>Ga0123333_10000542_pt1 | contig 42059 bp, 41 predicted proteins | sample BioC12SIPDNA_3_FD_89957 | JGI IMG/M metagenome (GOLD analysis project Ga0123333, IMG submission 89957) | Anaerobic biogas reactor microbial communites from Washington, USA - Biogas_R2_B C12 SIP DNA | ecosystem: Engineered > Bioreactor > Anaerobic > Unclassified | place: Washington, USA...
TCCCGTCTGAAGGAACCCGAAGGAGACAGCAGTGAGTGACCTGGACGTGCGAATGGTGGTCCTGTCCACGGACGACCTCGACGAGTCGATCGCGTTCTACGAGGGCATGGGGATGACCCTGAAGTTCCGGGACGGATCGCATTTTGCCGCGATGGACGGCGGCTCGATCACACTCGCCCTGGCCACTGCGGTCGATCATCCACTGCCGGGCAAGGTCGTCGTCGGACTCAAGACCGACGACGTCGACGCCGCGGCCAAGGCGGTCGAGTCGGGCGGCGGAGCGATCGTCAAGGGGCCCTACGACGACGCGCACGAGCGGCGGGCGGTGGTCTACGACCAGCAGGGCAACGGGTTGGTGCTCTACAAGCCGCTCGGTCGCTGACGCGTCCGCTCGCCCGGAGCCTCGTCACGCACGGTTGATCGATCCGGTGCGGCAGGTGCCGGACCCGGGTATCCTCTGGCCCACCACCCGAGCCTCCGGAGGGCACCGTGAGTCCTGTCGTCAGCGATGACCCCTACCTGAACCGCGACTTCCTGGTCCAGATCATGGGGATCACCGACGACGGGTCCGCAGGCTTGCAGGCCTCGTTCGCGGAGGTCACCGGTCTCGGTGCCCGGATCACGCCGGTCGAGTACCGCGCCGGAGGCGACCTCAGCGTCCGCAAGCTCCCCGGCCGGGCGACGTATCCCAACGTCACGTTCACCCGCGGGATCAACGGCAACCTCGCCTTCTGGGAGTGGATGAAGAGCGCGTTGAGCGGGCAGGTCGTGCGCTCCGACATCTCGGTCGACCTGCTCAACGACGTCGCGGAGCCGGTCCTGTCGTTCCGGCTCAGGCGGGCGTGGCCGGTGCGCTTCGAGGGACCTCGGCTCAACGCGACCGGCAACGACGTCGCGGTCGAGGTGCTCGAGATCTGCCACGAAAGGCTGGAGCTCGCGTAGTGGAGCCGCTGGTCGTCCTCGACGTGGACTACGTCCGTGACTCGTTCGTCCTCGTCCTGGCCAACGTCGGCACCGGCATGGCGTACGACCCGCGGGTGCACTTCTCCGCTCCCCTCGTGGGGGCGGGGGGCACCACCAAAGTCTCCGAGCTCCCGCTGTGGAGCACCCTGACGATGCTGCGGCCGGGCAAGGCGATCGAGGTGTTCTTCGACACGGCCCCCCTCGCGCTGGCCGACGGGAACTCCCCGCAGTTCGCCGCCACCGTGACGTACAGCGACGGGGCGGGCGAGCGGTTCAAGCACCGGTATGTCCATAGCCTCGGTGCCTACCGCGACCTGCCACGGCTCGAGTCCTGATGTCGTATGCCGTCACGCACCGGATCCCCTCGCCCGAGGAACATCGTCGGCTGGCTGACGCCGTGGGCTGACCGGGTGCGGCAGATCGCCCCCGGGCACTGTTTCGTCGGGTTGTTCACGACGCCCGATGCGGAACGGCTGTATGCCTCCCGCGGGTGGGAGGCCAAGAGATGGTCGGGATGTGGCAGGTGCTGCGCGACTGACCGGGCCAGCGCGGACCGTTGCTCAGAAGGGGGAGGTCACAGCCGGGAGCGGACCCACGTCGTCCTGCCGCCGAGCGCCCGCTCGAGGTCGGTGACCACATCGGGGCGCAGATCCTCCCAGCTGTGGAACTCCACGGCCGGGGCGCCGAAGGCCACAGCGGCCTGACCCACCCAGTCGCCCTGGGATGTCCGCGCTCCACAGTCCTGGCACACCAGCATCGGCTCCTGACCCTCGCTCCACTCGTCGAGACCGGCGTGCACGTCCTCCGGATCCGCGACCCTGCCGCAGATCGGGCAGGACGGAGCCTCGAAGTTGTCCATGGCGTGGTAGCCCGACCAGCGCCGGTGCACCGACACGTGGTTCCAGCCCGTCCGCAGCAGGATCGGCAACTCGCGGTGCTCGGCGTAGAAGGCACGGACCTCTTGAGAAAGGAGCTCGGCGGCTCGCGGTCCGGGCGCCCAGCCGTCGTCGCAAGGCTCACCGATCGCGCCGAGCTCGCGCAGCAGGTGCAGCACGGCCTCAGCCCGGACGTCGGCCTCGTCGGCAGGAAGGACGTCCAGTCGCACGATCGTCAGTGACGTGTCGGACACGGCCAGCATCCTGTCAAACGTCGGCGTCTTCCAGGTCTTCCTGACGGACGAGCAGCGCTTCTTCACCGGAGGCCACCTGATGTTCTGGGGCGCCGTGGAGTCCCGCGACGAGTGCGGGTGACCCACCACCCCGGCCTGAGCTTCTTCGAGCGCCTTGCTCATCTTAAGTACGGTGACAGTCGGCCCGAAGAACGCGAGGGCGCTCGAAGACGTCGGGCTGAGGCGGAGGGTGCTGCGCAACTGACCGGGTCAGTGCCCATGCAACGACAAAGCCCCAGGTCCGAAGACCTGGGGCCGTTGCGTTGTGCGCGAGGGGGGAGTTGAACCCCCACGCCCTTTCGGGCACACGGACCTGAACCGTGCGCGTCTGCCTATTCCGCCACTCGCGCGAGTGCCGAGCAAGATTAGCACGCGGCCACCTCAGGTTCCGCATCGGCGCCGGTCAGGCTCCGCAACCAGGCAGGCCGTCAGCACACCCCCGTTGCGCCGCGGCACAGGGACCGGAACCGCAGCGCTCCCGCGCACGTTCCTCACGAGCAACGTCCCCGGCGGCGCGGATGCCCGCTGGAGACACCTCGCGACAGTACGATCGAAGTGGCCACCGGCCCACCCGGCGCTGCGCGCGGGGAGGGCACCGACGAGCGAAGGGAGTGTCATGGGGATCATCGACCGCGTCGAGCGCGGCCTCGAGCGGGCCGTCAAGGCACCGTTCGCGAAGGTCTTCAAGGCCGAGGTCCAGCCGGTCGAGATCGCCTCCGCGATGCGTGGGGCGATGGACGAGCGGGCCGCTGTCCTCGGACCGGGCCGCACCATGGTGCCCAACGTCTTCACGATCGAGCTCGCCACCACCGACTACGAGCGGCTCTCCTCCTACGACACCGCCCTCACCGACGAGCTGGTCGCCGCCGCCGAGGACCACGCCGACGCCCAGCGCTACACCCCGGCCGGCACGGTCGAGGTGCGGCTGACCTCGGACGACGAGCTGGAGACCGGCATCTTCCGGGTGCGTCCGGCGAGCAAGAACCCCCGCCGCCAGGGCCAGCGCCGAGCGGCCCCGCGTCCGGGCGAGGGCATGCGACCCGCCATGCCCGAGCGGGACCGCGCGACGGGCCAGCCCCGCCCGCAGACGCGGCCTGCCCAAGACGACCCGCACGCCGCCTACCGCCCGCCCGCCGAGGGTCAGCAGGTCCCCGGCCAGGGACGACCGAGCCACGGTCAGCAACCCCAGCGACCAGCCGGCCCCCGCCAGGCCCCACCCGGGGTCGGTGCCGCCGCGGCCGTCGCGGCCCGGGGCAGTCAGCCCGCCGCCGGCGCCCCGTCATACGCCCCTCCGGGTGGCAGCCGCGGCCCCGCGACCCGCGAGTTCCCGGCCTCGCCCGGCCGGTCCCAGCGTCCGGTCAGCGGACGCGGGCCGAGGCCGTGGCTGGACGTCAACGGCCGCGCCCACAGCCTCACCGCCGCCGTCACCGTGATCGGTCGCGACGCCTCCGCCGACCTGGTGGTCGACGACCCGGGGGTGTCACGGCGGCACGCCGAGATCCGGATCACCCACGACGGGCCGCACCAGCAGGTGCTCATCAAGGACCTCGGCTCGACCAACGGCTCCTACCTCAACGGTGACCAGATCGGCACCGAGCAGCTCACCGAGGGCGACCGCGTCACCCTGGGCAGCACCACGCTGGTGTTCCATGCCGAAGGCGGCCGATGAGCGACAGGACCAGCGAGGACACGAGCTTGCGAGGCCCGGAGCGGTCCGCGGAGCTCATCGAGAGGGCACGATGAGTGAGTTGACCCGCGAGAGGGCGCGATGAGTGAGCTGACCCTCAACATCATCCGCCTCGGCATCCTCGCCCTGCTCTGGGCGTTCGTCTTCAGCGTGGTCGGCGCACTGCGGGGAGACCTTTACGGCACCCGCGTGCTGACGCGCAGCAGTCCCGGCCGCGCGGAGCGTCCGGCCCGGGCGCCGCGGTCGGTCCGGCGCGGGCCGCACCGGCTGGCCGTCGTGGCCGGCAGCCTGCGGGGCACCACCGTCCCGCTCAACGAGGGCGGTCTCCTCATCGGCCGCAACCCCGAGTGCTCCCTGGTGCTCACCGACGACTACGCCTCCGGCCGGCACCTGCGCCTCTACCTCGGCCCCGACAACCAGTGGTATGCCGATGACCTGGAGTCCACGAACGGCACCTTCATCAACAACCAGCGGATCGGGACGGGCCACCGGCTCGAGGTGGGCACCCAGATCCGGATCGGCCAGACGATCCTCGAGCTGCAGCGGTAACCCCCATGGTTGCGCTGCGCTATGCCGCCCGCTCCCACCTGGGTCTGGGCACCAAGAGCCGGAACGAGGACTCCGCCTACGCCGGCCCCGAGCTCCTCGTTCTGTGCGACGGCATGGGGGGGCACGCCGCGGGTGACGTCGCCAGCTCCCTGGTCGTCGGTGAGCTCGTGCACCTGGACGGTGAGAGCCACGGCGCGGACGACATGAGCGTCGTCCTGGAGCAGGCGATGATGGACGCCAACGACCGGCTGGCCGAGGTCGCCGAGGAGTCCGACACCACCCACGGCATGGGGACCACGTGCATCGCCATGATGCGCTCGGGGAGCAAGCTGGCCGTCGCCAACATCGGTGACTCCCGCGCCTACCTGCGCCGCGGCACCCGCGTCACGCAGATCACCAAGGACCACTCCTTCGTCCAGCAGCTGCTCGACGAGGGCCGGATCGGTGAGGAGGAGGCGCTGCACCACCCGCAGCGCTCGCTGGTCACCCGGGTCTTCACCGGCCGCCCCGACGACCGCCCCGACCTGTCCATGCGCGAGCTGCGCGCCGGGGACCGCCTGCTGATCTGCTCCGACGGGCTCACCGACTACGTGGCCGAGTCGACGGTCGCCGAGCTGCTGCGCAGCGAGGACCCGCCCGGCAAGGTCGCCGACCAGCTGATCTCGATCGCGCTGCGGGCTTCCACCCGCGACAACGTCACCGTGATCGTCGCCGACGTCGTCGACGCGGGCGAGGGCACCGGCACCACCGAGCCCCAGGTCGTCGGCGCCGCCAGCGAGCGCCGCGGCACCCAGCTCCTGGCCCCCCAGACCCCGGCCGAGAAGGCCGCCGCCCTGTCCCGGACGGTGCACGGGACCGACCCGGCGCCCGAGCTGGCCGAGGAGTCCGACCGCGGCGGCCTGGCCACCTGGCTGCGGCGCAGCCTGGTCGGCCTGGCGATCCTGGCCGTGGTCAGCGTCGGCGCGTGGGCGACCTACGACTGGTCGCAGCGGCAGTACTTCGTCGGCGAGGCCAACGGTCACGTCACCATCTTCCGCGGCGTCAGCCAGGACCTCGGTCCGTTCGTGCTGTCCAGCCCGGAGGAGGAGACCGACATCGAGCTGGAGCTCCTCCCCGCCCACTACCGCAACCGGGTGATCAACACCCTCACCGCCGACGACCGCGCCGACGCCGACCGCATCGTCGAGGAGCTCCGCTCCCTGGCCCTGCCCCGCTGCGAGGACGTGATCCAGCTCCCGCTGCCCGGTGACGGGACGGCGACGACGGCGGACCCGGACACGGCCACCTCGACAGCCGGACCGGACGACGCCTCCGCCACCTCCCTCGGGCCGGACGCCGCGGGCGCCACGGGCGGACCGGACGCCGCCACCTCGACCCAGACCCCCCCGGCCGACGACGCCGCCACGACGACCGCCCCGGCCCCCGCGCCGACACCGCCCACCGTGGACTGCGTGCCGTGACGACCATCACCACCTTCCGACCGCGCACCGGGCGGATCACCGAGCTCGTGCTGCTGCTCTTCGCCGTCGGCATCGTGCTCCTCGCCTACGTCAACGTGGGCCTGGCGGTGAACGACGAGATCCCCCCGAACCTGCAGCTGCACGGGGGGCTGCTGCTCGCCTTCACCGTCGGCCTCCACCTGGTGCTGCGCTGGCGCGCGAAGTATGCCGATCCGCTCCTGCTGCCCATCGCCACCCTTCTCAACGGGCTGGGTCTGGTGATGATCCTGCGGCTGGACTACGCGGCCGGGCGCGACGTCGGCAGCCTGGTGGCCAGCCGCCAGCTGCTGTGGAGCGCGCTGGGCATCACCCTGGCGGCGGGCGTGCTGATCCTGCTCCGCGACCACCGGGTGCTCCGGCGTTACACCTACATCGCCATGGTCGTCGGTTTCCTGCTGCTCCTGATGCCGATGCTGCCGGTCATCGGCCACGAGGAGAACGGCTCCCGCCTGTGGATCAGGATCGCCGGGTTCAGCTTCCAGCCCGGTGAGATCGCCAAGATCGCGCTGACCGTCTTCTTCGCCGGCTACCTGGTCGCCACCCGCGACGCGCTGTCCCTGGTCGGACGGCGCTTCCTGGGGCTGCAGCTGCCGCGGGGCCGGGACCTCGGACCGCTGCTGGCGGCGTGGGGACTGTCGGTGCTGATCCTGGTCGCCCAGCGCGACCTGGGCTCCTCGCTGCTGTTCTTCGGGCTGTTCGTCGCGATGCTCTACGTGGCGACCGAGCGGGTCAGCTGGATCATCATCGGCCTGTCGCTGTTCTGCGCGGGCGCGGTCGTCGCCTGGCGGATCTTCCCGCACGTGCAGACCCGGGTGAACCTGTGGCTCGACCCGTTCGACCCGAACGCCTCGTCCGACCAGGTTGCCAAGGGGCTGATGGGGATGGGTCACGGCGGCCTGTTCGGCACCGGTCTCGGCGAGGGCTTCCCGCACCTGACCTACTTCGCCAACAGCGACTACATCTTCGCCAGCTTCGCCGAGGAGCTCGGGCTGATCGGCATCTTCGCGATGCTGATGCTCTACGCGCTCCTCGTCGAGCGCGGGCTGCGCACCGCCATCGGCGCCCGGGAGGGCTTCGGCAAGCTGCTCGCCGCAGGCCTGGCCTTCTCGATCGGCCTGCAGATCTTCGTGGTCGTCGGCGGTCTGACCCGCGTCATCCCGCTGACCGGCCTGACCACGCCCTTCCTCTCGGCCGGCGGCTCCTCCCTCATCGCCAACTGGATCATCATCGCCCTGCTCATGCGCATCAGTGACCACGCCCGCCGGCCGGTGGCCGAGCGGGTCACCGACGACCCGGAGCTCGACACCCCCACGCACGCGGGGGTGGCCCCGTGAACGCCCCCATCCGGCGGCTCGCGGTCGTCGTCTCCCTGATGTTCGCCGCCCTGCTGGTCGCCACGACCTACATCCAGTTCTTCCAGGCCCAGGAGCTGCGGGAGATGGCCGGCAACCGGCGCACCCTGCTGGACGAGTACGGCCGCGAGCGCGGGGCCATCCTCGTGCAGGGGACCCCGATCGCCGAGTCCGTGCCCACCAACAACGACCTGGCCTGGATGCGGGTCTTCGACCAGGGGCGCCTCTACGCCCACACGACCGGCTACTACTCCTTCATCTACGGCGCCGGCGCCGGTCTGGAGCGCTCCGCGAACTCGCTGCTGTCCGGCTCGGACGACTCCCTGTTCTACCGCCGGATCCCCGACCTCATCCTCGGTCGCAACCCGAGCGGCGCAACCCTCGAGCTGACCCTCGACCCGGACATCCAGCGGGCCGCGTCCGAGGCCCTCGGCGACCGGCGCGGCGCGGTCGTCGCCCTCGACCCGCGCACCGGGGAGGTCCTGGCCATGGTCAGCCACCCGACCTTCGACCCCAACGAGGTGAGCTCGCACAACCTCAGCGCCGTCCAGCAGGCCTACGTCACCCTCAACGAGGACAGCAGCCGCCCGCTGATCAACCGGGCGATCGGTGGCGACCTCTACCCGCCCGGGTCGGTCTTCAAGCTGGTCGTGACGGCCGCCGCGCTGGAGTCCAACGAGTTCACGCCGGACACCGAGCTCCCCTCGCCGCTGCGCTACACGCTGCCCGGGACCACCACCTCGGTCCCCAACTTCGGCGGCTCCTCGTGCAGCGGGGGCGACACGACCAGCCTGTTCGACTCGCTACGGGTCTCCTGCAACACCTCCTTCGCCTGGCTCGCCAACGAGCTCGGGGCGGAGTCCCTCAACGACCAGGCCGAGGCCTTCGGGTTCGGGCAGTCCCTGCAGTTCCCCCTCCCGGTGACGGCCAGCCGTTATCCGGTCGACGCCGACGACGCCCAGGTGGCGCTGACCGGCATCGGGCAGTATGACGTGCGCGTCACCCCCCTGCAGATGGCCATGGTCTCGGCCGGCATCGCCAACGACGGACGGGTGATGACCCCCTACCTGATCGACACCGTGCGCGACAAGGACCTCGACCCCATCGACACCACCGAGCCGCGCGAGTTCTCCACCGCGGTCAGCGAGCGGACCGCCCAGGAGATCACCGACATGATGGTCGCGGTCGTGGAGTCCGGCTCCGGGTCCCGCGCGGCACTGTCAGGCGTGCAGGTGGCTGGCAAGACCGGCACCGCGGAGTTCGGCACCAGCGGTGCGGCGCACGCATGGTTCACTGGGTTCGCCCCGGCGGGGGACCCGACCATCGCGGTGGCCGTGATCGTGGAGAGCGCAACAGAGGACTGGACCGGAGAGACCGGAGGAGTCGTCGCGGCACCGATCGCCCGGGCCGTTCTTGAGGCAGGAGTGAATCGATGAGTGACGAAGCGCTGGTCCTCGGCGGCCGCTACGAGGTCGGCGAGCTGATCGGCCGCGGCGGCATGGCGGAGGTGCACAAGGGGCACGACCTGCGGCTCGGCCGGACCGTCGCCATCAAGATCCTGCGCACCGACCTGGCGCGGGACACCTCCTTCCTGGCCCGCTTCCGCCGCGAGGCGCAGTCGGCGGCCGGGCTCAACCACCCCTCGATCGTGGCGGTCTACGACTCCGGGGAGCAGGAGATGCGCGAGTCCGGCGGGGCACCGGTCTCCGTACCGTTCATCGTCATGGAGCTGGTCGAGGGCCAGACGCTGCGCGACATCCTGAACACCGAGAAGGTGCTGGACCCCGACGAGGCGGCCCGGGTCACGGCCGCGGTGCTGTCGGCCCTGCAGTACTCCCACGAACGCGGCCTGGTGCACCGCGACATCAAGCCGGCCAACGTCATGGTGACCCGGGGCGGCGCCGTGAAGGTCATGGACTTCGGCATCGCCCGCGCCCTGGCGGACACCGCCGCCACGATGACCCAGACCCAGTCCGTGCTCGGCACCGCCCGCTACCTCTCCCCGGAGCAGGCGCAGGGTGAGGACGTCGACGCCCGCTCCGACCTCTACTCCACCGGCTGCATGCTCTACGAGCTGCTGAGCGGGCGGACCCCGTTCGTCGGGGACCCGGTCTCGCTGGTCTACCAGCACCTCGGCGAGCAGGCCAAGGCCCCCTCGGCATTCCAGGGCGACCTGAGCGAGGCGCTCGACGCGATCACGCTGCACTCCCTGCGCAAGGCACCCGGGGACCGCTACCAGTCGGCCGCGGAGTTCCGCGCCGACCTGCTCAGGGCGCGGGCCGGTGAGCCGGTGAGCGAGGCCGCGATGGCCTCACTGGGTGCCGTCGCGGGGTCGCCGGACGTGCTCAGCGGCGGGGCGATGCCGCCCGCCGGCTTCCCCACGGAGGCGATGGGGGCGGCCGCTGTCGGGGCGGCGGCCGGCGCGCGCGCCGGCGTCTCCTCCCGCGGTCGCCCGGGCGGCTTGCCGCCACGACCGCAGGACCCCGTGGACGACGGCTACGAGCGCACCGACGAGATCCCGGTCCGCGAGCAGCGGCACCCCGGCGGCTGGCTGGTCCTGTCCGTGCTCGCCCTGCTGGCGCTCGCCGGCGTCGGGTGGGTGGTCTTCCAGGTCCTCGGGCCGGGTGGTGAGGACGAGACGGTGATGGTCTCCGTGCCGTTCGTCATCGGCGACACCGAGGCCGACGCGGGCACCAAGATCCGGGCCCGCAACCTCGTCGTCGGCGAGTCGGAGCTGGTCGCCGACGACTCCGCGCCGGGCACCGTCATCGACCAGGACCCGGCCGCGAACCGGCAGGTCGAGGAGGGCTCGACCGTCACCCTGACGGTCTCCAGCGGACCCGAGGCCATCGAGATCCCTGATGTCTCCGGCAGCGACGAGAGCTCCGCGCGCAGCATCCTGGAAGGACGCAACCTCACGGTGGCGACAGAGGTGGTCGAGGAGGACAACCCCGAGTTCGACCAGGGGATCGTCATCCGGACCGACCCGGCCGCGGGCAACGAGCAGGCCCCCGACGACCCGGTCACCCTCATCGTGGCCAGCGGCAACACCGAGATGCCGGAGGTGACCGACCTCGACATCGTGGACGCCAGGATCGCCCTGCAGGGCGCCCGTCTCCACGAGAACGTCACGATCGAGGAGGAGGAACGCTCCGACGTCGACCCGGGCACCGTGCTGAGCCAGTCGATCGAGCCGGGTGAGGTCGTCGAGTACCAGGCCGAGATCACCCTCGTCGTGGCCAAGGCCCCGCCCGAGGTGATCACCACGACGCAGGAGGTGACGGTCACCGCCACGCCGACCCCGGAGCCGACCTCCGAGGAACCGACGGAGCCGACCTCCGAGGAGCCGACCACCACCGAACCGCCGGAGCCCACCTCCGAGGATCCCACCGGTCCGGGGCGCACCGACCCCGGCATCCCGGACCCGCCGACCGACACCGAGTAGGACGGAACCGGTCAGCCGTCGAGCGTGGGCTCCTCCTCGGCCTCCGGGCGGGGGCCGAGGGGGGTCGCGTGCTGGGCGCGCAGGCTGCCGGTGAAGGCCGGGAGCTCGACGTCGGCCAGCTCGGTCACCTGGTAGCCGAGGCCGAGGATCTCCGCCCAGGCGCGGTAGTTGCTGACCGTCGGGTCGGTCTCCAGGGCGCCCAGCATCCGCCCCCGGTCGCCGATGGCGGTGATGGTGTAGGGCGGGGAGTAGACCCGACCCTGCAGGTAGAGGGTGTTGCCCACACAGCGGACCGCGCTGGTCGAGATGATCCGCTGGTCCTGCACCATCATCGCCTCGGCGCCCCCCGCCCACAGCGCGTTGATCACCCCCTGGACGTCCTGCTGGTGCACCACGACGTCGTCGACCGTGTAGCCGTCGGGGAGGGTCTCCAGGGTGTAGCCGGCGTCATCGAGGACGACCTGGACACCCGGACCGCCCACGGCCTCGGCCCCGACGAGCGGGGCGAGGGTCTCGGCCTCGACGCTGGCCGCGAACGGCCTGCGGTCACTGGCCCGGAGGATCTCGGCGTGGAGCTCGTCGACCTGGGCCGCCAGCGACTCCACCTGGGCGTTGCGCTCGGTGATCAGCCCCGCCAGCGTCTCGGGTTGGTCCGGCTCGTCCCCGGCGATGGCCGCGGAGGTGCCGAACAGGAGGCCGGCGCCCAGAGCCATCACGGGGACCAGGACACGCCAGACACCCCGCCCGCTCTGCTCGCTCATCGCGCCTCTCTCCAGTGTGAGATTCCAGCCTAACGCCCGGTCCACGTATCCTGTGGCTCAGCACCCGGCATACGACCCCGGGTCGCGCGCCGGGCGGCACCGCAGCCGTCCGACCACCCCAGCAGAAGGAGTAGTCGTGCCGAAGTCCAAGGGACGCGTCAAGAAGACCCGCAAGGACCAGCGCCCCGTCGACGTCGCCGCGCCGCCGCAGGTCAACCCGCCGTGGTTCGTGCCGGTGATGTGCGGGCTGATGATCTTCGGCGTGCTGTGGGTCGCCACGTTCTACGTCACCAGCGGCGACTGGCCGCTGAAGATCGGCTACTGGAACCTGGTGATCGGCCTGGGCGCCATCATGGCCGGGTTCATGATGACCACGCGCTGGCGCTGAGCCGAGTTATCCCCATGTTATCCACAGGGTGGGGATAACTACACCGGTGTGATTCGGGCGTGACCAGGGCCACACGGGCCTTGTGAGGGGTCAGCCTCCGTACAGCTGCAGCAGGATGGCGTTCTCGACGGACTGGATCCGCCAGTAGGACGCGGCCGCCAGCACCACGAGCACCCCGAGCATCGCCGGCCAGAACCAGCGCCGGCGCGAGGCGGTCTCGGTGACGGTGCGTCCTGCCGGCGCGGTGGCGGCCAGGACGAGTGCGATGGCCGCGCCGGTGACGGCGCCACCGAGGTGGGCCTGCCAGGCGATGTTCGGGAGCACGAAGCCCAGCACACCGTTGATGACGAAGACCCCGATGATGCCCCCCGTCTCCCTGCCCAGGTGCCGGTTGAGCACCAGGGTGGCGGCGAACAGCCCGAAGACCGCGCCGGAGGCGCCCACGGTCGGGGTGGTCCAGCCCGACGGCTGACCCAGCTGGTCGGGCAGCTGCGCGAGCAGCAGGTAGCCGACGGATCCACCGATCGCGCTGATCAGGAAGAGGGCCAGGAACTTCACCCGCCCGAGCAGCGGCTCGAGGTACTGCCCGGTGATCCAGAGCGCGAACATGTTGAACAGGATGTGCATCACGCCGTTCGGCGAGTGCGCGAAGGCGGCCGTGAGGAAGCGCCACGGCTCGGTCTCGGCCAGGAGCGGCACGAACATCATCTCGAAGGTCACCCGGTCGTTGGTCAGCTGACCGACGTAGACCAGGGCGCAGATCGCGATGAGCGTCAGGGTGACGACCGGTCGCCCACCGGCCTGCCGCGCCCCGAACCGGGAGGTCGGCCGGCGCACCGTGCGGGCCTGCTCACGGACGCAGTCCACGCACTGGATACCCACGGCCGCAGGCCGCTGGCACTCCGGGCAGGCCGGCCGGCCGCACCGCTGGCAGTTAACGTATGACGGCCGGTCCGGATGGCGCGGACAGACCGGTGGGGCGGGGGCCGTCACTCGGCGACGACGACCTTCTCGATCACGACCGGCTCCACCGGCTTGTCGCCGCGGCCGGTGCGGGTCGTGGCGATGGCGTCCACGACCGCCTTGGAGTCCGCGTCGGCGACCTCGCCGAAGATGGTGTGCTTGCCCATCAGGTGCGGGGTCGGGCCGACGGTGATGAAGAACTGCGACCCGTTGGTGCCCCGGCCCATCTGCTTGCCGGCGTTGGCCATCGCCAGGACGTAGGGCTCGTTGAAGTTCTTGTCGGGGTGGATCTCGTCGTCGAAGGTGTAGCCCGGGCCGCCGAAACCCTCGCCGAGGGGGCAGCCGCCCTGGATCATGAAGCCGTCGATGACCCGGTGGAAGATGAGTCCGTCGAAGAACGGCTGGGGGTTCTTGCGCCCGGCGTCGTCCTGGTACTCGCGCTCGCCGGTGGCGAGGCCGACGAAGTTCTGCACGGTCTTGGGGGCATGGTCCGGGAAGAGCGTCAGGTTGATGTCGCCCTTGCTCGTCTGCAGCGTCACGTTCATGGGTCCTATCCTCGCACGCGGGTCCCCCTGGGAGCCGGGGTGGAGGATGAGGGTGACACGGTGCAGGATGGAACCCAACGCACGCCGACGACAGGAGGACTTTGTGTTCCAGCGCAAGAGCAAGGCTGAGCAGGTCAGCGAAGAGGCGGTGGCCGCAAAGGACAAGGCCGTCGCCGGGGTGAAGTCGGGTGCCGCAGCGGCGCGCGAGGCCTTCGACGAGCAGATCGCCCCGAAGGCCAGCGAGGTGGCTGAAGCAGCCGGGGCCAAGGCGTCCGAGGCCGCGGCCGTTGCGCGGGAGAAGTCCGGCGAGTTCGCGGCGCATGCCAAGGAGCGGGCCGCTCACGCGCAGAAGCGGGCCGTGGCCGGGATCGACCACGGGATCGACGCTGCCGTGCCGAAGGGGCAGGAGGCGCTGGCCGCCGTCGGTCCCAAGGTCGACCACGCCCGCGACGTGATCGTCGAGGACATCCTGCCCAAGATCTCCGAGCTGCTCGGCAACGTGCAGGCCGCCAAGGACGAGAAGCTGGCGCAGCTCGCCGCAGCATCCGCCACGCCCGCGGCCGTCGCCGCCGCCATCGAGCCGGAGAAGAAGAAGCGCAAGAAGGGCAACGGCCTGGTGGTGCTCGGGCTGCTCGCCGCGGCCGGGGCCGCCGTGGCGTGGTACCTGAACTCCAAGAAGAAGCCGGCCACCGACCCGTGGGCCACCGAGCACCACGTCGGCGGGGCGCCCGGGGTCGACTCCCAGGTGCGTGCCACGCTGGCCGACAAGGCGACCGCCACCGGCAAGGCCACGACCGGCGCCGCCGGCACCGCAGCGAAGGACACCCCGATCGCGGACAGCCTGGCGGACAAGGCCGACAGCGCGGCGGCCAAGGCCAAGGGCAAGCTCGACGACGTCAAGGACAAGGCCAAGGACGTCGCCGCGGACGCCAAGGACAAGCTCTCGGACGCCAAGGACGCGGCGAAGGACCAGGCCGACCACGTCGCCGCGGACGCCCAGGACGCGGCAGACGATGCCCAGGACGCGGCTCAGGACGCCAAGGACGCAACCCAGGACGCGGCTGCGGACCTGACGGAGGAGGCCGACCGGAAGACCGACCTGCCCTGACGGGCCGGTACCCACCGGACGACGTGGGCGGCCGTCGCACTCTGCGACGACCGCCCACGGTCGTGTCTGGACGCGGTCCGGGAGCGGAGGGGACGCGCATGCGGCCGCGTCACCCCAAGTCACACAGGCACCACAGGCCACAGGAAATTCCTGGAGTCACCCGCGTGGCGCCATACGGACGGCGCACCGGCCCCTAAGTTGGGGCCCGTAGGTGTGTCCAGTTGCGAGAGGAGGCGCCGGTGTCGGCCCAGACCCACGGATTCGAGCCCTCCCGCGCCCCCGCCCCTCGGCACGACACCGCTCCTCCGCACGATGCGCGAGCCACCGTCCGGGCCAGCACCAGTCTGTTGGAGCGCCCGGTCGCCCGCGAGCGGCCGCCGCTCCGTGACCCGGCACCCGTGCTGCCGCGCCGCCGGCGCCGGGGACCGTCCCAGATGGACCCCCGGCCGGGTCACATCCACGGGCTGGACGGCATCCGCGCGCTCGCGATCATCGGCGTCCTGATCTTCCACTTCACCCCGACCGTGCTGCCCGGCGGCTTCCTCGGGGTCGACGTCTTCTTCGTGCTCTCCGGCTTCCTGATCACCACCCTGCTGCTGCGCGAGATCACCCGCCGCGGCCGGATCAACCTGCCGCAGTTCTGGCTGCGCCGGGCCCGACGCCTGCTGCCGGCCCTGGTCACCGTCGTGGTGGTCAGCATCGCCACGGCCCGCCTGGTCAGCGGCGACCTGCTGGTCAACATCGGCCGGCAGGCCCTCGGGGCGATGACCTTCAGCACCAACTGGGTCGAGGCCGCGGCCGGCGCGAGCTACTTCCACAGCACCTCACCGCTGCTGTTCGTCAACTTCTGGTCCCTCGCCGTGGAGGAGCAGTTCTACCTGCTGTGGCCGGTCTCGCTCGTGGTGCTGCTCGCGGTCACCCGGACCGCCCGGCAGCGGATCGCGGTGGCCCTCGGCCTGGCGCTCGGCTCCGCCCTGCTCATGGCGGTGCTGTTCACGCCGGACCAGGACGCCACCCGCGTCTACTACGGCACGGACACGCACCTCTTCGGGCTGATGCTCGGCGTCGCGCTCGCCTTCGGGTGGGCGGCCCCGCACCGGCTGGGGCTGCACACCCGCACCTGGCGCCGCTGGCGGATGCCGCTCGTGGCCGCCGCGCTGGTGGTCCTCGTCGCGCTGATGTCCCGCCTCACGGAGTCTCACCCCCTGACCTTCCGCGGCGGCATCCTGCTGGCCTGCGTGGCGACCGTCGTCCTGATCGCCGGCCTGCTCGAGTCGCCGAGCCGGTGGCGGCGGGCCATGCAGCTGGCGCCGCTGCGCTACCTGGGCGAGCGGTCCTACGGCATCTACCTGTGGCACTGGCCGGTGCTGATGATCGTCGCGGCCCTCTTCCCGTATGCCGAGGGGACCGTCCGCGGCTACGTCACCCTGGCCGGGGCGCTGGCGCTGACCCTCGTGCTCTCCGAGCTCTGCTTCCGCTTCATCGAGACGCCGGTGCGCACGCACGGCTTCCGGGCCGCCTGGGCCGCGGTGCGGGACCGGGTGTCCGGGCCGTCCAGAGGGGTGCTCGCCAGCGTCGCTGCGACCGTCACGGTGCTGGCCGTGCTCCTCGCGGGCGTCGCCGTGGCGACGGCGCCGGAGAAGTCCGAGACCCAGCTGGCCATCGAGGCCGCCGAGTCCGACCTCAACGCCCCGCCCGTCGACGCGCCCGCGCGGGCCTCACTGGCCGGAGGCGTGCTGCTGGGGTCGACGCCGGCCGAGCCGGTCGAAGGCGGGACGGTCGAGGGCGGGACGGCCGAGGGCGGGACGGTGGCGGACGGCTTCCAGTCCGCCCTGGATCGGATCACCGGCCTGCCCGGCGGCTCCGGCACGGCAGGCGGCCCGGCCGACGAGCAGGACTCCGGCGACGACGCGCCAGGGCAGCCGGGCGACCAGGCGACCGACGAGCAGGTCACCGAGGAGCAGGTCACCGAGGAGCCGGCGGAGGTCGTGGTGCCGGACGGCTGGCACGAGGACGAGGAGGGACTCCTGGTCCCCAACAGCAGCCGCCTCACGGCGATCGGTGACTCCCTCGTGGTGACCAGCGCCGACGGCCTGAAGTGGCGCTTCCCGGACATGAACTTCGCGGCCAAGTCCAACCGGCAGTGGAAGGACGCCAACCCCGTCCTGACCTCCGCGCTGGCCGAGGGGATCGTGCGGGAGAACGTCATCGTCCACTTCGGCACCAACGCCGGGGTCAGCGAGAAGCAGCTGCGCACGTTCCTGGACACGCTCGGGCCGGACCGCAACGTCGTGGTGATGAACCTCTACGGCTCCAGCACCTTCGTGCCCGGGTCCAACCAGATCATCGAGGACGTCGTCGCCGACTATCCGAACGCCGTCGTCGGCGACTGGCAGGGCACCATCGCCCAGCAGCCCCAGGTGCTGCAGTCCGACCGGATCCACCCGGACATCGAGGGCATGCACGTCTACGCCGCCGTCGTCGCCCGCGCCTTCGACGAGCTCGCCCGCCGCTGACACCCCAATTTTCGTAGGGGTTTTGCCGGTCCTCCCCGCATTTTCGCAGGGCTTTTGTCGGTCGGACCCGGCTTTTCTCAGGGCTTTCGCTGCCCTGCTCCGCGTGGCGCGTCTCGAGGCACCAGTGTCACGTCTCCGGTCGGCACCGGCCTACAACCGCGCGTGCCGGTTGACGTCCTTGTAGAGCAGATAGCGGAACGGTCCCGGCCCCCCGGCGTAGCAGGCCTGCGGGCAGAACGCGCGCAGCCACATGAAGTCGCCGGCCTGCACCTCGACCCAGTCCTGGTTGAGCAGGTAGACGCCCTTGCCCTCGAGGACGTACAGCCCGTGCTCCATCACGTGCGTCTCCGGGAACGGGATCGACCCGCCGGGCTGGAAGGTCACGATGTTGACGTGCATGTCGTGCCGCACGTCCAGCGGGTCCACGAAGCGCTGCGTCGCCCAGGCCTGCGTCCCCGGCATCGCCTCCGGCGCGACGTCCTCCTCGTGCGTCACGAACGCCTCGGGCACCTCGATGCCCTCGACCCGCTGGTAGGCCTTGCGGATCCAGTGGAAGGTCGTGCCCGCCGCCGACTCGTTGCGCAGCGACCAGTCCGCCCCGGGCGGGAGGTAGGCATAGCTGCCCGGCCGCAGCTCCCGCGTCTCACCCCCGAGCCGCAGGGCCGGGGTCCCGTCGACGACGAACAGGACCGCCTCGGCCTCCGCGTCGTCCTCGGGCCGCTCGCTGCCACCCCCGGGGGCGACCTCCACGACATACTGACTGAAGGTCTCGGCGAAGCCGGAGAGCGGCCGCGCCAGCACCCAGGCGCGCGTGCCCACCCAGTGCGGCAGCTGGCTGGTGACGATGTCGCGCATGGTGCCGCGGGGGAGGACGGCGTAGGCGTCGGTGAACACCGCCCGGTCCGTGGTCAGCTCCTCCTGCCCGGGCAGGCCGCCGCGGGGGACGTAGTAGGTCATGCCTCTCCTCTCCGGAGCAGCCGCCCGCGGGGGGCGGCGCCGGCGTCCGCCGGATCCACGAGTATGCCGTGCAGCCAGGTCTCCCGGACCGCGCCGGTCAGTCGTCGGCCGGCGTAGGCGGTGTCCGGGTTGCGGTGGTGCAGCCCGGCCGGGTCGACCGTGAAGGTCTCGTCGGGGGCCAGGACGCACAGGTCGGCGTCGGCGCCGACCGCCAGCCGCCCCTTGTGGCGGAGACCGACCAGGTCGGCCGGTCCCTGGCACATCCACCGGGCGACGTCGACCAGCGTGTGACCGCGCACGCGCGCCTCCGTCCAGACCGCGGACAGGCCGAGCTGGACCGACGCGATGCCGCCCCAGGCGTCCGCGAAGTCGCCGGTGTCCAGGTGCTTCAGGTCCGAGGTGCACGGCGAGTGGTCGGAGACGACGACGTCGATGGTGCCGTCGGCCAGCCCGGCCCAGAGCCGCTCGCGGTTGGCCGCCTCCCGGATCGGCGGGCAGCACTTGAACTCGGTGTGCCCGTCGGCCACGTCCTCGGCGGCCAGGGTCAGGTAGTGCGGGCAGGTCTCCACGCTCAGCCGGACCCCGCGGTCCCGGGCGGCGCGGATCTCGGGCAGCGCGTCGGCCGACGAGAGGTGGACGACGTGAACCCTGGCGTCCGTGTCCTCGGCGGCCCTGACCAGGCGTTCGATGGCGACCAGCTCGGCGCTCGGCGGGCGGGTCGTCACGAAGTCGGCGTAGGCCCGGCTGTGCAGCGGCGCCGCGTCGATCTCGCCCTCGTCCTCGGCGTGCACGACGAGCAGCGCGTCCAGCCGGGCCAGCTCGGCGAGCGCCTCCCGCAGCCCGGCGTCGTCGAGGTGACCGAACTCGTCCACGCCCGAGGGCAGCAGGAAGGCCTTGAAGCCGAGCACCCCCGCGTCGTGGAGCTCACCGAGGTCGGGGACGTTCCCCGGCACCGCGCCGCCCCAGAAGCCGACGTCAACGTGCACCCTCCCCTCGGCAGCCTCCTCCTTGGCCTGCAGCCCGGCGAGGGTTGTCGTGGGCGGCACCGAGTTCAGCGGCATGTCGACGATGGTCGTCACGCCGCCCGCGGCCGCCGCCCGGGTCGCGGAGTCGAAGCCCTCCCACTCGGTCCGCCCGGGCTCGTTGACGTGCACGTGGGTGTCGACCAGCCCGGGCAGCAGCACCTCGTCGTCCGCCAGGACCACGTCCGGCTCGGCGCCGGGGGGCAGCTGGGCGTCGAGGGTGGCGATCCGACCGTCCCGTAGGCCGAGGGTCACCGGCCGCTCCTCGTCCCCGACGACGGCGCGGGTCGCCCGGACGACGAGGTCGTAGGGCTCAGCTCCCACGGTAGGTCGAGTAGCCGAACGGGCTGAGTAGCAGCGGGACGTGGTGGTGCTCGTCTGCGGTGATCCGGAAGGCGACGACGACCTCCGGGTAGAAGGGCCCGTCCAGGTCGAAGCGCAGCCGGTAGGTGCCGACGGGCAGGTCGCCGCCGAGCGCCCCGATCCGCCCGTCGTCGTCGGTCACCCACTCGGCGAGCGTGGCGCCGTCCGCGTCGAGCAGCGTGACGGTGACACCGCGGGCCGGTCGCCCCTCGGCGGTGTCGAGGATGTGGGTGCTCAGGGTTGCCATCAGCTCAGGACCTCCTCATCTGTTCCGGGACATTGGTTCGGGGACATTGGTTCGGGCATCAGTTCGGGGACTTCGCGCGCAGCAGCGCGATCTGCAGCAGCTGCTCGACGGTCTCGGTGCGCTCCTGCTCGCCGGTGTGCCCGAGCCGGCGCCGCAGCTGGTCGAGGATCTCCGGCCCGTCCCGGCCGGCCGCGCGGATGATGAAGACCTGGCCGAAGCGCTCCTCGTAGGCCCGGTTGCCCTCGAGCAGCGCGGCGGCGAGGTCCTCGTCGGCCCGGTCGACGCCGGCCTGCTCCCGCTCGGAGTGGGCGGCCTCGTGGCGCACGGCGTCGGCCCGCTCCCCGATGCGGGGGTGCCGGGCGAGCGCCCCGGCGAGCTCCTCGTCGGTGATGGTGAGCGCCGCGGACCGCATGGCGGCCTCGAGACGGGACCAGTCGGCATACGGCCTCCCGGCGACCACCTGCTCGGCCCAGCGGGGGACGTCCAGGCAGGTCAGCAGCCTAGCCCGGGCCTCCTCGTCAGCCAGCTCGTCGAAGGCACGGGCGGGGTCGGTCACTCGTCGTCCCGGGTGACGGTCGCCTCGATGAGTCCGTAGGGGCGGTCGGCGGCGACGAAGACCTCCCCCTCGTTGGCCACGCCGAACGGCGAGAGGTCGACGAGCAGGTGGTGCTTGTTGGGGGCGGCGAAGGAGATCTCCGCGATCGCCGGCTGCTGCTCGAGGACCGCGCGGCCCATCAGCCACAGCGTCTCCTGCAGGGCCCTGCTGTATGTCGTGGCGAAGGTCTGCAGGAGCGTCCCGCGGACCTGGGCGTAGGTGCCGTTCCAGTCGACCTCGGTGCCGGTCCAGCGCCAGGTGGCGGTGAGCGAGGTGGCCAGGATGCGGTCGTCGGTCTCCGGGAGCGTGGTGTAGCGGTCCTTGAGGTAGCCGCGGAACTCCGAGCCGGTGGACTTCAGCACGATGAGGTCGGTCAGGCCGGAAACGACCTCCACGCCGTCGCCCGTCCGGTCGACCTCGGCGGTGCGCACCTCACCGCCGCGGCGGACGAACGCATGGTCGTGCCCGGTGCCGTCAACGGGGATCCGGTCCCAGGCGTACTCCTCGACCCGGGTCAGGCAGCCGGTGGCCGTGGGCGCGGCCTCCAGGAGGCGCTGGCCGAGGGCGAGGGCGTAGTCCTCGATGGAGTCGACCCCGTGCTCCTTGGCGTAGGAGAAGGCGGTGTTCTTCTGGCTGTCGGTGGGCAGCACCGCGGCCTGGTCGCCGTCCACGTGCGCGGCCTCGAAGTCGCCGCGCAGCGAGGTGGAGACGTTGAGGTCGCGGATCTCGTGGCGCGCGGTGTCGCGGACGATGCGCACGACGCGGCTCTCGGCCTTGCCGTATTGGTTGGCTCCCAGGCGGATGCCCATGCTCATGCTCCTCTCGCGGGACGCCGGGCCATCGCCCAGAGCGTCTCGGTCTGCAGACCGGTGGCCTCGACCACCTCGGACTCCTCCAGCGCACCGCAGTCCAGCCCCCGGGCCACGAAGTCCGACAGCGCCCGTGCGGTCGCCGGCTCGTCGAGGGTCGCGGACTCCTGCTTGGTGACGTAGGCGCGCAGGCGGTCGGCGGCCTCGGCGAACCCCTCGCGGTAGAACCGGTAGGTCGCGGCGTAGCGGGTCGGCAGCTGCGCCGGGTGCAGGTCCCACCCCTGGTAGAAGCCGCGCTCCAGCGACCGCCGGACCAGGCGCAGGTGCTCCGCCCACCCGGGCACGAGCTGGTCGCCGACCGGCAGCTTGTTGGTGGACCCGTCCGAGAGTCGGACGCCGGTGCCGGCGGCCGCGACCTGCATCACGGCCTTGGCGTGGTCGGCCGCGGGGTGGTCGAGGGCCTGCTGGCCGGCGGCGATCCCGCAGGCGGCGCTGTAGTCGTAGGTGCCGTAGTGGAACCCGGTCAGCCTCCCGTCGGCCGCCGTGATCATCGGCGACAGCAGCACCCGTCCCTCGTGGTCGAGCACCGACTGCGGCGTCTCGACCTGGATCTCGAACTGCAGCCGCCCGTCGAGGTGCCGCTCGAGGCGCTCGCAGGCGTGCGCCAGGCCCACGACCTGGTCGACGGCGGTGACCTTGGGGAGGGTGATGACGAAGCCGTCCGGCACCCGGCCGAGGGCCTCCAGGAAGAGGACGAGGGTGCGGACCCCGCGGGCGCGGGTGGCGGGCTCGAAGCTGCGGATCCGCAGACCAGTGAAGGGCGGGGCCGCGGGGTCTTCCAGCAGTGTCGCCAGGGCTCGGCCGGCGTCCCGCGCCGCGGCGTCCTCCTCCTCGTCGGGTCGTAGGCCGTAGCCGTCCTCGAAGTCGATCCGCAGATCCTCGACCGGCTCGGTGTCGAGCTTGGCGCGCACCCGCGCGAGCAGCCCGGTGTCCTCGTCGATCAGCCCGAGCAGCTCCGCCTCGTGCTCGCGGACGACGCGCACCGCCTCGTCCCCCAGGCCGCGGACGACCTCCGCGTGGAAGCGGTCCGCCGGGAGGTAGAGGGCGTGCACCGGCTGCCGCCCCGCGCGCTCGCCCGGGTAGTGCCGCGCCAGCGCCGCGTCGGCGCCCGCGAGCAACTCGTCCAGCTCAGCGGTGAGCGGGCCCAGCAGGTCCATGTCCCGACAATAGCCAGAAGTGACCGAGCGCACCGCGCGTCGCTCCCACACCCCACCGAGCGCGTGGTGCGTCGCTCCCACACCCCACCGAGCGCGTGGCGCGTCGCTCCCACCACCGAGCGCATGGCGCGTCGCTCCCACACCCCACCGAGCGCATGGCGTTGCGCTCTGAGAGGTGACCGAGCGCACGGGAGGGTGACGAACCTGTGCCGGGTGGGTTCGTCAAGCCGTATGCCGTGTGGTCACCTGCTCGTACGCCGTGCGTCCGGTCGGGGCCGAGAACGCAACACGGTGCGCTCGGTGCCCCCTGGGGACGCAACCCGGTGCGCCCGGTGCCCCCTGGGGACGCAACCCAGTGCGCCCGGTGCCCCCTGGGGACGCAACCCGGTGCGCCCGGTGCCCCCTGGGAGCGCAACACGACGCGCTCGGTCGGTGTGTTCCCACCTCGCGATCTGTGGCAGGCTCGACTCGTGAACATCGTCTTCGTGGAGCCACACTTCCCACGCAACCAGCGAGAGTTCGTGCGGGGCCTGGCCGAGGCGGGCGCCAACGTGCTCGGGGTAGGGGAGACCCCGGTGGAGTACCTCGACGACGAGCTCAAGTCGTGGATGGGCCACTACGAGCAGGTCGGGTCGGTCACCGACGTGGACGCGATGACCCACGTCGTGCGCAAACTGCAGGGGATGGTCTGGGTCGACCGGCTCGAGGCGACCATCGAGGCGCACACCATGCCGGCCGCGGTGGTGCGCGAGGCCACCGGCATCCCGGGCACCTCCAGGCACACCACCTGGCTGTGCCGCGACAAGCCGTCGATGAAGGAGGCGCTGCGCCAGGCCGGCGTCCCGACCGCCGCGTCGACCGGGGCCTCCACCCTCGCCGAGGTCCGGGAGTTCGCCGCGCGGGTCGGCTACCCGCTGATCCTCAAGCCGCGGGACGGGGCGGGGGCCGCCGGCACCCACAAGGTCGAGAACGACTCGCAGCTGGAGGCCGCGCTGGCCCGCTTCGGCCCCGGCACCACCTCGATCGCGGTCGAGGAGTTCGTCGAGGGGCACGAGGGTTTCTACGACACGATCAGCGTCGACGGCCGCCCCCAGGTCGACTTCGCCTGCCACTACTACCCCAACGTCCTGGAGGCCATGCGGACCCGCTGGATCTCCCCGGTCTTCATCGCCACCAACCGCATCGACGGCGGCGGGTTCTACGACGAGATCCGTCAGATGGGTCAGAAGGTCATCACCGCCCTGGGCATCGGCACCTCGGCCACCCACATGGAGTGGTTCTACGGCCCCAAGGGGCTGAAGTTCAGCGAGATCGGGGCCCGCCCGCCGGGCGTCGGCTGCTACGACCTCTACTCCGCGGGCAACGACTTCGACATCTACCGCGCGTGGGCCGACGCGATCGTCCACGGGCAGGTCTTCACCCGGCCCAGCCGGAGCCACTCGGCCGCGATCATCGCGCTGCGTCCCGACCGGGACGGCCGGATCACCGGGTACTCCGGCCTGGAGGACGTCGAGAACCGGCTCGGCCGCTGGATCATCGACGCCCACCTGCCCCCGGCCGGCACCCCGACCCAGCCGGTCGAGGCGGGCTACATGGCCAACGCCTACATCCGGATGCGGCACCCCGACTACGACGTCCTCCGGTCGATGCTGGACAACGTGGGCCAGGTCGTCCAGGTCCATGCCGGCTGAGGGGCCGGCTGAGGCCCGCCCGCACTCCGAGCACTCCGCCTCGATCACCCTGCTCGGCCCGCAGCGCCAGCCGCGGGTCGACACGGTGCTGGAGTCCCTGGGCCTGCACGGCGCCCGAGCGGCCGTCATCAACGCGGGGTGGCGCGAACGGGAGCCCGAGGACGAGCTGCTCGTCGAGCTCGCCGGCGGCAATGTCGTCAACCTCCGGCTCTGGCACCGCATGCAGGAGGTCTGGGAGGCCGACCCGGAGTTCGCCGCCGCCGACCAGCAGCGCCGGATGCTGCTGGAGGAGATGCAGGACCTGTATGTCGTCGCTCTCGACCACGTCGTCGACGCCCTCCGCACGATGCGCGACCGGGTGCCCCGCTCGAAGCAGATCCAGCAGATCGCCCTCGGCGACGCCGAGCGGATCATGCAGGAGATCGACGAGCGGCACCTGAGGCGGGTCAACGAGATCCACGCCGACTTCTGGTCCCGGTGGCCACCGCACGAACGACGCCCGGTCCAGCTGCTCCGCCAGCTCATCCGCCGGGACCTGGCCGACACCGAGGTGGTCCTCATCCCCGGAGGCCACGTCGGCGTGCTCGTCGGTGCCCTCCACCTGTTCAACATCGCACCGCAGCTGCGCGTCCCGATCGTCGCCTGGGGTGCCGGCGCGATGGCCCTGACCGACCGGGTCGTGCTCTTCCACGACCGCGCCGCCCACGGCCCCTCGGTCAGCGAGCTGTTCTCCCAGGGCCTGGGGCTGGTGAGGGGCACGGTCGCCCTGCCGGCCGCGCGGGAGCGCCTCGCGCTCGGCAACCCGGTCCGGATGGGTGTGCTCGCCCGCCGCCTGGCGCCCGCGCGGTGCCTGTTGCTGGACGACAAGGTGCGTGTCGACATACTGCCCGGTGCTGACCTGCCCGACGACGCTCCGGTGCTGGGCGAGGACGGCTCCCTGACGACCATGGGGGCGGTCCGGTGAGCATCTCGCTGCCCAGCCAGCCGGTGCGCGGGGTGCACCCGGGCAAGCTGGCGATCAACCGCTTCCGCGAGCAGGACCACCTCGACGAGGCGGCGGTCGACGCCTTCCTGCACGAGCGGCAGGTCCCGATCGTCGAAGGGCCACGGTGCACCTTCCTCTACCGCGGCGAGGCCGACGAGGTGCACCTGCTGCACCGCATCGTCAACCAGCCACAGCGGGTGCCGCTGCGCCGGATCGAGGGCACCAGGCTCTGGTACGTCACGATCGAGCTGCCCTACGGCTCGCGGGTGGAGTACCAGCTGGAGCTGCGGCGCGGCGACCACACCGTCCAGGGCAACGACCCGCTCAACCCGCAGGTGGCGCACAGCCCGGTCGGGTCGTCCTCGGTCTGCCAGGCCTACGGCTACGAGACCCCGGAGTGGACCCAGGTCGACCCCGACGCCCGGCCCGGCGAGCTGCTGGACCTGACGCTGCACTCCAAGGCGCTGCGGCGCGAGACCCACAACCGGCTCTACCTGCCCGCACGGTTCCGGACCAGCTCGACCTACCCGCTGCTCATCGTGCACGACGGCGACGACTACCTGAACTACTCGGCGATGAAGACGGTCCTGGACAACCTGATCCACAACCTGGACATGGCCGAGACGATCGTGGTCTTCTCCAACCCGGGCGACCGGATGCGGGAGTACCCGAACTACGCCCCGCACGCCCGCCACCTGGTGGCCGAGCTGGTCCCGCACCTGGAGGAGAACTACCCGGTGCTGCGGCGTCCGGAGGGACGGGCGCTCATGGGCGCAAGCTTCGGCGCGGTGGCCTCGATGAGCACCGCCTACCGGAACCCGGCGATGTTCGGCTCGCTGCTGCTGCAGTCCGGCTCGTTCGTCTTCACCGACATCGGGGACGACCACGGCGGCGGCCCGGCCTTCGACCCGGTCGTGAAGTTCATGAACCGCTACCGCGCCAAGCCGCGCAAGGTCGCCGACCGGCTGTTCGTCTCGTGCGGCGTCTACGAGCCGCTCATCGTGCCGAACCGCTCGATGGTGCCCGTCTGGGAGAGCACAGGGAGTACCGTGCGATACGTCGAAGCACGGGACGGTCACTCCTGGGAGAACTGGCGCGACCGGCTCCGCGACGGGTTGTCCTGGATCTACCCGGGGCCCCAAAAGTTTGTCTATGAATAGTTGCGACCCACGGAGGTCACGGTGGACGACCACACCCAGCCCACGGCATACCTGCTGGTGGACGGCGAGAACATCGACGCCACCCTCGGCACCTCGATCCTCGGCCGGCGGCCCGAGTCGCACGAGCGACCCCGCTGGGACCGGCTGCTGCAGTTCACCCGCGAGCGGTGGGGCGGCTCGCCGCGCGGGCTGTTCTTCCTGAACGCCTCCAGCGGCATGCCGATGTCGTTCGTCCAGGCGCTCAAGGCGATCGGCTACCTGCCCGTGCCGCTGTCCGGCCCCTCGGACGAGAAGATCGTGGACATCGCGATCCAGCGGACCCTGCAGGCCATGGCCGAGCGCGACGGCGACGTCCTGCTGGTCAGCCACGACGGCGACTTCCTGGAGGACATCGAGCCGCTGCTGGGCGGCGAGCGCCGGGTGGGGGTCGCCGCCTTCGCCGAGTTCCGCAACAGCGGGTTCACCCACCTGATGGACCAGGGGCTGGAGTTCTTCGACCTGGAGCACGACGTGCGCGCCTTCACCGCGCCGCTGCCCCGGATCCGGGTGATCCCGATCGACGAGTACGACCCGTCCTCCTTCCTCTAGGAGGATCGTATGCCGACCGGTCCGGTCTCCCCGCGCGTCACCTACCGGCCGGGTGACGAGGGGGTCAACGCCTACAGCCTGCTGACCTCCGTCGTCCTGCCGCGGCCGATCGCGTGGGTCAGCTCGCTCTCCGCGGACGGGGTCGGCAACCTGGCCCCGCACTCGTTCTTCTCGGTGGCGTCGGCGCGGCCGCCGGTGGTGTCGTTCACCTCGGTGGGGCGCAAGGACACGCTCGCGAACGTGCTGGCGACCGGGGAGTTCGTGGTCAACATCGTGAGCGCCGAGCTGCTCGAGGCGTGCAACGGCACCAGTGCGGAGGTCCCTGCGGCGGTGGACGAGGCGCTGCTGCTCCGGATCGAGATGGAGCCCAGCGAGGTGGTGCGCCCGCCGCGGGTGGTGCGGTCTCCGGCGTCCATCGAGTGCACCCTGCACACGACCGTCGAGGTGGGGGACAGCGTCGTCGTCCTCGGTCTCGTGCAGGCGATCACCGTGCAGGAGCGGGTGCTGCGTGACGGCCGGGTCGACGCCCGCGCGCTGGACCCGCTGAGCCGGCTCGGCGGCCACCAGTGGGGCACGCTCGGCGAGATCCGGTCCGTGCGCCGGCCCCGGCCCGAGGACGTGCTGCCGGACTGACGAAAGCCCTGAAAAAAATGTAGTGATCTCGCACGCCCTCCACACAAAAGTTCAGGGGTTTCGCACGCCCTCCACCCACCGGGCGACCGAGGCAGTCGTCTCGTGGGGAGGCTGGGGGTCGTCAGAGTGCGCTCGGTTGACCCGCGAGTCTCCCCGTCCGGGAGCAGTCGTCTCGTGGGGAGGCTGGGGGTGGTCAGAGCGCGCCCAATTGACCCGCGAGCCTGTCAAGGGGCCATCGGGCCGAGCGAGGGCCGCACATCGTGCTCACTCCTCCCGGTGCGCGAATACCCATGGATCAGTCAGAAGAACCGAAAGGCGGGGCGGAGACCGACGAAAGCCCTGCAAAAAAGACGGGGGAGACCGACAAACCCCTACCAAAATTGAGAGAAAGGGGTCGACAGTCGAACACGGGCGTCCTATAGTCGCACCTACCGCACTCGGGACGACAGAGAGGTCCACGCATGTACTACCGGTCGATGGGGCAGTTCCCCGCCTCCCGGCACGTCACCTTCCAGACCGACGACGGGCAGGAGACGTTCGAGGAGTTCATCGGCGAGGAGGGGTTCTCCGGGACCGCCTCGCACCTCTACCACCTGGGGATCCCGGCGAACCTGGTGGACTCCCGCACGTGGGACCTCGGCGACCTGGGCACCGTGGCCAACGCCTCGCTGCGCCCGCGGCACTTCCGGCTGCCCGACCTGTTCCCGGCCGGCAGCGAGGCGGGCAAGGACGTGGTCCGCCACCGCCGCCTGATCCTGGGCAACTCCGACGTGCGGATCAGCTACGTCGTGGCCGACACCACCTCGCCGCTGTACAGCAACGGCATCGGCGACGAGGTCGTCTACATCGAGTCCGGCGTGGCCGACGTCGAGAGCGTCTTCGGCACGGTGCGCGTCGGGCAGGGCGACAACGTCATCATCCCGCGGGTCACCATCCACCGGTGGGTGCCGGTCGACGTCGAGAACAACGGCCCGCTGAAGGCCTACACGGTGGAGGCCACCGGGCACATCGAGATCCCGGCGAAGTACCTGACGCGGTTCGGGCAGTTCGTCGAGGGCGCGCCGCTGACCGAGCGCGCCATGCGCGGACCGGTCGGTCCACTGCTGGCCTCCGCCGACGAGGCGGACCAGGACACCGAGGTCTACGTCAAGCACGGCAGCGGCGCCGACGTGCACGGCTCCGTGGTCGTCTACGACCACCACCCCTTCGACGTGGTCGGCTGGGACGGCTACCTCTACCCCTACGCCTTCAACTGGCGCGACTTCTCCCCGGTCACCGGCAAGGTGCTGCAGCCGCCGCCCACCTACCAGATCCTGGAGGGGCACAACTTCGTGGTCTGCAACTTCGTGCCCCGGATGCTGGAGTACGGCGAGGGCGCCATCACCGTGCCCTACTACCACTCCAACGTCGACGCTGACGAGGTGATGTTCTACTACGCCGGCGAGACCGCCGCCCGCAAGGGCACCGGCATCGGCAACGCGTCGGTGTCGCTGCACCCGGCCGCCTACACCCACGGTCCGACCCGTCAGGCCTACCTCAACTCCGTCGGTGCCGACGAAAGCAAGGAGATGGCGTTTATGGTCGACACCATGAACACGCTCCAGATCGGTGAGGGCGCCCTGGCCTGCGACGACGACAAGTACCCCTGGACCTGGGCCGGTCGCCGGACCCCGGCCTCCGAGGACTGACGTGCCGCCGGCCGACAGTTCCCAGACCCTCAGCCGCGGGCTGGACGTGCTGAAGTACCTGGCCGCCTCGCCCGGACCGCGCACCCCGACGCAGATCGCCACCGACCTGGGGCTGAACCGGACGGTGGTCTACCGCCTGGTCGGCACCCTGGTGGAGCACGGCCTGGCGCGACGCACGGCGGAGGGGGGACTGTCGGTCGGCCTGGGCGTCCTCAGCCTCACGGAGAACTTCTACCCCTCGCTGCGGGAGGCCAGCCAGCCGGTGCTCGAGCGGCTGGCCGAGGACCTGCGGGCCACCGCGCACCTGGCGGTCGCCGACGGCGCGGAGTCCGTTGCCGTCTGCGTCGTGGAGCCGCGCACGACCGACTTCCACCTGGCCTACCGGCCCGGCACCCGGCACCCGCTCGACAAGGGCGCGCTGGGCGAGGCGCTGCAGGCCGCGACCGCCGGCGAGCGCGGGGTCTTCATCAGCCAGGGGCAGCTCACCCCGGGAGCGACCGGCGTCGTCGCTGCGGTCCCGGGGCTGCCGGGCCTGCCCGCCGCCGTCGGTGTGGTCACCCTCAGCGACCACGACTGGTCGGCCTTCCCCGAGCGCGTGGCCGCCGCGGTCGACGAGCTCACCACGGCCCTGACGCCGCGCGCCTCGGAGGCCACCGCATGACCACGAACGAGACGGCGGTCAGCACCACAAGCGTCACCGCCCTCTACGCCCGGCAGAGCCACGCCATCGACAACGGTGATGCGGCAGTCTGGGCGGGGACGTTCACGCCGGACGGCAGTTTCAGCTCGCCCACCTTCGGCGACCCGATCGTCGGGACCGAGGCCCTGACCCGCTTCGCCGAGGGGGTGTATGCCGACCTGCAGGCCGAGGGCGTGCGCCAGCGCCACTGGCTCAACAGTGTGGATGTCGACACACCCGCCTCCACCGCACGCGCCTACCTGATGATCGTTCGCGTCGATGCCGAGGGCACCCCGTCGCTCCTGCGCCACGTGGTGATCACCGACGACCTCGCGGTCACCGACACCGGCGAGCTGCGGGTGCGCGCCCGCCAGGTCCGCCGCGACCCCTGAGTCCGAGGTCAGCGGCGCGCAACACCATGCGCTCGGTGGCCCCTGGGGGGCGCAACACCGTGCGCCCGGTCGGGTGATTTTCCGCAACACGGCGCGCCCGGTGGCCCCTGAGAGCGCAACACCGTGCGCTCGGTCGGGGGTGGGGGTCCGTGGGTCGGTCAGTCGCGCGCCGACTCCAACGCCGTGAGGCCGGCGATGCGGCCCATGGTGAGGGCGTTGGCGATCGCGTTGCCGCCGCCGACGTAGCGGTTGCCGAGCACGCCGCCGCCGGCCTCGCCCGCGGCGTAGAGGCCCGGGATGACGTCGCCCACGGCGTCCAGCACCCGGGCGGAGGGGTCGATCCGCAGGCCGGTGTGGGTGCAGACCAGCTCGCCGGGCACCAGGCGCGCGGCGTAGAACGGCGGTGACACCATCGGCGGCAGCGGGTCCACGACACCCTTGGCCTCGAGCGTCAGGTGCCGCTGGAACTCCGGGTCGGTGCCGTGCGGCAGCGTCTGGTTCCACCGCTCGACCGTGCGACGCAGCGCCTCGGCCGGGACCCCCATCGCGCCGGCGAGCGCGGGCAGGTCGTCGGCGCGCAGGGTCCGGCCGGTGTCGGCCTCCTCCTGCACCCGCGCGGGGGTCCAGTCCAGGAAACCGTCGGGGAGCCGCAGCCGCGCGGCCTCGTCGAAGACCATCCAGCACGGGCCCTGCTGGTCGGCGAGGAGGCCGGCGGACACGGCATACGAGACGTCCTCGTCCATGAACCGGCGGCCGGCGGCGTTCACGTGGATCCGCGAGGGCGGCGGGAAGCCCGAGTCCCAGTGGTGGTGCTGCTGGAAGTATGCCGTGACGAGCAGGAGCCCCCACCCCTCACCTGCCAGGTCGGCACCGACCTGCTCACCCAGGCGCAGGTGGTCACCCCGGCTGCCCGCCCCGGCCACCACGAAGAGGTCCTCGCCCGCCGCCCGCGCGGCCGGGAAGTAGCGGTCCACCAGCGCGCGGTCCTGGGCGAAGCCGCCCGAGGCGACCACGACGGCCCCCGCCCGGGCCTCCTCGCCCCCGACGGTCACGCCCTGCACCCGACCTTCGTCGATGAGCAAGCCGTCGACCCGGGAGCCCAGCGCAAGCTCGGCCCCGTGCGTCCGCAGGGTGCGCTCCAGCAGCTCGACGACGGCGTAGCCCTCGCCCACCGGCGTGTGCCCGCGCCACACGTCCTCGACCCCGGCGTGGCCCAGGCCCGGCATGTGCGCGTTGGTGGAGCGCTGCGCGGGGATCTCCAGCCCGAGGTCCATCAGCCAGTGCAGCGTCGGGGCGGCGGCCTCGCAGATGGACCGGACCAGACCGGGCTGCAGCCGCCACTGGTTGAGGTCCATGTAGTGCTGGTAGAAGCGGTCGGCCGAGTCCTGCACCCCGAGCGCCTCCTGCACCCGCGTGCCGGCGGCGGTGAACATGCCGGCGGCCAGCGACATCGACCCGCCGACCGCGCCCTCGGACTCCAGGACGAGCACCCGGCCGCCGCGCTCTGCCGCGGAGGCGGCAGCGCTCAGGCCGGCACCGCCGGCCCCGATGACGATCAGGTCCCAGTCCGAGGTGGTCATGCCGCTCTCCTTCGCCGCGTCCCGGCACGCGACCGTGCCCGGGTCCTGTCCCTCGGGCATGCCGTATGACGTGGCGTCACCGAGGACTGTATGCAAGATAACCCTTTGGTCACGGTCTGACTATCCCTTCCCGTACCTCTTGACGTAGATCCGCCAGTAGAGTTGTATACAACCTGGGTCTCTTCCCGTGTTCCGAGAGTCCGAGGCCCCGACCGCTCCCGGCGCGGGTCCGGTCGCTCAGCAGTGGGCACCCCCACAATCAAAGGAGATTGGTGATGCGAGCTCGGTTGGTGGTCGCCCTCGCGGCCGCAGGAAGCATGCTGCTGGCGGCATGCGGTGGTGACTCTGATGACTCCGGCGCGGACGACACCGCGACGACCGGCGGTGGCGGCGAGGCCGCCGAGTCCTACACGATGGTCTGGATCAACCCGCTCAGCGGCGCCTCTGCCGCATTCGGCGAGGCCTCCCGCGGCGGCATCGAGCTCGCCCTGGAGGACATCGAGGAGGCCGGCGGCATCAACGGCGCCGAGCTGGAGATCCTCTTCGAGGACAACGAGCTGCAGCCCGAGGCCTCGATCACGGCCTACCAGCGCACGATCGGCGAGGACCCGGTGGCGGTCCTGACGGCCGGCAGCTCGGTGGTGCTCGCGCTCGCGCCACTGGCCGAGCAGGACGAGGTCATGCTGGCGAACATCGGCGCCCAGTCCCCGGCGCTGATCTCCCCCGACCTGCCGCTGGTCTACAACTTCATCCCCACCTCCGCCGCCGAGGCGACACGGCTCGCCACCCGGCTGACCGAGGACGAGGGGATCACCAAGGTGGCGGTCCTGTCGGTGGACAACGACTACGGCAAGGACACGGCCGCGGCCTTCGTCGCCGCCTTCGAGGGCGCGGGCGGCACCATCTCGGCGAGCGAGATCCACGAGCTCGGCGGCACCGACATGCGCACCCAGCTGACCAAGATCAAGGCCAGCGACGCCGAGGCGATCGTCTTCGTCTCCAACGTCGGCGAGGTCGGCCACAGCGTGTCCCAGGCCGACGAGCTGGGCATCGACCTGCCGCGCTTCGGCTTCACCTACGCGTTGTCCCCGGACAACTTCGAGATCGCCGGCGACGCGATGGACGGGATGAAGGGCATCGCGGTCTCCTTCATCGGCGACGACCCCGCGGCCACCGCGTGGGCCGAGCGCTACGAGGAGGCCAACGGCACCTGGCCGAACGTCACCGCCGCCGTCTCCTACGACGCGACGATGATCCTGGCCGAGGGCCTGCGCGAGGTCGGCAACGACCGGGCGGCGCTCATCGACTACGTCGCGAACGTCAAGGGCCACGAGGGCGTCCTCGGCACCACCAACATGACGCCCGAGCGTCAGTCCGACTTCCCGCTGAACGAGTTCGAGATCACCGGCGGGGAGATCGGCGTCTGGGAGTGAGGCAGGTTCGCTGACCGGCCGCCGGGAACACCCGCGGTCCGGTGGTGGGCCCCCGACCACCACCGGGCCGTGGGCTCCGCGGCACACGACACTGTGGCGCACGACGACGCACGAGACGAAGGGACGACGGGCAGTTGCTGACTGACCTCCTGCTGACCGGCCTGCTCGACGGGGCCCGGATCGGCGTGGCCGCGCTCGGCTTCGCGCTGATCTTCTACACGACCAAGGAGCTGCACTTCGCCTACGGTGCGATCCTCGCGGCCTGCGGCTACCTGTACTACACCCTCGTCGTCGACCAGGGCCTGCCCGCCCTGGTCGCCGCCCCGCTGGCGCTGGCCTTCGGCGCCCTCGTCGGGGCTCTCATCCAGCGCTTCCTCTACCGCCGGCTCAACGACCACCTCGCGGTGCTGCTCTTCTCCTTCGGGATGGCGATCATCCTGGAGAACGTCCTGCACATCATGTTCGGCCCCACCGACAAGGTGCTGCCCGGCGGCCCGCTGACCACGACCGTGACGCTCGCCGGCACGCCGCTGCGGGTCATCGACCTGGTCACCGTCGGCGTCTTCCTCGTCGTGTGGGCCGCCCTCTGGTACATGCTCGAGCGCCGCCAGATCGGCCTGGCCATCCGCGCCGTCATGCGCGACCCGATCATGAGCGACCTGGTCGGCATCCGCACCGGCCGGATCAAGGTCTTCGCCTACGCCCTCGGCTCCGCCATCGGCGCGCTCGCCGGCCTCGTCGCCGTCACCCGCAGCGGGGTCCGCCCCGGCTCCGGCTTCGACCTCATGCTCTTCGCCTTCATCGCGACCCTGCTCGGCGCCGGGAAGCTGACCCACGTGGCGGCGTGGTCGGTCGCGCTCGGCCTGTTCATGGGCCTGGTCGCCTGGCCGTTCCCGACCGAGCTGCAGACCCTCTTCGCCTTCTTCGCGATGCTCGTCTACCTGGTCGTCCGCAGCATCGACCGGCAGAGCCTGCGCCGCGCACGACCCCGGCCCACACGCGGGCGGACGGGGGTCTCGGCATGAACTACCTGCTGACCCTGGTCACCTTCTTCTCCATCGGGATCATCCTGGCGATGTCCCTCAACCTGCTCATGGGCTACACCGGCCAGGTGTCGATGGCCCACGGCGGCTTCATGGGCATCGGCGCCTATACGGCGGCCTGGTTCGCCCTCAACGCCGAGATCAACATGATCTGGGCGATGTTCCTCGCGGCAGCGGCGGCCGCCCTCATCGGCTGGCTCTTCGCGCTGGCCACGGTCCGGATCAGCGGCGACGAGTTCATCCTCGCCTCGTTCGCCCTGCAGATGGTGATCATCGAGGCGATCAGCCGCTGGACGACCGTCACCCGCGGAACCTACGGCCTGTCCGGGGTGCCCAAGCCGGAGATCTTCGGTGAGCCCCTGCGCACCATCCAGCAGTATGCCGTGTTCACCGTGATCGTCATGCTCATCTGCGCGGTGGTCATGATGCGACTGGCCGGCTCGACCTACGGCCTCGTCCTGCGGGGGGTGCGCGAGAGCGTCCCGAGCATGCAGGCGCTGGGCCGCGACACGGTGCGCATCAAGATCCTGGTCATGGTGATCGCCTCGGCCTTCGCCGGCGTCGCCGGCACCCTGCAGGCCTCGATGGTCACCTTCATCCACCCCGACGGCTTCACCATCATGCTCTCGATCATCATCGTGGCCTACCTGCTGGTCGGCGGCCTGGGCAACATGTGGGGCGCGGCGCTCGGCGCCGTCCTGCTCCTGTCGATCCCGGAGATCATCGCCACCAGCGACGTGATCCCCAGCAACCTGCTCGGCCCGATGGAGCGGGTGATCTACGGCGTGATCCTCATGGCCTTCGTCTGGTTCCGCCCCAAGGGGATCATCGCCGAGCGGCCCGTGCTGCACGTCCACCGGATGCTGCGCCGCGGGAAGGTCACCGCGCCAGCCGCCGCAGCCAACGAGTCCGTCGAGCCGACAGGAGCGACCCGATGACCGAGCGCCCCATGCTGGAGGTCGAGCACGCCTCGGTCAGCTTCGGCGGCCTGCGCGCCCTCAAGGACGTCTCGATCCAGGCCCAGGAGGGCCGGGTCACCGCCCTCATCGGTCCCAACGGGGCCGGCAAGAGCACCCTGCTCGGCGCGGTCTCCGGGTTCACCCGCCTCGACGAGGGACGGGTCACCTTCCGCGGCCAGGACATCACCGGGATGCGGCCCCACGAGGGGATCGGCGTCGGCCTGGCCCGCACCTTCCAGGACCTGGAGGTCATGCAGCGCCTCACCGTCGCCGAGAACGTGCTGCTCGGCTTCCCCCACCAGCCCGCCGAGCGCATCTCCCGGCTGCTGTTCACCCCGTGGGTGGCCAACCGCGAGCACCGCCGGAACGTGCAGCGCACCGTGGACCTGCTCCACCACGTCGGGCTGCTCGAGCGGGCGGACACGCTGGCCTCGGACCTGTCCTACGGCGAGCAGAAGCTCCTCGTGGTGGCGCGGCTGCTGGCCACGGGCGCCGACATGTTGATGCTCGACGAACCGGGCGCCGGCCTGCCCGACGTCAACCTGCACCAGATCGGCAGCGTGCTGCGCGAGGCGGTCGCCGACGGCAAGACCGTGCTGCTGGTCGACCACAATATGGACCTGATCATGAACTACGCCGACCACGTCACGGTGCTGCACCACGGGCAGGTGATCGCCTCCGGCACGCCGGCGCAGATCCAGGCGGACCAGAGCGTGATCGACGTGTACTTCTCGCGCAGCCACACCACCGAGGAGGCCACCGATGCGTCTTGAGCTCACCGACGTCCGCTCCGGCTACGGCCGCCGGGAGGTGCTCTTCGGCATCTCGATGGCGGTCGAACCCGGCTCCATCACCGTCATGCTGGGCACCAACGGGGCCGGGAAGTCGACGACCCTGAAGACCATCATGGGCGCGATCAAGCCGACCGCCGGCACGATCACCTACGACGGGCGGGACACCACCCGGGGCGCCGTCGCGGACAACGTCGCCCAGGGGATGGCCGCCGTGCCGGAGGCCGGCGGTGTCTTCCGTGACTTCACCGTGCGGGACAACCTGCTGCTCGGCGCCTTCACCGTCAAGGACGCCGCGGTCCGCGACGAGCGGATGGACTCCGTCTTCACCCTCTTCCCCAAACTGAAGGACCGCCTCACCCAGGCGGCCGGCACCCTGAGCGGGGGCGAGCGGCAGATGCTGGCCATCGGCCGCGCGCTGATGAGCGGTCCCTCCTTCCTCATGCTCGACGAGCCGTTCCTGGGCCTGGCGCCCGTGGTCGTCGACGACGTCGTCGACTCGCTGGCCAGGATCAACCGCGAGTCCGGCGTCACCCTCCTCGTCGTCGAGCAGAGCGTGCGCATCCTGGACATCGCCACCCACGCCTACGTGCTGCGCCTCGGCCGGATCCACATCGACGAGGCCGACCCCCGCTCGCTCATCGACGACAGCGGCCGCCTCGAGGCCTCCTTCATCGGCTGATGAGCGCCCACCCGCACCTGACCGCCCCGCTGACGCTGGGCGATGTCACCCTGCGCAACCGGGCCGTGGTCACCGCGCACGTCACCAACTACGGCAGCCACGAGCACCTGGCGACGCCGCGGACCGCGGCCTACCTGGCCGAGCGGGCGCGAGGCGGGGTGGGCCTCATCGTCTCCGAGTCGCTGGCGGTCCACCCCACGGCCGGGCCCAACACCTTCTTCCTCCAGCTCTGGGACGACAGCGCGATCGAGCCGCTGCGGGCCGTCACGACCGCAGTGCGCGAGCAGGGCGCGGCGATCTTCGCCCAGCTCAACCACGGGGGCCGGGAGCACAACCCGCTGATCACCCGGCGTCCGCTCGTGGCCCCCTCGCCGATCGTCTCCCCGAAGGGCGGGGAGGTCCCGCACGAGCTGACCCTCGAGGAAATAGTCGAGATCGTCCGCTCTTTCGCAGACGCGGCCACCCGGGCGCTGGCGGCCGGCTTCCAGGGGGTCGAGGTCCACGCCGGACACGGCTACCTGCTCCAGCAGTTCCTCTCGCCCTGGAGCAACCACCGCACCGACGCCTACGGCGGCAGCGTCGAGCACCGGATGCGGATGCTGGTCGAGGTCCTGCAGGCGGTGCGGGCCGCGGTCCCGCGGCCCGCCGTGCTGGGGGTCCGGATCAGCGCCGACGAGTTCGCCCCCGGTGGCCTGGGCGTCCCGCAGATGCAGGAGATCGCCGCCCGCATCGTGGACACGGGCCTCATCGACTACCTGTCGGTCAGCCAGGGCAGCTACGCCGACCCCGGCAGCTTCATCCCCGACGCCAGCTTCGGGCACCTGCCCTTCGTGCACCTGACCCGCGCCATCCGCGAGGTCGTCACGACCGTGCCGATCGTCGCGGTCGGGTCGATCGTCACCCCGGACGAGGCCGAGTCGGTGCTCGCCGAGGGCGCGGCCGACCTGGTCGGGATGACCCGGGCGCACATCAGCGACCCGCACCTGATGCGCAAGGTCGTCCAGGAGCGCACCGCCGACATCCGCCAGTGCATCCTGTGCAACCAGGGCTGCTTCGGCCGGCTCCTCAAGGGCATCGACATCAGCTGCGTGCAGAACCCCGCCGTCGGGCGCGAGCGCGACTGGCCGCAGGACCCCGTGCCGGCCACCGAGCACCCCCGGCGCGTCGTGGTCGTCGGCGCCGGGCCCGGTGGCCTCGAGTGCGCCTGGGTGGCCGCGGCCCGCGGCCACGACGTCACGCTCCTGGAGGCCGAGGAGCACCTCGGCGGCACGGTCCGGACGATGGCCGAGCAGGACGAGCACCGGGAGTGGCGTCACGTGGTCTCCTGGCGTGAGCGGATGCTGGCGCAGCACGGCGTGCAGGTCCGCACCGGGGTCACCGCCGACGCGCTCACCATCGAGGCGCTGCGACCGAACACCGTGGTCGTGGCCACCGGAGCGGGTGGCGCCACCCTGACCGCCGCCCTGCGGGAACGGGCCGGTCCCGACCTGCGGGTGCTCACGGTCGGGGACGCCGCCGCCCCGCGCGACGCCTTCGCGGCCCTCACCGACGGGCACCGCGTGGGCCGCGAGCTCTGACCGGACCACCCAGCCCCACGTCATACCCACCCACCCAGCCCCACGTCATACGAACCGACCAGACGCGACCGAAGGATCACGAATGACCTCTCAGGAACTGCTCGCCATCCCGATGCCCACCGGGGGGCGCCTGGACATCTACTCCGGGGTGGCCCGGCTGGCGGGGAAGCTGTGGGCGAGCTGTCACCGCGCGCAGGTGGGGGAGAGCCGGACGGCGGTGCTGATCGTGCACCCCACGTCCAACTTCCTGGGGCACTACGCGCTGGAGCCGCTGGCCGCGCGGGGAGTGACGGCGGTGGGGATGAACACCCGCTACCTGGGCAACGACAGCGCGCTGATCACCGAGAACTGCGTCCTGGACGTCGGCGCCGGGATCCGCTACCTGAAGGACAACGGGTTCGACAAGGTCGTGCTGATGGGCAACTCCGGTGGCGGCGGGCTGGTCTCGCTCTACCAGAGTCAGGCCGAGCGGCCCTCGATCACCGCCACGCCTGCGGGGGACGGCCCGGACCTGACCCAGGCCGACCTGCCCGCCGCGGACGGGGTGATCTGCGCGATGGCGCACCCGGGCCGTGCGTCGGTCTACACCGAGTGGCTGGACCCGGCGATCACCGACGAGGAGCGGCCGTTCGAGCGCGACCCGGAGCTGGACGCCTTCGACCCGCGCAACCCCGCGCCATACTCCCCGGAGTTCATCGAGCGCTACCGGGCCGCGCAGGTGGCCCGCAACGAGCGGATCACGGCGTGGGTGCGGCAGCGGCTGGCCGAGCTGGAGGCCGAGGGCGGTGGCGTGGAGGACCTGCCGTTCACCGTCCACGGCACCTGCGCCGACCTGCGCTTCCTGGACCAGTCGATCGAGCCGTCGGACCGCGAGCCCGGCACCCTGTGGGGCGACCCGTGGGTGGCCAACTTCCTGCCCGCCTCCCTCGGTCACAACACCAGCCTGCGGTCGTGGCTGTCGCAGTGGTCGTTGGAGTCCAACGCCGACGGCCCCTTCCACCTGGGACGGGTCAGCGTGCCGGTGCTCGTGGCCTATGGTTCGGCGGACAACGCCGCCTTCCCGGCCCACGCCAAGGCGCTGTATGACGGGGTGGGCCACGACGACAAGCAGCTCGTCGAGCTCGCCGGGGCCAACCACTACTTCAAGGGCCAGCCCGAGCTCCTGGAGCAGTTCGTCGACACGGTCGTGGACTGGCTGGACGCCCACGGCCTGCGCTGATCCGGCCACCAGGAGAGGAGGAGACATGACCGCACAGCCAGACGGTGACCCGCCGGCAGGTGGCGACCCGCGCGGGGACGGCACCACACGGCATACGGCCGGACCGCTCGCGGGCGTCCGGGTGCTGGAGATGGGCCAGCTCATCGCGGGCCCGTTCGCCGGGCAGCTGCTGGGCGACCTCGGCGCGGACGTGGTGAAGATCGAGGACCCCTCCCGCGGCGACCCGATCCGCACGTGGGGCCGGGAGCTGCCCCAGGGCCAGTCCCTGTGGTGGTCCATTCTGGGGCGCAACAAGCGCTCGGTCACCATCAACCTGCGCTCCGCGGAGGGGCAGGACCTGGTGCGCCGGCTCGCGGCCGAGTCCGACATCCTCGTCGAGAACTTCCGGCCCGGCACGATGGAGAAGTGGGGCCTGGGCTACGACCGGCTCAGCGAGCTCAACCCGGGGCTGGTCATGGTGCGTGTCTCCGGCTTCGGGCAGGACGGGCCGTATGCCGAGCGGCCGGGTTATGGCGCCATCGGCGAGGCGATGGGTGGGTTGCGGTATGTCGTGGGCGACCCGAGCACTCCGCCGTCCCGGACCGGCATCTCCATCGGGGACACCCTGGCGGCGATGTTCGCCACCATCGGTGCCCTGGCCGCCCTGCAGGAGCGGCAGGTGACCGGTCGCGGGCAGGTCGTCGACTCCGCCATCTACGAGGCGGTCCTGGGGGTGATGGAGTCCCTGGTGCCGGAGTGGACCTCCGGCGGGTTCCAGCGCGAGCGGACCGGCGCGATCCTGCCCAAGATCGCGCCCAGCAACGTCTACCCCACCAGCGACGAGGGCTGGATCCTCATCGCCGCCAACCAGGACACGGTCTTCCGCCGGCTGGCCGAGGCGATGGGGCAGCCGGAGCTGGCCGACGACGAGCGCTTCGCCACCCACGTGGCCCGGGGGGAGCACCAGGCCGAGCTGGACGACCTCGTCGCGGCGTTCTCCCGGGGACGTACGCTGGCGCAGATGGAGGGGCTGCTGAACGCGCACGGGGTGCCGAACGGGCGGATCTACCGACCCCGGGACATGGTCGAGGACCCGCACTTCCTCGCCCGGGAGTCGGTCACCACGGTCCCGCACCCGGTGCTGGGCGAGGTGACGATGCAGAACGTCTTCCCGCGGCTGAGCCGGACCAGCGGGGGCGTCCGCTGGCCCGGTCCGCCCCTGGGGGAGCACACCCAGGAGGTGCTGGACCGGATCGGCGTCACCGGCGAGCAGGTGGCCGCACTCCGTGAGGCCGGGGTGGTCTGAGATGAGCGAGGCACCGGAGGACCAGGACGCGCCCGACGCGGCCGAGCGGGCCTACCGCGCCGTGCTGGCGATGATCCTGACCGGGGAGGTGGCCGAGGGCAGTTGGCTGCGGGAGGTGACCCTCGCCGAGCAGATCGGCGTGAGCCGCACCCCGGTGCGCCAGGCCCTCAACCGGCTGGCCGCCGAGGGGGCGGTCGAACTGCGGCCGCACCGTGGTGCCCAGGTCGTCTCGTTCAGCCCGGAGGAGATGGACTCGCTCTTCGACCTGCGCGCCCGGTTCGAGCCGCTGGCCGCGCAGCTCGCGGTGCCGCGGCTGACCGCGGAGCACCTCGAGGAGCTGGCCGAGCTGGCCGGGCAGATGGAGGCGCTGGTCGAGGCGGGCCGGCCCGACCCAGGGGAGATCGCGCGCCTCAACAACGCCTTCCACGCCGTCTTCATCCGGGAGGCGGGCAACCGGCACCTCACGCTGGCGATCCAGGCGATCAGCCGGCCGGTCTTCGTCGCGCGGACCTTCCAGACCTACAGCCCGCACGCGCTGGAGCGCAGCATGCGGCACCACGCGGAGCTCATCGACGCGGCCCGGCTCGGCGACGGCGCCTGGGCCGAGTCGATCATGCGGGCCCACATCCTGGCCGCCCGGCACGCCCCCGGCGACACCAGGCACACGACGGACACACCACGACAAGGAGAGACATGAAGATCGGCATCATCATCGGATCGGTCCGCGACGGGCGCATCGGGGCGGGCGTGGCCCAGTGGGTCCACGAGCAGGCGCAGGGCCGCGAGGCGACCTATGAGCTGATCGACCTCAAGGAGTTCGACCTGCCGGTGCTCACCACCCACCAGATCCCGTCGACCGCGGGCAAGGACTACTGGGACGAGCGGGTGAATCGGTGGAGCGCCGCGGTCGACGCATGCCAGGGCTACGTCTTCGTCACGCCGGAGTACAACCACGGGCTCCCGGGGGGTCTGAAGAACGCCTTCGACCTGCTCTTCCCCGAGTGGTGGAGCAAGGCGGTGGCCTTCGTCTCCTACGGCGCGGCCTCCGGCTTCCGCGTGGTGGAGCAGTGGCGTCCCGTCGTGGCCAACGCCAACATGTTCGACATCAAGGCCCAGGTGGCGCTGAGCACCATGATCGACTTCACCGACGGCGTGCTCCAGCCGGCCGAGCGCCACCCGACCGAGCTCGCGGCCATGTTCGACTCGCTCGAGAAGGCCACGGCCGCGCTGACCAGGATGCGCGGCTGACCCGCGCGGGGTCCCGGGGTGGACCGGCAGAACCCCTGAGAAAATCCGGGATAAAACCCCTGCAAAAAGGCGGGATGAGGCAGCAAAACCCCTGAGAAAAGGGGTGACGGCCGGCAGCTCGGGTGAGCTGCCGGCCGTCGGTTTCCCGGGAAGGGGTCAGGGACGGTCGAGGGAGAAGGTGTAGCTCCCCGAACCGCTGTAGGAACGCACCTGCCACGAGTAGTAGCCCGCGGTGCCGGTGTAGCTGATCTGCTCCTCAGAACCCGTGCTCA
>Ga0123333_10000544_pt1 | contig 41895 bp, 35 predicted proteins | sample BioC12SIPDNA_3_FD_89957 | JGI IMG/M metagenome (GOLD analysis project Ga0123333, IMG submission 89957) | Anaerobic biogas reactor microbial communites from Washington, USA - Biogas_R2_B C12 SIP DNA | ecosystem: Engineered > Bioreactor > Anaerobic > Unclassified | place: Washington, USA...
CGTCGAACTGGTCGCCGACCTGCCGGGCACCCTGGTGCTCAACCTCGAGGCCCCTCTGACCGACGAGCCGCGCGGCTACCCCGGCAAGATCAACCTCAGGGGCTCAGCCGAGGCGTTCGCGCGCACGTTCGCCGGCCGCCAGGTCGTGGCCACGCTGGCCAACAACCACTGCATGGACTTCCACGCTCCCGGCCTCCACGACACGTTCGCCGCGCTCGAGGCCGCTGGCGTGCCCTACTGCGGCGCCGGCACGGCCGCCGAGGGCTGGCGCAACCCGGCGACGTTCACGGCCGACGGCCTGCGCGTGGCCGTCCTCGCCTACGCCGACGCCGACTGCCGGCCGGTCTTCGCCGTCGGCGACCAGCCCGGCGCCGCGCCGCTCGAGCCCGAGCTCGTCCTGAGCGACATCGCGGCGGCCCGCGCCGCCGGCGCCGACAGGGTCGTGGTCGCCGCCCACTGGGGCGACGAGCAGGTCCACGTGCCCACGGCCCGCTGCGTGGCGCTGGCGCGGTCGTTCGTCGACGCGGGCGCCGACGTCGTCGTCGGCCACCACGCCCACTGCATCCAGTCGTACGAGACCTACCGAGGCAAGCCCATCATGTACGGCCTCGGGAACTGCGTCTTCCCGGCGCACCGCAACCCTTCGTTCTACGACGCCGAGGGGCGGCCGACCCGCGTCCTAGACTCGCGGCCGGCGCTGCGCAACCGCCGGTCGCTGGCGCTGACCTGGGACCCGGCTACCGGAGCGTTCGAGGTCAGGACGCTCTTCTACGACGGCGCCAGGCTGGTGCCGGGCCGGTTCCCGCACCGTCGCTTCCGCCTGGACTACCGCAGCGCCGAGCAGCAGGACGCCAGGTACGAGCGGGCGCGCAAGTGGGGCAAGCTCCTCCACTCGCTCGAGCGCTTCGCGTCACGGCCCAAGCTCCCGCGGCTCCATCACCTGAAGAGCATCACCCGGCTGCTGCGCGCCACGGCGCGGTGACGATGTCGGTCCGCGGCTGGCTGTGGCGACGGCGCCTGGCGGCGACCGGCGCCTTGGGTCACCTGGCCGCGGCCCGGGCCGCGCTCGCCCTGGCCCCCGACGAGGTCGCGCGCCTCCAGCGCTCGCGGCTCGCCGACCTACTGCTCCACGCCCACGCCCACGTCCCCTACTACCGGCGGGCGCTCGAGGACTCCGGGGTCGTCGTGGCGGACGCGGGCGGCGCGCGGGAGGTGCGCCTCGAGCGCTTCCCCGAGCTGCCCCCCCTCGGCAAGGCGGACCTCAGGGAGCGCTTCGACGACCTGACGTCGGACGACGCCGCCTCGCGCGGCGCCTACGCGACGTCCACGGGGGGCTCGACCGGCGAGCCGGTGCGCTTCCTGCACGACCGGGAGATGCACGCCTGGAAGCTGGCGAACAAGGCGCTGTTCGACTCCTGGACCGGCTACCGGCCGGGCGACGGGTTCGCTCTCCTGTGGGGCGCCGTCGGCGACCTCGCCCACGCGAGCCCGCGCGCCCGGCTCGGCGCCTGGCTGCGCAACGAGCTGGCGCTCGAGGCGTACGAGCTCTCGCCCGCGAAGATGGACGCCTACGTCGCGCGGCTCAACGCGTTCCGCCCCAGGCTGCTCCTCGCCTACGCCCAGAGCGCGTTCGAGCTCGCGCGCCACGCCGAGTCGCGCGGCCTGGAGGTGCTGCCGATCCCCGCCGTCATGACGTCGGCGACGAACCTCGAGCCCGAGATGCGGTCTACGATCGAACGCGTGTTCGGCGCCGAGGTCTACGACCGCTACGGCTCCCGCGAGGTCGCCGACGTCGCCTGCGAGAACGGCGACGGCCTCGGGCTCGTGATCGACCCGCTGACGCACGTCGTCGAGGCCGTCGACGCGGCGGGCAGGCCGGTGCCGGACGGCGAGCACGGCGAGCTGCTGGTGACCACGCTGACGAACCGCTCGATGCCCCTGATCCGCTACCGCATCGGCGACGCCGGGGTCCTCGGGCCCCCGGCGGGCGGCGTGCCCTGGCCGCGCCTGACGGCCGTGTCCGGCCGCGTCACCGACGTGTTCCACACCGTCGACGGCCGCCAGGTCTACGGCGGGTACTTCACGCGGCAGTTCTACGGACGCGACTGGGTGGCGCAGTTCCAGGTCGTGCAGGAGGACTACGACCGCCTACGGGTCAGGGTCGTGCCGCGCCCCGGCACCGACCCCGAGCTGATCGCGGCCGAGCAGCGCGCGCTGGCGACCGCCTTCAGGAGCGCGCTGGGCGAGGGCTGCGCCGTGGAGTTCGAGGTCGTCGACGACATCCCCGTTGGCCCGACGGGCAAGCGGCGCTACACGCTATCCCACGTGGAGCCGGCGGCATGACGACGGAGCAGCGGGCGGCGCTCGCGCGGGCCCGCGGCGCCACGGCGACCTCGGCGCAGGTCCTCACCACGCGCCTCCTGGGCGCCATGGTCGCCCTGTACATCGGCTGGTCGCTCCTGTTCTCGAACCTGCCCGGCCTCTCACGGGTGCCGCACGCCGCGATCCTCGTCGCGTTCGTCCTGCTGCTCGTCAGGAGCACGCAGGCTCCCCTGCGCCTGCGCCTCGACTCCGTGCCGCCGCTCGGCGCGCTGTTCGTCGCCTACGCGTGCGCGAGCGTCCTGTGGTCGTTCGACCAGAGCGCCGCCCTGGTCTCCGCCATCGGGCTGGCGTTCGACCTCTTCGGCGCCGTCGTCGTGTGGGCGGCGCTGCAGAACGGCGTCTCCCTCCGGCTCGTCGTGCTCACGACGGCGGTAGCCGCCACGGTCCAGGGCGGCGTCGGCATCTACCAGTCGCTGACCCTCGGGGAGGCCCGCGCCGTCGGCCTCACGGGCAACCCGAACTCGCTGGCGATCCAGCTGTCGCTGGCGGCGTTCCTCCTGCTGCTGGCGCTGCCGCGCAACCGCTGGGCCGGCCTGCTGGCGGCGGCGTTCATCGTCGTGGCCACGCTCACGACCGGCACGCGCAAGCTCGTGTTCGTGTGGTTCGCGTACATCATGGTGCTGGCCCGCGACTTCTTCCCCAGCTTCCGCAGGCCGTCGCTCGGCACGGCGCTGGCGCTCCTGGCCGCCCCCGTCGTGGTGTGGGCCTCGCTCACCTACGGCGAGACGCTCACCGGGCCACTCAACGAGGTCGCGTTCGTCGACAGGCTCGAGATGACGCTAGAGGGCCGCGAGACCGCCAAGCGCAGCGCGATGATGGTGGACGGGCTCGAGGTGTGGTGGCGCGCGCCGCTGTTCGGGCACGGCATCGACCAGTACCGTTACGTCGGCTCGTTCACGACCTACTCGCACAACAACTACGTCGAGCTCCTGGCCAACCTAGGCGTCGTCGGCACCGCCCTCTACTACGTGCTGTTCGCCGTGCTCGGCTACCGCGCCGCGCGCGGCGTGATCGCCGGCCAGCGCTCGGCGTGGGTCGTCCTCGCGGTGCTGGTCGTGTACCTGCTCATGGACGTGGCGCGCGTGTCGTACTCGGGCCGGACGACCTGGCTCTACCTCCTCCTCCTGGCTCACGTCCTCGCGGAGCCGCCGGGCTCCGCCCGCCCAGCCGATGCCGCCTGAGCCGGGGCGCCCCACCCGCCTCACCGTCTTCCTCGCCGACCTCCAGGGCGGCGGGGCCGAGCGGATGATGGTCGTGATCGCCAACGGCATGGCCGCCCGCGGCATGGACGTCGACCTCGTGCTCGCCGACGTCAGCGGCCCCTACGTGAAGGAGGTCGCGGGCGCCGTCAGGGTCGTGGACCTCGGCACCGGCTCGGTGAGCCGCGCCCTGCTGCCGCTGGCGCGCCACCTGCGGCGCCGGCGGCCCGACGTCATGCTCACGACGCTCGCCCACACGAGCTTCGTGGCCGTGCTGGCGCGGGCGGCCGCGGGCGTGCGCGTGCCGACGGTCGTGCGCGAGGCGAACACCCCGCAGGCGGCCTACCCCGGCTGGGTGAGCGGCCGCACGCTCCTCGCGCACCGGCTCGCGCCCCTCACCTACCGCGGCGCCGACGGCGTGATCGCCGTCTCCGACGGGGTCAAGGACGCCCTCGTCACGGTGCTCGGCGTGCCCGAGGGCAAGGTCGCGACCCTCTACAACCCCGTCGTCGCCCCCGAGCTGAAGCGCCTGGCGCGCGAGGACCCCTGCCACCCCTGGTTCGCCGCCGGCGAGCCGCCGGTCGTGCTGGGCGTGGGAAGCCTCACGCCCCGCAAGGACTTCGCCACGCTGGTGCGCGCGTTCGCGCGCCTCGAGCGGCCGGACGCGCGGCTCGTGATCCTGGGCGAGGGCGAGGAGCGCGCCGCGCTGCAGGCGCTCGTGGCCGAGCTCGGCCTCACGGGCCGCGTCGACCTCCCCGGCTTCGCCCAGAACCCCTTCGCGTTCATGTCGCGCGCAGCCGTCTTCGTGCTGTCCTCGACCCTCGAGGGCCTTCCCGGAGCGCTGGTGCAGGCGCTGGCGTGCGGTTGCCCGGCCGTCGCCACCGACTGCCCGAGCGGCCCGCGCGAGGTGCTGCGGGACGGCGCCGTGGGCCCGCTGGTCCCGGTGGGCGACGTCGACGCGATGGCGGCGGCGATCGCGCGGGTCCTGGACGACCCGCCGGACCGCGCCGCGCTGCCGGCGGCGGTGGAGCGCTACGACGCCGGCAGCGTCCTGGACGCCACCTGCGCCTACCTGGAGGGGATGGCTAGTCGCGGTCGGCGGCCACGTCGGCCCGCTTGAGCGCCGCGTCGAGCAGCAGCCCGGTGGGCGTGTAGACGTTCCACTCCCTCTGCCCCACGTGCAGGTGCACGGCCAGCGAGGTCTCGGCGACCTCGCCGCTCTCGTCCCAGGCGGCGAACAGCGGGAAGGGGCTGAGGTTGTAGACGCCGGGCGAGATGCGCGCCCAGTCGTCCTCGCCGCTGGCCGGGATGCCGGCGCGCTCGCGGCCGCCGCCGATGTCGCGGGCGAAGCCGTTGCCCTGCTCGTCGAGGATGAACTCCGACACCGACCGCGTCAGCTGAACCATGACCTCGTCGTCGTCCCACGGGGCCACGCCCTCGAAGTAGAGGTCGACGATCGTGGGGACCATGTGCCGGAAGTAGATCGAGGGGATCAGGTAGTCCTGACGCCCGCCCATCGAGAGCACGCTGCGCGGAGTGACGAGCGCGGGGCCGGCGTCCGACTCCGCGACGCGGAAGTTCTCGAACGAGACGCGGCTCAGCCGCGCCGCCTCCTCGGCGTAGGCCTCCTCCCCCGTGAGGAGGTGCATGTAGTGGTGGTAGCGGGCGAACTCGAGGGTCTCGTGGAGGTGCGGCCGCTGCAGGAACGGGAACTCGGGCCACGGGACGCGGTTGCGCTCCCGCCACTTGGCCTCGAAGTGGTCGCGGAGGTAGGTGAGCCAGAACCCCGCCCTCTCGGCGTAGTCGACGCCGTTCGGGCTCTCGAGCTCGGCGTTCGCGGCGAAGGCGTACGCGAGCTGGGCGACGGCGGCGTGGGTGCGCATCTCGTCGATCTCGTTGATGTCGCGGCCGCGGTGCTCGTCGCTGTGGTCGCGGTCCCACACCCAGTTCAGGTAGCCGTCGACGGCGCCGTCGGCGCGCGCCGCCCGGTGCGTCCAGGCGTCGTCGAGCTTCGAGCGCATGTGCTGCGCGAGCCTGTCGACCTCGTCGAGGAGCGCCAGGTCGCCGGTGACGCGGAACGCCGTCAGCAGCGCCGCCAGGTGGTTGTTCACCTCGCGGGAGTACGTGTAGAGGTCGGCCCTGGCGGCCCGGCTCGTGAAGTAGGCGGCCCTGCGGTCGTCGGTGAGGACCTCCCAGAGCGCCTCGTACCAGCAGCGCACCTCCCCGGGCAGCGCTGAAGGGTCGAAGCCGGGGTCGCCGCGCAGGTCGAGGTCGGGGGCCCACGTCCCCGCGCCGACGTCCCCGCCGTCGAGCCGGCAGCCGCCCTCGTCGACGCTGGCGAGCGCCAGCGTCTCGCGCGGGAACGGGGTCTCCCTGGGCGGCTCGGCGAGGGTGGGCTTGGCCGCGCTCGCCACCCCGGGAGGGGCGCAGGCGCCGGCGGCCAGCGTGAGCAGGAGCGCGGCCGCGAGCAGCCGCCAGGTACGCGTCCTAGACATGGGCGGAGTATAGACACGGCTTCCCGGCGCGCCCGTGGCAGGCTCACCAAGCGGCGTGAAGCCTGCCCTCATGCGGCTCATGGCGGCGACTTAGAGTGTGCGGACGGAAGGGGCCACGTTGGACACCACGACCACATCACGCCACCGGAGCGTGGCGAGCGCAGCGACACCGGTCAAGGAGCGGGTAGCCGTCATCGGGCAGGGCTACGTCGGCCTGCCCGTCACGCTGGCCTTCGCCAGGGCCTTCCCTGGCACCGTGGGCTTCGACGTCGACAGCGCCAAGGTCCGGCGGCTCGCCGAGGGCATCGACGTCACCGGCGAGACCGACGCGGCCGAGCTGACCGCCACGCCGGTGCGCTTCACCAGCGACGAGGGCGACCTGCGCGGCGCGACGTTCTTCGTCGTCGCCGTCCCCACGCCGATCACGGCCGACAGGCGGCCCGACCTCTCCTACCTCCGCGCCGCCTCCGAGACCGTGGGCCGCGCGCTCTCGCCCGGCGCGGTCGTCGTGTACGAGTCGACGGTCTACCCGGGCGTCACCGAGGAGGTGTGCGGCCCCGTGCTGGAGCGCGTCTCCGGCCTGCGCCGCGGCGTCGACTTCACGCTCGGGTACTCCCCTGAGCGCATCAACCCCGGCGACAAGGAGCACACCTTAGACAAGGTCGTCAAGGTCGTCGCCGGCGAGGACGAGGCCACGCTGGAGCGCGTGGCGGCGGCGTACGAGCGCATCGTCCCCGCCGGCGTGTTCCGCGCCAGCAGCATCAAGGTCGCCGAGGCGGCCAAGGTGATCGAGAACACCCAGCGCGACCTGAACATCGCCCTGATGAACGAGCTGGCGATGATCTTCGACCGGCTCGGCATCGACACCGTCGACGTGCTCGAGGCGGCGGGCACGAAGTGGAACTTCCTGCCGTTCCGCCCCGGCCTCGTGGGCGGGCACTGCATCGGCGTCGACCCCTACTACCTCACGGCCAAGGCCGAGGAGGTCGGCTACGCCCCCCACGTGATCCTCGCCGGCAGGCGCATCAACGACGGCATGGGCACGTTCGTCGCCCAGAAGGTCGTGCGCTTCCTCGCCCAGAGCGACCGGCCGCTCAAGCGCAACCGCGTCGGCGTGATGGGCCTGACCTTCAAGGAGAACGTGCCGGACCTGCGCAACAGCCGCGTCCCCGACATCGTCGCCGAGCTGCGCTCGTACGGTGTGGAGGTGCTGGTCCACGACCCGCTCGCGAGCGCCGAGGAGGCGCAGCGCGAGTACGGCATCACGCTCGCGCCCCTCTCCGACCTCGCCGGGCTCGACGCCCTCGTCCTCGCCGTGCCCCACCGCGAGCTCCTGTCGGTGGCGTCCGAGCCGACGCGCTTCCTACGTCCGGGCGGCGCCCTCGTCGACGTCAAGGCCGCTCTGCGCGGCAGGGACCTCGGCGACGTGCGCTACTGGAGCCTATGAGCCGAGCCGGGGCCCACGGCGGGACGGCAGGCGTCACCGGAGCCCGCACCGTGATGGTCACCGGGGTGGCCGGGTTCATCGGCTACCACCTGGCCGAGCGGCTGCTGGCCCGGGGCGACCGCGTCGTCGGCGTCGACAACGTCAACGACTACTACGACGTCGCGCTCAAGGAGGCGCGCCTGGAGCGCCTGCGGCGCCACCCGGGGTTCGAGTTCCACCGCGTCGACATCGCCGACGAGCCCGCGCTCACGGCCCTGTTCGCGGCCAGCCGGCCCCGCGTCGTCGTGAACCTCGCCGCCCAGGCGGGCGTGCGCTACTCGCTGACGAACCCCCAGGCCTACGTCAGCAGCAACCTGGTCGGCTTCGCGAACGTGCTCGAGGGCTGCCGCCACCACGGCGTGGAGCACCTCGTCTACGCCTCGTCCTCGTCGGTTTACGGCGCGAACACGAAGGTGCCGTTCTCGGTGCACGACAACGTCGACCACCCCTTGAGCCTCTACGCGGCCAGCAAGAAGGCCAACGAGCTGATGGCGCACACCTACGCCCACCTCTACCGGCTGCCGTGCACGGGCCTGCGCTTCTTCACCGTCTACGGGCCGTGGGGCCGGCCCGACATGGCGCTGTTCCTGTTCACGAAGGCGATCCTCGAGGGCCGGCCGATCGAGGTGTTCAACCACGGCCGCATGAGCCGCGACTTCACCTACGTCGACGACGTCATCGAGGGCGTCGTGCGCGTGATCGACGGGCCGCCCGAGCCCGACCCCGCCTGGAGCGGCGACGACCCCGACCCCGGGTCGAGCAGCGCCCCCTACCGCGTCTACAACATCGGCAACTCCGAGCCCGTCGAGCTGCCCCACATGATCGCGACGCTCGAGGCGGCGCTGGGGCGCCGGGCCGAGAAGGTCTACCTGCCGATGCAGCCGGGCGACGTCCCGGCCACGTTCGCCGACACCTCCGACCTCGAGCGCGACTTCGGCTTCAAGCCCAGCACCCCCATCGAGGAGGGCGTCAGGCGCTTCGTCAGCTGGTACCAGGAGTTCTATGGGGTGGTGCCCGTGCCGGGTGCGTGATGATGAGGACCATGGACGGCCGCCTGGCCGTCGAGTCAGTCACAGTGGCCGCGCCCGCCCGCTCGCGGGTGCTGCTGGCCGGCGACCTCGCCACCGCGGGGCAGGGCCGGCCGAGCCTGCTCGAGCGCCTGGCAGGGAGGCTGCGGCGCTCGGGTGACGTGGTCGTGACGACGTCCTCGCGCCCGGGCAGGGCCTGGCGCATCGCCGACATGCTGATCACCGCCTGGAGCGCCCGCTCCCACGTCGACGTCGCGGTCGTCGACGTCAACGGCGCGGCCGGCATGCGTCGCGCCGAGGTCCTCACGGGCATGCTCGGCCGCGCCGGCGTGCCGGTCGTGCACCTGCTCCGGGGCGCCGGCCTGGCCGACGTGGCGGCGGAGGACCCCGGCCGCCTGCGGCGCCTGCTGGCCTCCGGCTCGGCGTCGGTGGCCCTCACCGGCCACCTCTACGAGGCGCTGTCCCACCTCGGCGGCGTCACCGAGGTCATCGCCGACCCGATCGAGGTCGCCGCCTACCCGTTCCGCGCCCGGTGCTTCCCGTCGCCGCGGCTGCTGTGGGTCTGCGGCGGTGGTCCGCTCGGCGACCCCATGGGGGCCGCCGCCGCCTTGGCAGCCCTCGTCGCCACGCACGCCGACGCCGAGGTCACTCTCGTCGCTCCGCCTTCCGCCGCCGAGGCGGCCGAGGGCGCGCGCCGCGCCGCCCGCGAGGGAGGCGTGGAAGGCGGCCTGCACCTGACGGGCCCGCTGCGGGCGACGGCCACGGCCGAGCTCCTCGCGACCCACGACGTGTTCGTCAACGCCGCCGACGTCGACGACGCCCCGATCGGCCTGGCCGAGGCGATGGCCGCCGGGCTCTGCGTCGTCAGCGTCGACTGGGGCGGGGCGTCCTACCTGGTCGCCGACGGCGTCGACGGCCTCCTGGTGCGCCCCCGCGACCCCGACGGGGTCGTCGGCGCGGTGCGGAGGCTCCTCTCCGACCCCGACCTGTCCGAACGCCTCTCGCGCGCCGCCCGCGGACGGGCCGAGGCGCTCGACTGGTCGCGGGCGCTGCCGCGCTGGCGCGGGCTGCTCGCCCGCGTCGCCACGCGAGGCGGTGCCGAGGCATGAACATCAAGTCCCTGCTCATGCCCGTCTACCGGCGCGTGCCCGCCCCGCTGAAGGAGCTGGCCGGCACGCTCTACGGCCGCTACCTCTCGGCGTGGCGCTACGGCCCGGAGACCGAGCAGCTGGCGGCCGAGGCGCGCGCCCGCGAGTCGTGGGACGCCGCCGCCTGGCGGGCGTACTCTGAGGAGCGGCTGTCCTCCCTCCTCCGCGACGCCGCCGAGCACGTGCCCTACTACCGCGAGGCGTGGCGCCGCCGGCGCGCCGCCGGCGACACCTCCCCCGTCGAGGACCTCGCCAGCTGGCCGGTGCTGACGAAGGCCGAGGTCAGGCGCCGGCCCGAGGCGTTCCTGCGCGACGACGCCAAGCCGTCTTCGCTCTTCAAGCTGATGACGAGCGGCACCACGGGCACGCCCGTCACCGTCTGGCGCGACCGCGCCGCGATGCGCGCCTGGTACGCGTTCACGGAGGCGCGCTGGCGCGGCTGGTACGGCGTGACGCGCCACGACCCGTGGGCGATGCTGGGCGGCCAGGAGGTCGTGCCCGTCGAGCAGGACACGCCCCCGTTCTGGGTGTGGAACGCCGCCGGCCACCAGCTCTACCTCTCGAACCTCCACGTCAAGCGGAAGAACGCACCGGCCTACCTCGAGGCGATGCGCCATCATGCCGTCGTGCACGCCTACGGCTACTCCTCCTCGCTCGCGGAGCTCGCCCGCTACGCGGTCGAGGACGGGCTCGAGGCGCCGCGCCTGAAGGTCGTCGTGACGAACGCCGAGCCCCTCCTGCCGTGGCAGCGCGAGGTGATCGGCCGGGCGTTCGGCTGCGCGGCGCGCGAGAGCTACGGCATGACCGAGGCCGTCGCCGGCGCCAGCGAGTGCGAGCACGGGGTGCTGCACCTGTGGCCCGACGCGGGCCACGTCGAGGTCGTCGACGACGACGCCGACGCGCCCGTCGCGCCCGGCGAGACCGGCCGCCTCCTGTGCACGGGCCTGCTCAACACGGTCATGCCGCTGGTGCGCTACGAGGTCGGCGACCGCGGCGCCGTCGTCACGGACGCCGGCCGCTGCGCCTGCGGCCGCGACATGCCGCGCCTCACCGCGCTCGAGGGCCGCAGCACCGACAACCTCGTCACCGCCGACGGCCGGCGGGTGTTCTGGGTGAACCCCGTGTTCTACGGCCTGCCGCTCCACGAGGCGCAGGTCGTGCAGGTCGACCTCGGCCGCCTGGTCGTGAACGTCGTGCCGGCCGAGGGCTTCGGCGAGGAGCACGAGCGGGCCATCGCCACGGGGCTCAGGCAGCGCCTCGGCGACGTCGCCGTGGAGGTCAGGCGCCTCGCCGCGATCCCGCGGGGCCCGAACGGGAAGTTCCGGGCCGTGGTCAGCCACGTGACGGCCGCGCAGGGGCGCGGGGAGGGCGGGCCGTGGAACGCCGCGTGAGCGTCGTGATGCCCGTGCGCAACGAGGCCGAGTTCATAGCCGGCGCGATCAGGTCGATCGTCCGCGCCGGCGAGGGCCTCGACGCCCTCGAGGTCATCGTCGTCGACGGCCAGAGCGACGACGGCACGCGCGAGGTCGTGGAGGGCCTGATGGCCGAGGTGCCGGGCCTGCGCCTCGTCGACAACCCCGAGCGCACGGTCCCCTACGCGATGAACCGGGGCGTGCGCGCCGCCAGCCACGACGTCGTCGTCCGCGTCGACGGGCACGCCGAGGTCTACCCCGACTTCCTGGAGGAGAACCTCGCCGCGCTCGCCGCGCACCCGGAGTGCGCCTGCGTGGGCGGCCCTATCGAGAACGTCGACCTGGGGCCCGTGTCCGAGGCGATCTCCCTGGCGATGCGCTCGCCCTTCGGGGTGGGCAACGCGCGGTTCCGCACCGGCGGGGAGGACGGCTACGTCGACACCCTGGCGTTCGGCGCCTACCGCAAGGCCGACCTCGTGCGCGTCGGCCTGTTCGACGAGGAGCTCACGCGCAACCAGGACGACGAGCTGAACTTCAGGCTCCTGAGGGCCGGGCGCAAGATCTGGTTCACGAACAGGATCCGCTCGCGCTACTTCGTCAGGGGCAGCTACGAGAAGCTGTGGCGCCAGTACTACCAGTACGGCTACTGGAAGGTGTACGTGAACCGCAAGCACGGCACGGTCACGAACCTGCGCCAGCTCGCGCCGCCCGCCCTGATGGCCTGGCTCGCCCTGCTGCTCGTGGCCGGGCTCTTCTGGGGGCCGGCCCGCTGGGCGCTCCTCGCCACCCTCGTCCTCTACGCCGCCGCGGCCCTGGGCTCCGCGCTGGCGCTGACCCGCTCGCCCGGCCCCGCGCTCAGGGTGATGGCGGCGTTCGCCGTCCTCCACGCCGCCTACGGCCTCGGCTACCTGGCGGGACTGAGGGACTTCTTGCTGCTACGGCGCGGGCCTTCGGCCCGCAGCGCCGAGCTGAGCCGATAGGAGAGCTATGGCCCGCGACACGTTCCTGCCGTTCTCGCCGCCGTCGATAGGCCAGGAGGAGATCGACGAGGTCACCGCCGCGCTGCGGTCGGACTGGATCACCACCGGGCCGCGCACTAAGGAGTTCGAGCGCGCGTTCGGCGCGTACGTCGGCGCTCCCGGCGGGACCTCGCTGATGCTCAACTCGTGCACGGCCGGCCTCCACGTGGCGCTGGTCGCCCTGGGCGTCGGACCCGGCGACGAGGTCATCGTGCCCACCCTCACCTTCGCGGCCACGGCCAACGTCGTCGAGCACGTCGGCGCCCGGCCGGTCCTCGTCGACGTCCGGCCCGACACGCTGTGCATCGACCCCGAGGCCGTCGCCGCCGCCGTCACGCCGCGCACGAAGGCCGTGATGCCCGTCCACTACGCCGGGCAGGCGGCCGACCTCGACCCGATCTTCGCGCTGGCCGAGCGCCACGGCCTGCACGTCGTCGAGGACGCCGCCCACGCGATCCCCACCACGTACCGGGGCCGCACCGTCGGCAGCCGCGGCAACTTCGCATCGTTCTCCTTCTACGCCACGAAGAACCTGACGACGGCCGAGGGGGGCGCGCTCACCGGCGACCCCGAGCTGCTGGAGAAGGCGCGCGTGATCGGCCTGCACGGCATGTCGGCCGACGGCTGGAAGCGCTTCGACAAGTCGGGCTCGTGGGAGTACGACATCGAGATGCCGGGCTTCAAGTACAACATGACCGACCTGCAGGCCGCCCTGGGCCTGCGTCAGCTCGCGAAGCTGGCGGGCTTCCACGCCCGCAGGCGCGAGGTCGCCGCGCGCTACGGCGCGGCGTTCGGGTCGGACGAGCGCTTCGAGGCTCCCGTAGAGGCCGACTACGGCACCAGCGCGTGGCACCTCTACGTGCTGCGCCTGGCGCCCCTGCCCGGGCTCGAGCGCAACGCCTTCGTCGACGAGCTCAAGCGGCGCAACATCGGCTTCAGCGTCCACTACAAGCCGCTGCACATGATGAGCTACTACCGCGAGAAGTACGGCTACCGGCCCGGCGAGTTCCCCGTCGCCGAGGACGCCTACCGGCGCATGCTCTCCATCCCTCTCCACCCGCGCCTGACCGACGAGGACGTCGAGGACGTGATCGGCACGGTGAAGGAGGTCGCCGCCGAGCAGCTCGCCGGCAGGCGAGGGCACCTGCTCGTCCCATGAGGATCGGCTGGGTCTCGTTCCACGCCGAGGCGATCCCGGCCCTCCAGGCCGTGACGGCCGCCGGCCACGACGTCGTCGGCTGCGTGACGCTGACGCCGGAGGCGGCCGCCAAGCGGAGCGGCGTCCACGACCCCGCGCCGCTGTGCGCGGCGCGCGGCATCCCCGTGCACCGCACGAAGCACGTCAACGACCCCGAGACCGTGGCCTTCCTGCGCGGCCTCCACCTCGACCTGCTCGTCGTCCTGGGCTGGTCGCAGCTCCTCTCCGAGGAGGTGCTGAAGCTCCCGCGCGTCGGCACCGTCGGCGCCCACGCCTCGCTCCTCCCGCGCGGCCGCGGTCGCGCGCCCGTGAACTGGGCGCTGCTGCGCGGGTGGGACAAGACGGGCAACACGCTGATGTGGCTCGCGCCCGGCGTCGACGAGGGCGACGTCATCGCGCAGCGCGAGATCCCCCTGACGCCGTTCGACACGTGCGGGACCGTCTACGAGCGCGTGGCCGCGACGAACGCCGAGATGCTCACCTGGCTCCTCGACGAGCTGGCGGCCGGCAGGGTCCCGCGGACCCCGCAGCCCCACGTCGACGACGAGCCGCTGCCGGGCAGGAAGCCGGCCGACGGGCTCATCCCTTGGCACGCCCCCGCCGAAGACGTCTACGCGCTCGTCAGGGCCGTGACGCGCCCCTACCCCGGCGCCTTCTCGTACCTGGACGGGGCCCGGCACGTGGTCTGGTCGGCGGCGCTGCTCCCGCTGCGGTCGCGCCTGGGCCGCCCTGGCGAGGTGATCGGGCCCGTCTACAGCCCGGAGGAGGCCGCCTGCGGGCAGGCCGTGGCGTGCGGCGAGGGCGCCGTCGTGCTCCTCGAGGTCGAGGACGAGGCGGGCAGGGTCCTGCGGGGCCGCGAGCTCGCCACCGCCGGGTGGCAGGGACGGGGCTGGGCCGATGCCTGAGCGCGTCCTCGTCATCGCCGCCCACCCCGACGACGAGCTCCTCGGCTGCGGCGGCACGGTGGCCCTGCACGCCAGGGCCGGCGACCACGTGACGTCGGTGGTCGTGTGCGAGGGCGAGTCGCTGCGCTACGGCCCGGAGGGCGTCGGCCAGGCCCGGCACATGCGCTGCGCCGCCGAGGCGCTGGGCGTCACCGACGTGCGCGGCCTGGGCTTCCCCGACCAGCGCCTCGACACGTTCACCCTCACCGACGTCATCGCCCCGCTCGAGGCCGTCGTGCGCGAGGTGAGGCCGACGATCGTCTACACGCAGTACGGCGGCGACGTGAACCGCGACCACCAGCTCCTGTTCCAGGCCGTGCTCGTCGCCACCCGCCCCGTCGAGCGCCACGTGCGGTCGGTGTACGCCTTCGACACCGCCAGCAGCACCGAGTGGGCGTACCCGCGCACGTTCGTCCCCGACACCTGGGTGGACATCTCCACGACCCTGGAGGCGAAGCTGAGGGCGATGGCCTGCTACGAGTCCGAGGTCAGGGACTACCCCCACCCGCGCTCGCTGCGGGCGCTCGAGCACCGCGCCAGGGCGTGGGGCAACCAGGTCCTGCTCGACGCCGCCGAGGTGTTCATGACGGTCCGGAGGGTCCACAGGGATGGGCAAGCGCCTGTTTGACCTCGCGGTGGCGACCCTCGGCCTGGTCGCCACCTCCCCCCTGCTGCTCCTGGCCATGGCGCTGGTGCCGCTCGCGAGCCCCGGCCCGGCGATCTACCGGGCGCGGCGGGCGGGCCGCGGGGGCGTGCCCTTCACGATGTACAAGCTCCGGACGATGCACGTCGGCGTGCCGGGCGGGCCGATCACCGGCCGCGACGACCCGCGCGTCTTCCCCCTGGGGCGCCTGCTGCGCGTGACGAAGCTCGATGAGCTGCCGCAGCTCGTGAACGTGATCAGGGGCGAGATGTCGATCGTCGGCCCTCGTCCGGAGGACCCGGAGGTCGTCGCCGACAGCTACACGCCGCTGCAGATGGAGACGCTGAGCGTGCGGCCCGGCCTCGCCAGCCCGGGGAGCATCTACAACTACACGCACGGCGAGCGGGAGCTGGCCGGGGACGTCGCCGACGTCTACGCGCGCGAGCTCCTGCCGGTGAAGCTCGCCCTCGACCTCGTCTACGTCCGCGAGGCTTCGCTGCTCTACGACCTCAGGGTCATCGCCAGGACCGCGTGGGTGATCCTCGCGCGCCTCGCCGGCCGCGGCGAGTTCCCCCCGCCCGAGGAGCTCGCGCGCGCCCGCGAGGTGTACGGGTTCCTGTGACGGCCGCCCCTGACACGCACGTGGCCGCGGCCGCCGCGCGGCCCGGCGACGCGGCGCGGCCGCTGGACGTCGTGGTCGTGACCGTGCGCTTCCCCTCCGCCGCCGAGACGTTCGTGACCTCGCGGGTGCGCTCGCTCCTCGACCTGGGGCACCGGGTCAGGGTCCTGGCCTTCCGCACGCCCGAGGAGGGCTGGACGCGGTTCCTGCGCGAGCGCCGCCTCGAGGGGACGCCGGTCGTCCACAACGGCACCGGGCCGACCGTCAGCGGCGTCCTCGCGGCACTGGCGCGCCCCGCGCTGGCGGCGCGCGCCCTCGCCTGGCTGGTCCGGACCTGCCGTCGCGAGCCCGTCCACCTGTGGCGGGCCCTGGCCGTACTGCCGTTCGCCTTCTGGGCGCTCGCCAGGCTCGAGCGCGACACGCCCGACGTCGTCCACCTCGAGTGGGGGCACTACCCGTCGGTGCTGGTGCCGCTCGTGCGCTGGCGCGGGCTGCCGTGCGTGGTGTCGCTGAGCCTAGTGGCGTACGACATCTACCGCGGCTTCCCCGGCACGCGCACGGCCGCCGCGCTCGCCGACGTCGTCAGGACGCAGGCGCGCGGCAACGTCCCCGAGATCGTGGCCGCGACGGGCTTGAGCGCGGAACGCGTCGAGCTCGTGCCCGACGGGGTCGACACGGAGCGCATCGCGGGCATCGCGCGGGCGGTCGACAAGGTGCCCGGACGCGTGGCGGTCGTGTCGCGGCTGGTGCCCGCCAAGGGCGTCGACGACGCCCTGCGCGCCTTCGCCGCCGCCCGCGAGCGGCACCCGCACGCCACCCTGCGCGTGATGGGCACGGGGCCGGAGGAGGAGCCGCTGAGGTCCCTCGCCGCCGAGCTCGGCGTCGCGGACGCCGTGACCTTCCTCGGCCACGTGTCGCACGACGACGTGCTGCGCGAGCTGGCCGCCGCCGACGTGCTGCTGCACCTCTCGCACATGGAGCGCCTGCCCAACGCCGTGAAGGAGGGCATGGCCAGCGGCTGCGTCGTGATCACGACGCGCACGATCGGCATCGAGGAGCTCGTCGAGGACGGGCGGACCGGCTACCTCGTCGACGTCCGCGACCACGCCGCGGCCGCCGCGGCGCTGACGCGCGCGCTCGCGGAGCCCGCCGAGCACGCGGCCATGCGCGCCGCCGCCGAGGCGCTGGTGAGGGAGACGATGGACCACGCGGCGTCCGTGAGGAAGCTCGTCGGGCTGTGGCGCCGCGCCCTGGCGGCGAGGGGACGCGGGGAGACCGTCGGGGTCGGCCAGGCTACTCATGCCGACATCACAGGATGAGGCCCCCCAGGGGCCTATCATGCGGCCGCCCATGACCAAGCGCGAACCGAAGCTGCAGCCCGTTGCGGGCACACCACACGAGTCGCGGAGCGTGGGCGAGGCCATCGGCAAGCTCTACGCCCTGATGGACGCGGGGCACCGCCGCCGCTTCTTCCTCCTGCTGCCGGCCGTCACGGTGATGGCGCTGATGCAGGTCGTCGGCATCGCCTCGGTGCTGCCGTTCCTGGCCCTCGTCACCGACCCCTCCGTCGTCGAGACCAACTCCTACCTCTCCTGGGCGTACGCGAACCTCGGCTTCCAGAGCCTCGACTCGTTCCTCGTGTTCGCGGGCGTGGCCGCCCTCGTCGTGCTCGTGCTCAGCAACGCCTTCACGGCGTTCGTCGAGTGGCTGCTGCTGCGCTACTCGTGGAACCTCAACCACTCGCTGTCGGTGAAGCTGCTGCGCGAGTACCTCGCGAAGCCGTACGTGTTCTTCCTCGACCGCAACACCGCCGGCCTGGCCACGAACATCCTCTCCGAGGTCAAGCAGGCCGTGAGGGGGTTCGTGCTGGCGGCGCTGCAGCTCATCACGCGCAGCATCGTCACGCTCTTCATCCTCGCCCTCCTGGCGGCGCTCTACCCGATGCTCGCCCTGCTGACGTTCGGCTTCCTCGGCGCCGCCTACGGCGTCACGTTCCTGATCGTCAGGCGCGGCATGGCCGAGTCGGGGCGGCTCCGCTCGAACGCCGACAGGGCGCGCTTCCAGGCCGCGTCCGAGGCCCTCTCGGGCATCAAGGACATCCGGATCCTCGGCCGCGAGGAGCCGTTCCTGCGCCGCTTCGCGCGCCACTCGCGCGTCTACGAGAAGCAGATGGCGCGCCAGCAGGTGATCTCCTCCGTGCCGCGCTACGCCTTCGAGACCATCGCGTTCGGCGGCATGCTGATCATCGTCCTCGTGCTGCTGCTGCGCGGCCAGGGCGTCGCCGAGATCGTGCCGACCCTCGGCGTCTTCGCGTTCGCCACCATGCGCCTGTTGCCCGCGCTCCAGAGCCTCTTCTCCTCGCTCACGGCCCTGCGGTTCAGCACGCCGTCCGTCGACGTGCTCCACCGCGACCTCGAGGCCCTCGGCCGCCACCCCGCGCCCAGCCGGCCCGTCGCGCCGCTGCCGTTCCGCGAGTCGATCGAGCTCCGCGGCGTGCGCTTCACCTACCCCGGCGCGCCCCGCCCGGTCCTCGACGGCTTCGACCTGCGCATCGAGGCGAACACGACGGTCGGGCTCGTCGGCGCGACGGGCTCGGGCAAGACGACGACCGTCGACATCCTCCTCGGCCTGCTGATCCCCGAGGAGGGCGAGCTCCTCGTCGACGGCGTGCCCGTCACCGACGAGAACCGCCGCGCCTGGCAGGCGAACCTCGGCTACGTGCCGCAGCAGATCTACCTGGCCGACGACACGATCGCCGCGAACATCGCCTTCGGCGTCAGGCACGACCGGATCGACATGGCCGCCGTCGAGCGCGCCGCCCGGCTCGCGAACGTCCACGACTTCATCGCGACCGAGCTGCCGCAGGGCTACCAGACGATGGTCGGCGAGCGCGGCGTGAGGCTGTCCGGCGGGCAGAGGCAGCGCCTGGGCATCGCGCGGGCGCTGTACCACGACCCCAGCGTGCTGGTCTTCGACGAGGCCACGAGCGCGCTCGACAACGTCACCGAGGAGAGCATCTTCCGGGCGGTGAGCGAGCTGGGCAAGAGCAAGACGATCGTGATGATCGCGCACCGCATGAGCACGGTCCGCGGCTGCGACGCGATCTACCTGCTCGACCACGGCGTCGTGAGGGCGAAGGGCACCTACGACGAGCTGCTGGCCTCGAGCCCGCTGTTCCAGGCGATGGTGAACGTGGGGACCGGCGAGGGGCCCGAGCGCGAGGCCGCCGCGATGGCTTCATGAGGGCGCCGTCACGCAAGCGTCACATGGTCGTCGCCCAATGTGGTCGACAATGTCTCGACCTGGAGGCAGGCATGCGTGCCAGCTTGGCGTCCACTCCGTCGCGTTCACGACCCGCCGTTACCGGGCGGCCGGGCCACTGACCAGAAGGCAGGTATGAGAGTGCTCCCCAGCGCCGAGCCCCTCGGCAAGAGCCGCCGCGCTCGCCGCGTCAGCCGGCTTACGGCCACGCGGCTGGCGGTCGACCTCGTCGCCTTCTTCCTCGGCACGCTGCTGGCGTTCGTGCTGCGCCTCGACGGCCTCCCGGCCGCCGGGCCCCTGCTGGCCGCGCTGGCGGTGTCGCTGCCGCTCAAGGCGTTCGCCTACGTCGCCTTCAACCTGCACCGCCGCTCCTGGAGCAACGTCACGTTCCACGACCTCGGCGGCCTGGCGCTGCTCGGCGGCTTCGTCATCGCCGTGGGCACCGTCGCGATCGTCGCCCTGGGCGGCGCGTCCGTGGTCCCGCGCTCGATCCCCGCCCTCGACGGCACCCTGACGTTCCTGCTCATGGCCGCGGCGCGCGCCGCCGCCCGCTACCGCCACGAGCAGCACCAGGCCACCGTCGTCGGCCCCGACTTCCGCAAGCGGGTGCTCGTCGTCGGCGCCGGCGAGGCCGGGGCCCTGGTCGTGCGCGAGCTGCTGCGCCACCCCGAGACCGGCATGAAGCCCGTCGCGTTCCTCGACGACGACCCCTCGAAGGTCGGGCAGCGCGTCGCCAGCGTGCCCGTGCTCGGGCGCGTCGCCGACGCCGCGCGGGTGATCCCCGAGCGCGACATCGACGAGGTGCTGATCGCGATCCCGTCTAAGGGCGGCAACGAGGTCCGCAACGTCATCGAGCAGGTCAGGCGCGCCCGCCCCAACCTCACGTACAAGATCGTCCCCGGCATGTACGAGGTCGTCTCCGGCCAGGTCGACCTGCGCCGCATCCGCGAGGTCGACATCGACGACCTCCTCGGCCGGCCGCCGGTCAGGCTCGACACGGACAGCATCCTCGGCTACCTCCGCGGCAAGCGCGTCATGATCACGGGCGCCGGCGGCTCGATCGGCTCCGAGCTCGTGCGGCAGATCTGCCGCTTCGAGCCTGCCGACCTGATCCTGTTCGGGCACGGCGAGAACAGCATCTACGCCCTCGAGCGCGAGCTCGACCGCGACTGGCCCGAGGTCCGCTACCACGGCGTGATCGGCGCGATCCAGAACGGCGCGCGGCTCGACTACGTGTTCAACCGCTACCGACCCGACGTCGTCTTCCACGCGGCGGCCCACAAGCACGTGCCGCTGATGGAGGAGAACCCCGAAGAGGCGATCTTCAACAACGTCATCGGCAGCCGGAACCTGATCATGCTGGCGCTGAAGTACGGGGTCTCGCACTTCGTGAACATCTCGACCGACAAGGCGGTGAACCCCACCTCGGTGATGGGGGCCACGAAGCGCCTCGTCGAGTACCTGGTCCAGGACGCCGCCCGTCGCGCCGGCCCCGACCAGAAGTTCGTCTCGGTCCGCTTCGGCAACGTCCTCGGCAGCCGCGGCAGCGTGATCCCGATCTTCAAGAGCCAGATCGCGGCCGGCGGACCCGTCACGGTCACGCACCCCGACATGGTGCGCTACTTCATGACGATCCCCGAGGCCGCCCAGCTGGTGCTGCAGGCGTCCGGCCACGGCAAGAACGGCGAGGTGTACATCCTCGACATGGGCGAGCCCGTGAGGATCCTCGACCTGGCCCGCGACCTGATCCGCCTCTCCGGCCTGCGCCCCGACGTCGACATCCCGATCCGCTTCACCGGCATGCGCCCGGGCGAGAGGCTCGTCGAGGAGCTGATGACCGAGAAGGAGGAGCGCTCCCGGACGCGGCACGAGAAGATCTTCGTCGCCCGCGCCGAGCCGATGGACCCGCAGACCCTGTACGCGGCCGTCGAGGCCCTCCAGGCCGCGGCCCAGCGCAGCGACCACGAGCGCATCCGCGCGCTGCTCGAGGCCTACCTCGAGGGCTGCAGCTTCGGCGCCGCGCGCGACTCCGAACCGCAGAGCACGGGCCTGGCGCCGGCTGTAGCCGGCTGAGGACCGCGGCGTGACCGCCAGGACCGCGGCCCCGCCGCCGCCCGAGCTGAGCCTGCCGTGGCCGGCGCTGCGCCGCTTCTTCCTCACGGTCGCCGCCTGGTCGCTCGCGCTCGGCTCGCCCGCCGCCCTCCTGACGTACACGCTCAGCCAACGCGACACCCCCGTCTACTTCGCGGAGGCCACGCTCCTCGCGCCGCTGCGCGCGGTCGAGCTCGAGACCGGCGACACGCCGCCCGTCGCGACGCCGCTCTCCCCCCGCACCTACCGCTCCGCGCTGCAGAGCCGCGAGCTGCTGGCGGACGCGTGGTCGCGCCTCGTCGGTCAGCCGCCCGAGGCCGGCGCCCTCGACGACCTGGCGCGCGGCCTGTCCCTGAGGTGGGACGAGAGCCGGCGCTCGTACACGATCGTCGTCGGCGCCCGCGGCCCCGGCCGGGACGCCGCGATCGCGCGGGCCAACGCCGTCGCCGACGCCCTCGTCGCCTGGGACGACGCGCGGGCCCGGGCCGCGGCCGACAAGGTCACCGCGTCCCTCGAGCTCCAGCTCGCCACGCTCGAGGACCAGCTCGCCGCGCTCAGGGCGTCGGGCAGCCGCGCGAACCTGCCGCAGATCGCGGCCGTGTCGCTCCTCACCGTGCGCGTGCGCGACGCGATCGCGCTCTCGCGCGCCCAGGCCGTCGTGGCCCGCGGGAACCTCGAGTTCCTGCAGCCCGCCACGCGCGCCTCGCAGGTGGCCCCCAGCCCGCTCGTCGACGCGTTCACGGTGTTCGTGCTCACGACCCTGGCCGTGCTGGCCGTCGGGCTCGCCAGGGCGGGCACCGACAGGCGCGTCCACGCCGCCTCCGGGCTCGCGGAGGTCGCGGGCGTGCCGATGCTGGCCGACCTGTCGCGGGCCCCCGCCCCCGGTCCCGGCAAGCGCGGCTACTCCGAGCTCGGTTTCCTCAAGGCGCACCTCGACCGCACCGTCGGCGCGGGAGGGGAGGTGCTCGTGGCGGGCATGGCCGACCACGCCGCCGTGCAGCACGTGGCCGCCGCCCTCGACAGGCTCTACGCCCAGGCCGGGGCCGCCGCGAGCGTGAAGGTCGGGGCGGCGCTGCTCGGCTCGGGCGAGGCGATCGAGCGGGCGGCGCGCGCCGACGCGGTGCTGCTCGTGGCCGAGCCGCGCGCCACCGACCGCGTCGAGCTCAGGGAGGCGATGGCCTGGCTGCGCCGCGCCAGCGCGAACGTCATCGGCGTCGTGGCCGCCGGTCCGGCGGGGCGGCGCCCGGCCCGGCGGACGGCATGAGGGTCCTGGTCACCGGCGGCGCGGGCTTCGTCGGCTCGCACCTCGCGCTGCGGCTCCTCGCTGCCGGGCACGAGGTGCGCGTGCTCGACGACCTCTCCGCGGGCCGCAACGCCGCGCTGCTCGAGGGCAACGGCGTCGAGCTCAGGGTGGGCGACGTCGCCGACCGGCACGCCGTCGACGTCGCCGTCGAGGGCTGCGAGGCCGTGTGCCACCTGGCCGCCGTGGCGTCGGTCGCTGCGTCGGTGGAGCGGCCCCTCGAGACGCTGGGGGCGAACCTCGTCGGGACCGTCACCGTGCTCGAGGCGGCAGCCGCCGCCGGCGTCCTGCGCTTCGTCTACGCCAGCTCCGCGGCGGTCTACGGCCGCAACCAGGAGCTGCCGCTGCGCGAGGACGCACGGCCCATGCCGCTCTCGCCCTACGCCGCCGACAAGCTCGCCGGCGAGCACTACCTCGCCCACTACCACCGCACCGGCGCCCTGAGCGGGCACGCCTTCCGCTTCTTCAACGTCTACGGCCCGCGCCAGGACCCGAAGAGCCCGTACTCGGGCGTGATCAGCGTCTTCCTCGACCGCGCCGCCGCCGGCCGGCCCCTCGTCGTCCACGGCGACGGCGGGCAGACGCGGGACTTCGTCTACGTCGCCGACGTCGTCGACGTGCTGGCGCGCGCCGCCGAGGGCGAGGGCGGCGCCGATGACGACCCCGAGCTGCCCGTCACGAACGTCGGCCGTGGCGAGAGCGTCAGCGTGCTGGAGCTGGCCGAGGCCGTCGCTGAGGCCGTCGGCGCGCGGCCCGAGCTCGAGTTCGGCCCGCCGCGAGCGGGCGACGTGCGCCACTCGCGCGCCGACGTCACGCTCCTGGCGAGGCGCTTCGGCGGCGTGCCCGCGACGCCGCTGGCCGCGGGGCTGAGGGCGACGCTGGGCCAGTACGGCCGGACGACAGGTCGATAGGACCGGACGTTGGTATCAGCGGACCCGACGCGCGGGGAGCCGGGGCGGGCGCCCGCGTCAGACGCCGGCGACCGGCCTCAGTAGTCGAGGCCGGTCCTCACCCAGGAGCAGCCCGTCCACCTGAACGTCGCCGCTGCGGTGCCCGACGCTGAGTGCCGCTGGCCCGTGGCGATCTCGAGCACGCTGCCCGAGTACCTGACATCCACCTTCGCCCGGTCACCTTCGACGCTCGTGCCCGTCACGCTGTAGTTGTAGGTGAGGTCGGTGTAGATGCTGCCGTAGGTCGCCCGGGCGCTGCGGATGAAGTCACGCACGCTGCGGTCGACGGCGCCCTTGAGCCCGCCCACGTCCGGCTCGGTCGACGCGGCGCAACCCGACGCGATCGGCTCCTGGCTTCGGCCAGAATCTGAGGTCGCCCTAGGGCCGGCGCTAGTCTCGACCGGGAAGGCGTAGCTCACACCGGCGGCCAGATGAGGCGCCCACGAGCGGCGGTTGAGGAGGGGCACGTTGGCGATCCCGCCCTCGAGATCGAGACGGGCGTTGAGGCTCAACGGCACGTGGGCGCCCAGGGCGGCGTGGTAGCTGACGTCCTTGCCGTAGAACCCTGCGCCGGCGCCGACGTACATGGGCACTGGGATCGCCACCGGCAGGTACCCCCGCAGCTGGAGACCGACGTACGGACCGGCTGCCGTCCAGCTCGCCTTCGCCTGGAAGCCGAGGTGCTGCCACTGCAGCGAGAGGGTGGGCGCGATCGTCTGATAGCTCGGGAAGCCCGCCGAGACCCCGACGGCCGCGAGGGCCGGGACGGCGTCCTCGTCCTCCCACCTATCGCCCGCGGCCTGCGCACAGGCCGACGCCAGGATCATGGCCGTCGCGACGGCGACAACGCATCGGGTTAAGCTCATTCACGAAGGTTACCAGGGGCCCGTTTGGTCCTTCTCACCGAGTGATAACCTCCAGAATCTGCGCGTGGCAGTGGCCGCGTTGGCGCTTGGGGACAGCTTCGGCGGATGGGCGCTGGGTGGAGGAACGTGGACCAGGAACTAGAGATATCCCTTCGTGATCTCTTCGTGTTGTTTCGACGCGGCCTGCCCTTCGCGTTGGCGGTGGCTGTTGGTGCCGCGGCTTTGACCTACGCGCTCAGCTCGCGCACGACGCCCGACTACCAGGCGTCGGCGACGTTGCTCGCGAGCCGGCCCAACAGCACGTTGCAGGGGTCGTTCGGCGTCTCGCTCGTCACGGCGCCGGTCATCGACGTCACTGCGTATCGGGCGGCCGCCACCAGCACGCCCGTCCTCTACGACGCCTTGCGTTACCTCGGCTTCGAGGAGCCGTCGACCGCGGACGTACGACGCTTCGAAAGCCTTGTGGACGTCAAGGTCGAGAACGCCCAGCAGTCGAGCCTCATCCGCATCTCGGTCCACAACGCCGATCCGGCGATGGCAGCGAGCAGCGCGAACGCCGTGGCGCACGCGCTCTTGGATTGGGATGAACAGCGTGCGACCCAGAGCCTCCAGACCGTCATCGATACGCTCGAGAGCCAGCTACGCGCTATCGACGAAGAGATTGCTATGTCGTCCGCAGCGGTTGAGGCCGCAGCCGATCAGATCGAAGGGTTGCGCTCGCTTCGGGTTGAACGCGTGAACCAGCTCAACGTCGCCCGCGCTCTCCTCACGTCGGCCGTCGGTCTTCTCGAGGTACTCGAGCCAGCCGTGCCGCCACTAGACCCCGTGTCGCCGCGCCCTCTGAAGGACGCTGCGCTGGCGTTCGTCCTGGGCGGCTTCCTCGTGTACGGCCTCGTGTTGCTGCGAGATGCCCTAGACACTCGCTTCCGAAACGGCGAAGACCTGGTGCGCTCGACGGGCCTACCGGTGCTGGGTGAGTTCCCCCGGATGCCCCCTGGCACGCGGATTCTTCCGCGCGAGGCCTCCGGCTACCTGCGCACCAACCTCACCTTCGCGACGAGCACTTCGCACCCCAAGATCTTGCTCGTCACGAGCGCTGGCCCGAGCCAGGGCAAGACCTCGGTCGCTTGCAGCCTCTCCGGGAGCTTCGCTCGCAACGACTACCGCACCTTGCTGATCGATGGCGACCTGCGTAGGCCGAAGGTGGCCGACGCCTTCGGCATCGCCGACGTGGCGGCCTCACAAGAGCGCCGGTCGCTCAGCGTCAAGGCTGTCCTCGAGGACCCAGCTGTAGATGGCGCGCCTGCGTCGGTCGGCCTAGGCGGCGGCGCCACCCTCGATGTCCTACCTCAACATGGCGCGGCGTCGTCGCCGACAGAGCTCCTATCGCGTGGCTTCGCCGATCTGCTCAACAGGTTCAAGAGCGAGTATGACGTCATCATCATCGACTCGCCGCCGGTCCTCCCCGTCGCCGACGCGCTGACGATGGCACCGCACACGACGGGTGTTCTCCTCGCCGTGAGCCTTCCCGACACCGACCGGCGCGCGGTCGGCGCAGCGATTGACCTCCTTGACCGCATCGGGGTCAGGATGTTGGGCCTGGTGGCCACGAACCTCGATACGTCCTCCCGTCACGCCGGCGACTACGGCTTCGGCTACGGGTACGGCTACGGTTCTAGCGACGGTGGCCCAGCTCATATGCCCCCCAGCGACAGCGGGCGTCAGTCGGGGCCGCCGGCATCGGTCCCGCCTGCTGGCACCGCCCTCGCCGCGTCACCGAGCCTCAGCCTCCCCACGTCGTGGTGGAGAAGGTTCTGGCCGAACGTCACTCGCCCGCGGGCGTCGCGGCGGTAGCGGGCGAGGGTGCGCAGCGGCTCGCGGCCGACGGCGGCCGTCGCGGGGTCGACGGTGGGGACCGCGCAGCGCGTGCAGGGCTTGGCCACGGTGAAGGCGACGTCGCCGACGGTGAGCGACTCCCAGCCGTCCTCGGCGTGGGGCTCGCAGCCGGAGACGACGAGGTTCGGACGGAAGCGCTCCACCCCCACGGGCGGCTCGCCCCGCTCGGCGAGCTTGGCGTTGAGGAGGTCGACGGCGGCCTGCGACAGCAGCAGGAACGGGTAGGCGTCGGCGAACAGCACCCGCGCGCCGAACGGCGGCGGCGTCGGCGGCACGCGCGCGGGCTCGCGCGGGACGTCCCTCCGGGCCGCGTCGCGGAAGCGCACCAGGCGGCGCCGCGCCCCGAGCAGGTCGCTCACGAGCTCGCTGGCCTCGCGTCCGGCCACGGCCGCCGCCACGGTGTCGCCCCAGACGGTGACGCGCGCGTCCGGGGCACCGGGGTCGTCCGCGAGGGGCACCCTGGCCTCGCCGTGGCCGGCGGCGGCGAGGACCAGCGCGTCGGGCGTCAGCGCCGTGTGCAGGAGCGCCAGGCGCGGCTCCTCCCGCTGGGTGACGAACCGGCCCGCGTCGTCGACGACCATCCAGCGGCGGTCGTGCCTCAGTCCGGTCGCGACGACCTCGGCCTCCGTCAGCGCGACGCCGCGGGCCGACTTCACGGGGTAGACGTAGAGCCCGGTGAGCCTCGGCTCCCCGCGTGAAGTGGTTCGTGGCAGCGCGTCCGCCGCGCGCGTAGCCTCCGCCATGCTCCCCTCTCGCCTCTCGCGCCGCGGCGCGCCCGGCCGAAGGGCCCGGCGGCTCGCGGTGACGAGAGCCTACCTCGCCGTCCTCGCGGCCCTGATCCTCGCCGTGGCCTGCGCCCCTGTGGGACGCGGCTCGCCGCAGCCCGCCGACCCCATGGCGACGGCGATGCTGATGGCCGTCAACGCCGCGCGCGCCGAGCCGCGCGCGTGCGGGGCCGAGGCCTTCCCCGCCGCTCCGCCCCTGCGGCTCAACGCCAGGCTCTCGGTCGCCGCGCAGGCCCACAGCGAGGACATGCGCGCGATGGGCGCCCTCACCCACACCGGTTCCGACGGCAGCGACGTCGTCAGGCGCGCCGAGCGGCAGGGCTACGCCTGGTCGCGGCTCGCGGAGAACGTCGCCTGGGGCTACGAGGACGTCCCCGGCGTCGTCGCGGGCTGGCTGGGGAGCCCCGGCCACTGCCGCAACATCATGAGCGCGGACCACGTCGAGCTGGGCGTCGGCCGCGCCGGCGCCTACTGGACGCAGGTGTTCGGGGCGCCGCGCTAGGGGCCGGACCGCCGAGGTCGGCTCGGTGCCGCGCTGGAGCGGGCCCGGCGCCTAGCCGGGGCGGCGGGCCGGGGAGGCCGCGACGCCTCGGCTTCGGCGCCCCCGGCGGCTAGCCGCGGGCGGCGGCCACGAACCTGACCCTGTCGCCCGGGCGCAGCTGCGCCAGGCGGGGCAGGTCCGCGGGGTGCACGAGCGCGGGCTTGGCGTAGCCGCCCAGGGTGCCGCGGTCGGCGAGGAGCACGATCGGGCTGCCGCCGGGCGGCACCTGCACCGCGCCCACGGGCACGCCTTCAGAGGTGACCTCGCCGCCGGGCACCGGCGCCCCCGCCAGCCTGACGCCGACCCGGTCGGCGGCCGACACCTCGAACGGGGCGCCCGTCAGCGCCGCCCAGGCCTCCGGCTCGTGCTGCGGCCCGGGCAGGAGGCGCAGGGTCGTCACGCTGCCGAACGGCCCAGCGCCGCGCCGCGCGCCCCCGTGGGGCACGAAGCCGCGGCCCGCCACGGCTCGCCGCTCGGCCGCGCGGCCGAGCACGTCGCCGGCGCGCAGCGGCCTCCCGACCAGGCCGCGCAGGTCGACGCTCGCGCTGCCGAGGAAGCGCCGCGACGCGACGCCGCCGGCGAGCGCCAGGTACGACCGTGCGCCGACGCCGGTGGGGGCGAACCTGAGCTCGTCCCCCGCCGCGAGCGCGAGGCTCGTGTAGGGCGGCGCGGCCTCGCCGCCGACGACGGGCGCCAGCGCGGGTCCCGTCACCGCCACGACGCAGGGAGCGAGCGCCCTGAGGACGGGGCCCGTCAGCGTCAGCTCCAGGAGCGGCGCGTCGGGCTCGTTGCCCACGAGCCGGTTCGCCAGCCGGGCGGCGGGCGCGTCGAGCGGGCCGCCGCGCGCCAGGCCGAAGCGGCCCTGCCCGAGCCTGCCCGCGTCGACGACGAGGTCGAGGAGCCCGGGCGCGACGACGGCAAGCGCCGGCAGGTGGGGGTCGGAGGGGAGGAGCTCGAGGGGCTCGGGGTCGGGAGGTACGGGCGCGGGGGACGTGGACCGCGCCGGCGCGGGGTCCGCGAGGCTCCCCGGCCCCTCGCCCGCGGCGGCGAAGCGCACGCGGTCCCCCACCGCGAGCAGGAAAGGGTCGTCGCGCCGCGGGTCGTAGACGGCGACCGTGGAGCGGCCGATCAGGTTCCAGCCGCCCGCGCTCGCCACCGGGTAGACGCCCGTCTGCCCGGCGGCGACGCCCACCGAGTGGGCGGGTACGCGCCGGCGCGGCTCGGGGCGCCGCGGCGTCGCGAGCGCCGGCGGCAGGCCGGCGAGGAACGGGAAGCCCGGCGAGAAGCCCACGGCGCGCACGACGTACTCGCCCCCGGCGTGCAGCCGCGCGGCGGCCGCCGCGGTGAGGCCGGCGCGGCGCGCGACCTCGTCGAGGTCCGGCCCGTGCTCGCCGCCGTAGTGAACGGGCACGGTGACGAGCCGCCCCGAGCCGGCAGGCGCGGCCTCGCCGGCGGCGTCGGCCACGCGCGCTACCGCCTCGGCCGTGAGCGTGGTCGGGTCGTGCTCGACGAGGGTCGAGTCGTAGGCGGGCAGGACGTCGCGGACGCCCGCTACGGCCAGCAGCGCCTCGACGACGGCGGGCGCGACGTAGTCCTCGCCGCGCAGGTAGGTCCAGGCGCTCGCGCCGGGTCCCGTCGCGGCCGCCGTCCTCAGAACGGGCGCACCGCCACGCCGGCCGCCGTCAGCGCCTCCCGTACGGCGGCCGCGACGGCGGGGGCGCCCGGCCCGTCGCCGTGCACGCACAGCGTCTCGGCCGTGACGGTCACCTCGCCGCCCCCGAGCGCCGGCACCGAGGCGCCGGTGGCGAACGCCACGGCCCGGCGCGCGACGTGCTCGGGGTCCGATATCACCGCTCCGTCCATCGACCGCGGGGCCAGCTCGCCGCTGGCGAGGTAGGCGCGGTCGGGGAACGCCTCGGTCACGACGCGCACGCCCACCCTGCCCGCCGCGGCGCGCGCCATGGCGCCGCCGGGCCCGGCCAAGAGAACCAGCGGGAGGTCGGGCCGGTAGGCCGCGACGGCGCGCGCCACGGTGTCGGCCAGGCGCTCGTTCGCGTGCATGTCGTTGTAGAGGGCGCCGTGGGCCTTGACGTGGTGGAGGCGCCCGCCGGCGACGGCCACGAGGGCTCCCAGGGCGCCGAGCTGGTAGAGGACGTCGGCGAAGAGCTCGTCGGTCGCGAGGCTCATGTGCCGACGACCGAAGCCGACGAGGTCGCGGTAGCCGGGGTGGGCGCCGAGCGCGAGGCCGGCCTCGACGGCGCGCGCTATCGAGCGCCGCAGGCCGGCGGGGTCGCCAGCATGGAAGCCGCAGGCGAGGTGCACCGACGAGAGGTGCGGGAAGAGCGCCGCCTCGTCCACGACGGCGTAGCGGCCGAACGACTCGCCGGCGTCGGCGGCGACGTCGACCTGGGCGGCGCGCTCAGGGTCCATGCCCGATGGTAGCAACGCGGCTGCGAGGCCCTACGAGGCTGCGAGGCCCCACGAGAAGGCCCCGTGAGCCTGGGGCTCACGGGGCCGCGTCACCCGTAACGGTGCCGGCGCGCCCTCAGGCCCGCCCGAAGCCCGTCTCGCCACCGCGGCTGTCGAGCCACTCGTCGAGGCGGCGCTGCGCCTCGTCGCGGCTGTAACCGTAGCGCTCCTGGATGCGCCCGACGAGCTGGTCGTAGTTGCCCTCGGCCATCGTCAGGTCGTCGTCGGTGAGCTTGCCCCACTGCTCCTTGATGTTGCCCTTGAGCTGCTTCCAGTTGCCCTGCAGGATGTCCCTGTTCATGTCGTCCTCCCTCTCGAGGTCATGTCCGGCCGGAGCGCACGCGGTCTCGAGCGCCGCCGCGGTCGTTCGCGGCTCCTCCGGCGGTCATGACCCGACCCTAGGGGCGGGCCGCATGAGGGACGTGGCAGGGGGATGTGCCTGCCGGCAGCGGAACGGCCGGGCCATGACGGCCCGGCCGCGTCGGGGCGGTCGCCGCGGGCCCGGCTAGGCCCGGCGGAACAGCCTGGCGATGGCGATGATGATGATCGCGCCCACCACGGCCACCAGCAGGCTGCCGAGGTTGAACCCCGTCACGCCCTGGGCGCCGAACTGCTGGAAGAGCCAGCCGCCCACGAAGGCGCCGATGATGCCGAGGACGATGTCTACGAGCACGCCCTGGCCCCGCGTCCCCATGATCACGCTGGCGATCCAACCCGCGAGAGCCCCGAAGATGATCCACAGCAGGATGTTCACGCGCTTCCTCCCATCAGTCGCCGCGAGAGCGCGGCATCAAGCGAAGCGACCCACGCCTGCAACCGTCCGCCGAGCCCTCGGGTCACGTGCTCGGCCGGTGAGTCATGTATAGGGGCACGGACGTTCGCCGTCGGTGCCGCGCGGCACATGGGCTGTGACGAGGGTCACGGCGCCCCGGCAGGCGCTCAGGCGGGGTCGAGCGGCGGGAGCAGGACGATCCTGATGTCGTTGAGGTTGTGCCCTGTCTGCCCCGTGACGAGCTGGTCGCCCAGCGCGCGGAAGAAGCCTGCCGAGTCGTTGTCCCGGAGCATCGCCTCGGGGTCGAGGCCCCTCTCCGAGGCGCGCGCCAGCGTGTCGGGGGTCACGAACGCCCCGGCGGCGTCGCTGCTGCCGTCGATCCCGTCGGAGCCGGCCGACAGCGCCCACACGCTCGCCTCGGGCGCGCGCCTGGCCAGCGCCAGCGCGAACGCCAGCGCGAACTCCTGGTTGCGGCCTCCGCTCCCACGGCCGCGCACGGTCACCGTCGCCTCTCCCCCGCTCAGCAGCGCGACCGGCTTCGAGCCCTGCAGGCGCGACAGCCGCCACGCGACGTAGGGCGGGTCGGAGGCGAGGAGGGGGAGGACCGGGCGCGCGTCGCCGCCGTCGAGGAGGGCCGCCGCCACCTGGGCGTGTCCCTCCGCCAGCTCGCTGGCCTCGCCGGCGAGGTCGTGGTGCAGCACCACGGCCTGGACGCCGAGGCTCCGCTCGAGGTAGGCGGCGGCCTCGGCCAGGAGCGTGCGCGACGAGCCGATGACGACCGAGGCCGACCTGGCGTCGGCTGTCGAGCCCGGCTTCACGGTCTCGGGCAGCTCGCCGCGCGCGCCCCTCTCGAAGGCCTCCGCCGCGCTCGCCGTGGCCTCGCCCGGGAAGCGGCGGATCACGTCGAGGGCGTCGGCGAACGTCGTCGGGTCGGCCACGCCGGGCCCGGAGGCGATGTCCCACGGGGCATCGCCCGGCACGTCGGAGAGGAGCAGCGACAGCACCCGCGCCGGCGTGGCGGCGAGGAGGCCGCCCCCCTTGACCCGGGAGAGGTGGCGCCGCACCGTGTTCAGCTCCGAGATGTCGGCGCCGGCCCGCTGCAGGTGCGTCGTCAGGCGGCGCTTCGCCTCGAGGTCGACGTGCTCCGGCGCCGACCAGAGCGCGCTGCCGCCACCGGAGACGAGCAGGAGCAGGAGGTCGTCGGCCCCCAGCGCGGCGGCGCGCTCCAGCGCGCGCTCGGCGGCCCTGACGCTGCGGTCGTCGGGCAGGGGGTGGGAGCCGGGCAGCAGCTCGCCGGACGCAGGCTCCCGTTCGCCGGGACCCGGCCCGCCGTCGGCCGACCCGCCGGGCTCGTGAGGGGGCCGCGCGGCGTCCGTCGTCGGAGGCGCGCCCTTGGGCGCCGGCGGCGTGGCGAGCCAGGCCACGCCCGGGAAGCGCTCGCGCGCCGCCTCCAGCATCGTCATGGCGGCCTTCCCCAGCGCCATGACCAGGGCCGGGCGTTCGTCGGGCAGGGCGCGCGCGGTCAGCTCACGCGGGTGCGTTCCGGCCAGCGCCTGCCTGAAGGTGGACTCGAGGATCTCGCGCATGTCTCCCTGGACGCCCGCGGCCGGGACGGGTACCTACGCACGTTATCCGCCCGAACGTGAGACTGGCTCCACGGCGACGCCGCCGCCGCGAGGAGGCCGCCCCGCGGGCCGTGGCGGCAGCAGCGAGCCCGCACGGTGCCCGCGGACCGGGTGCGCGGCCCCTAGGGCAGGAGCACCGTCGAGCCGGTCGTCTGGCGCGCCTCGAGGGCCCTGTGGGCCTCGGCGGCGTCGGCGAGCGCGTAGCGCTGGTTCACCCTGACCTCGAGCACGCCCCGCGCGACGGCGTCGAACACGGCCGCCGCGGCGGTCCTGAGCTGCTCGGGCGTCCCCATGTACGTGGCCGTCGTCGGGCGCGTGAGGTAGAGGGACCCCTTCTCGGCCAGCACGACGAGGCTGGGGATCGACACGGGCCCGGACGCGTTGCCGTAGGAGACGAGGAGGCCCCGCGGGCGCAGGCTGTCGAGCGAGCCCTCGAACGTGGCGCGCCCGACGCCGTCGTAGACGACGTCGACGCCGCGCCCGCCGGTCAGCTCGCGCACCCGGCGCGGGAAGTCCTCGACCGTGTAGTCGATGACGTGGTCGGCCCCCAGGGCCCTCGCCTGCTCCACCTTCCGCGCCGAGCCCGCCGTGCCGAGCACGGTGGCGCCGAGGTGCTTCGCCCACGGCACCAGGAGGGACCCGACGCCGCCGGCGGCGGCGTGGACGAGCACGCTCTCGCCGGGCTTCACCTTCCAGGTCTCGTGGAGCAGGTAGTACGCGGTCACGCCCTTGAGGGTCACGGCGGCGGCGGTCTCGTAGCTGATGCCGTCGGGGATGGGCGCGAGCTTCGCCGCGGGGATGTTGCGCTCCTCGGCGTACGCGCCCACGGGGCTCTGGTAGCACACGCGGTCGCCTACCCTCACGTCGGTCACGCCCTCGCCGACGGCCACGACGTCGCCGGCGGCCTCGTTGCCAGCCACGAACGGCAGGGGCACCTTGTACAGGCCCGAGCGCTGGTAGGTGTCGATGAAGTTCAGCCCGATGGCCCGGTGCGCGACCCGCACCTCGCCCGGTCCGGGCGGGGGCAGCTCCCGCTCCTCGAGACGCAAGACCTCGGGGCCGCCGTACTCGTGCACGAAGATGGCTCTGCTCATCGCCCTCCCCATCCGCCGGCGCCGCCGGCCGCGTTCCGGCTCGGAAGCCTCATCGTACCGGCACCAGCGTTTACCCTTGGCCATGGCGGAGCGCATCAGACTCAACGACGGCCGCACGATGCCTACCCTGGGCCTGGGCACCTGGCCCCTCGACGACGCCGAGGCCGAGCGCGTGATCGCGCTGGCCCTGGAGCTCGGCTACCGGCACATCGACACCGCCGTGCGCTACGGCAACGAGCGCGGCGTCGGTCGCGCCCTGGCCGCGAGCGGGCTGCCTCGCGACGAGGTCTTCGTCACGACCAAGCTCGACGGCCAGCACCAGGGCGGCGACAAGGCCGTCGACGGCCTGCGCGGCTCCCTCGACCGCCTCGGGCTCGAGCATGTCGACCTCCTGCTGATCCACTGGCCCCTGCCTGCCCGCGACCTCTACGTCGACACCTGGCGCACGTTCGAGCGGCTCAGGGACGAGGGGCTCACGCGCTCCATAGGCGTCTCGAACTTCAAGCCGGCGCACCTGCGCCGGCTCGCCCAGGAGACCGCGACGGTCCCCGCCGTGAACCAGGTCCAGCTCAACCCCTACGTGACGCGCGAGGACCACAGGCGCTACCACGAGGAGCACGGCATCGTGACCGTGTCGTACAGCCCGCTCGGGAAGGGCGGCGACCTCCTGCGCGACCCGGTCGTGACCGGCATCGCGCGGGCCCATGGCCGTACGCCGGCGCAGGTCGTCCTGCGGTGGCACCTCCAGCTGGGCCTCGTGCCGATCCCGAAGTCGGCGCACGAGGGCAGGCTGCGCGAGAACCTCGACGTGTACTCGTTCGTCCTCGCGCCCGACGAGGTCGCGAGCCTCAGCGCCCTCGACCGCGGCGACGGCGTCGACTCCGACGTGTCCGGCCACTAGGGCGGGTCTCGGACGCGGCAAGCCGCCAGGGCCGGTACAGGACGCGTGGGGCCGCTAGGGCCCGGCCCGCTCTCCCCTAGTCGTCGGCCGACGGGGCCGGCGCTCCGCGCGCGGCGGGGCCCGCCGCCGGCAGCTCGACGACGGCGTACGGCAGGAACACCTGCACGAGCGGGCCTATGAGCAGGGCGAACGCCAGGGTCGCCCAGCCCAGGACGCCGCCGAGGAGGAACCCCGCGGCGACGACCGCGACCTCGATGCCCGTGCGCACCAGCCCGATCGAGCGGCCGGTCACGCGCGCCAGGCCCGTCATCAGGCCGTCGCGCGGGCCGCGGCCGAACTGGCTGCCGATGTAGAGCGCCGTGGCGTAGCCGTTGAGGACGATGCCGGCGGCGACGAACGCGACCCGCCACACGAGGTCGCCGGGCAGGCCGGCGGGGTCGGGCAGCACGCGTAGCCACACGTCGGTGAACAGGCCGATGAGCACGGCGTTCGCGATCGTGCCGACCCCGGGCGTCTCGCGCAGCGGCACCCACAGGAGCAGCACGGCGAGGCCGGTCAGGATCATCACCGTGCCGATCGACAGGGGCAGGTTGCGGGCGAGGCCCTGGTGCAGCACGTCCCACGGCATGGCGCCCAGGTTCGCGACCAGCAACAGCGCGATCGAGAGGCCGAACAGCCACAGCCCGAAGACGAGCTGCGCCAGCCGGCGCGGCAGCCGGCCGGCCTTCAGCTGCGCCACGGGACCCAGGTCGCGGAGCTTGAGCACCCGAAGACGGTATCACCAGACACCCAGGGGCCCGTGCTAAGGGTGAGGTCGACGCCACCCATGGCCAACGAACGCTGGACCCTAGACCCTGACCGCTGCTTCTCGCCGGAGCCGAGCGTGCGCTCCCGCGCGCGGGAGCTCCACGCCGAGGTCGAGCGGCTCCCGCTCGTCTCGCCGCACGGCCACGTCGCGGCGCGGCTATTCGCCGACGAGGGCGCCCGCCTCCCCGACCCCGCCACCCTGTTCGTCACCGGCGACCCCTACGTCTTCAGGCTGCTGCACGCCCACGGCCTCGCCCACGAGGAGCTGGGCCTCGCGCCGCTCGGTGGCGGCGAGCGCGAGACCGACCCCAGGGCGGTGTGGCGCCGCTTCTGCGAGCGCTTCGACCTCTTCGACGGCACGCCCACCGGCCTGTGGCTGAAGACGACGTTCGTGCACGTCTTCGGCCTGCGGGAGAGGCCGTCCGCGGACAGCGCCGACCGGCTCTTCGACGCGCTCGCGGAGGCCCTCGTCTCGCCCGAGTTCGCGCCGCGCGCGCTGCTCTCGCGCTTCGGCGTCGAGCACCTGGCCACCACCGACCCCGCCGACGCGGGGCTGGACGACCACCGCTCCGCGCAGGCCGCCGGACTGCGGGTCGTGCCCACGTTCCGGCCCGACGGCCTGATGCAGCTCGCCGACCCCGAGTGGCGTGCCCGCGTCGAACGCCTCGCCGCCGTCGTGGGCTTCGAGGTGGGCTCGCTGGAGGCGTTCCTGGAGGCCGTCCGGGCGCGCCGCCTCGCGTTCGCTGAGGCGGGCGCCACGGCCAGCGATCACGCCGTGACCAGCGCCGACCTCTCCCCCATGGACAGCGACGACGCCGCGGAGCTCTTCGCCCGGGCGCTCGCGGGGCAGGCGAGCCCGGCGGAGGCCGAGCGCTTCCACGCCCACATGCTCTTCGAGATGGCGCGCATGGCGACCGAGGACGGGCTCGTCATGCAGCTCCACGTCGGCAGCCTGCGCAACCACGACCTCAGGCTCCTCGACCGCTTCGGGCCCGACATGGGCGCCGACGTCCCCGTCGCCATGGACCTCACGCGCGGCCTGCAGCCGCTCCTGAACGCCTTCGGCGACGAGACCCGCTTCCGGCTCGTCGTCTACACGCTCGACGAGACCACTTACGCCCGCGAGCTGGCGCCGCTGGCGGGGCACTACCCGGCGCTGCGCCTCGGCAGCCCGTGGTGGTTCCACGACTCGGTGAAGGGCATAGAGCGCTACCTCGACGCGGTGGTCGAGACCGCGGGCTTCCGCAAGCTGGCCGGGTTCGTGGACGACGCCAGGGCCCTGCCCACGCTGTGGGCCCGACACGACGTGTGGCGGCGCACGACCTGCGACTGGCTGGCCCGGCTGGAGCGGCGCGGCCTCATCGACGAGGGCGCGGCCGTACGGTCCGCGAGGTGGCTCGCGTACGGTGCCGCGAGGGATACCTTCAGGGTGGGGGACCGCGACGAGCCGGCCGCCCCGACGAGCTGAGCCGCAGCGGCGAGGAGGCCACCGCCATGAGCGCGACCGAGGACATCGGCACGAGGTACCTGGGCAGGGAGTGGGAGAGCGCCGGCTCCACGTTCGAGGTGAGGAGCCCGGCGACCGGTGAGGTCGTCGCCCGCGTCGCCGATTGCGGCGCCGACGAGGCGCGGCGCGCGGCGGACGTGGCGCACGAGGCGTTCCAGACGTGGCGCCTGACGACGGCGTTCGAGAGGTCGGCGCTCCTGGAGCGCTGGGCCGACCTGATGCTCGAGCGCCAGGAGGAGCTCGCCCAAGCCATGACGGCCGAGATGGGCAAGCCCATCCGGGAGTCGCGCGGCGAGGTGGCCTACGCCGCCGGCTTCGTGAAGTGGTACGCCGAGGAGGCGAAGCGGGTCGTCGGCGAGACGATCCAGAGCCAGTTCGCCCACAAGCGGCTGTTCGCGCTCAAGCAGCCCGTCGGCCCGGTGTTCGCCGTCACGCCGTGGAACTTCCCGCTGGCGATGGTCACGCGCAAGGCGGCGCCGGCCCTCGCCGCCGGCTGCACGTTCGTCCTCAAGCCCGCCGAGCAGAGCCCGCTCTCGGCGCTGCTCGCGGCCGACCTGTGGCGCGAGGCCGGCGGGCCGGAGGGCACGCTGCAGGTGCTGCCCGCCAAGGACCCGGTGCCGGTGGCCGGCGCGCTGATGGCCGACCCGCGCGTCCGGAAGGTCACGTTCACGGGCTCGACGGAGGTGGGCAGGGTCCTCTACAGGCAGGCGGCCGACACGGTCAAGCGCATCTCGCTGGAGCTGGGCGGGCACGCCCCGCTGCTGGTGTTCGACGACGCCGACCTCGACGTGGCGGTGGCGCAGGCTGTGGCCTGCAAGTACCGCAACGCCGGGCAGACCTGCGTGTGCACGAACCGCGTCTACGTGCAGCGCGGCATCGCCGAGGAGTTCACGGCGGCGTTCGCCGCGGCCAGCGCGCGCCTCGTGGTGGGCGACCCCACGCGCGACGAGACCGACGTCGGGCCGCTCGTCGACGCGCAGGGCCTGGCCAAGGTCGCGGCCCACGTCGAGGACGCCGTCGCCAAGGGTGCGCGGGTCGTCACCGGCGGCAAGGGCCTGGAAGGCCTCTACTTCCAGCCCACCGTCCTGGCGGACGTCACGCCGGACATGCTGATGATGCGCGAGGAGACCTTCGGCCCCGTCGCCCCCGTCGTGACCTTCGACGACGACGCCGAGGCGGTACGCATGGCGAACGACTCGCCGTTCGGCCTAGCGGCCTACCTGTTCACGAACGACGTCTCGCGCGCGTTCCGCGTGGCCGAGGCGCTGGAGTACGGGATCGTGGGCCTCAACGACGGCGTGCCGTCCACGCCGCAGGCGCCGTTCGGCGGCCTCAAGCAGTCGGGGATCGGGCGCGAAGGCGGGCATTGGGGCATCGAGGAGTACCTCGAGGTCAAGTACCTCTCGCTCGGGCTGAGGTAGCGGCGTCAGGCGGCTCGCCGCGTGGTCGGTCGCCCAGGCCGACGGCGCGATCGCCCGTAGGGGCGGCTGCTCGGGCCGCCTCACGCGGACAACCTGCCGAGGAGACCCTCGCAGGCCTGCTGGCACTCGCGACACGCCGAGGCGCAGACGCGGCAGTGCGCCATGTGGCTGGCGTGCTCCTCGCATTCGTCGGCGCAGGCGCGGCACGCCTCGGCGCAGGCGCGCAGCTGCGCGTCGAGGACCGCCGTGTCCCTCTCGGTGAGCCGCGTGGCGACCGCCCCGGTGGCGCCGCACACGTCGGCGCAGGCGAGGTTGAGGGCGATGCAGCGCCTGAGGGAGGCCAGGTCTGGTTCGGCCAGGCAGGCGTCGGCGCACGACGTGCAGGCCTGGGCGCAGGCGTAGCAGGCCGCCACGCAGTCGGTGAGGGTCTGCATGCCCTGGGCGTCGGCCTCGGGTACGCCATCCCGCGCCAGCGGGTGGGTGTTGAGCATCTCGCTCACGTGCATGCTGCCTCCCTGGCGCCCGGCGCCGGCCAACGGCCGCGGCGCGCAGAAGGGAGCATGCGGGCCGGCGGTTAGGGCGCCGTGAGAGGCGGTCCGGGTCCCGCGTCCCACACCGACGTGACGAGGGGCACGCCGTCTCCACCTTTCGCGCCTAGACTCCAGGGGCCAGGGTCTGGGGGCAGCTACGGCACGCGGCCGTGTCGCCGCGGGGTGGAGGGAGCCCATGCACAGACTCCGGTACCGACCGTCACGCCTGAAGCTGGTCGCGCTGGCGGCGCTGCTCGCGCTGCTCGCCGTCGCCTGCGACCGCGGCGGCTTCTCGCGGCTGCGGGCGCCGGCCGACGTCGCCGCCGAGGCCGTGGAGGGCGGCATCCTCGTCACGTGGACGGACACGAGCCTGGGCGAGGACGGCTTCCGCGTCTACCGGCACGAGGCCCTCGCGCCCACGCAGGCCGGGGAGCCCACGCACGTCGGGACCACCGACCCGAACGAGGAGAGCTTCCTCGACGACACCGGCGACCCGGCGAGCTCCTACACCTACTCGGTGACGGCCTTCAAGGGCAGCACCGAGAGCCAGCCCGGCGTCCAGCAGGGCCCGCCCGTCAGCCCGCCGCCGAGCGAGGACCCCGACCCTGACCCCGACCCAGACCCCGATCCCGGTCCCGAGCCCGACGGCATCATCGAGGTGACCAGCCTCGGCGGCGGCACAGGCGGGCCCGAGTGCACGCTCCGCGACGCCATCGTCGCGGCCAACACCGACACCGCCACCGGCGGCTGCGAGGCCGGCATCGGCGCCGACGTGATCCTCCTGCCCGCGGGCACGATCGAGCTGACCGAGGTCCACGACGACCACGACGGCCCGACCGGGCTGCCCTCGATCACCAGCGAGCTCGAGATCCGGGGCGTCGCCGAGGGCGAGGGCGAGGACGCGGCGCCAGGCACGACCGTGGCCAGGGCGGAGGCCGCTCCCCCGTTCAGGGTCCTGCACGTCTCGGCGTCGGGGGCCCTGACGATGAGCGGGGTCGCCGTGGAGAACGGCAGCCTCGAGGACGGCTCGAGCGGCGCCGGCATGTACCTGGCCGGCAGCGCGACGTTGACGACCGTGGCGTTCGCCGGCAACACCACGCTGGGCGCCGACGGCGGCGGCCTCGCCGTCGTGGGCGGCGTGGTCGCGCTCGAGAACGTCGACTTCACGGGCAACGTGGTCGGCCCCGACGACGGCGGGTTCTCCGGGGCGGCGATACACCTGGCCGGCTCCACGATCACGGAGTACTGGGGCGGCACCCTGACGGGCAACCGCGGGAGCTTCGACGGAGGCTCGGCCGTCGTGCACGTCGACGCCGGCTCTGTCGCGGACCTGAACGTCGACATCACGGACAACGAGGCCGCCGGCATCTGGAACGATGGCACACTCGGGCTGTTCGGCACGAGCATCGTCGCCAGCGCCAACGCGCTCGAGGGCGGGCTCGTCAACCACGGCGTGGCGGACCTCCAGGACACCTCGATCACGGGGAACGTGGCGGCGAGGACCGGCGGCGTCTACAACACGGGGACTATCGAGACCTTCAACACGTTCATCGAGGACAACGCCCAGACGGGCGCGGACGTCGCGGGCTCGGCTGGCGGCGTGGCGAACGTGGGCGGGACCTTCGTGCTGCTCGAGTCGGGGGTGTTCCGGAACTCGGCGGCCGGCGCCGGCAGCGCGGGCGGCATCTACAGCTCCGGCGAGCTCCGCCTCGCCAACGCCGGGGTCGTCGAGAACGAGTCGCCCGAGGGAGGCGGCGTGTACCTCGACGCCACGGGCGGGGAGGCCTCCCTGACCATGCGCGGCAGCGTCGGCGTGTCCATCAGGGGCAACCGCGCGGCCGGCGACGGCGGCGGCGTCTACGTGGCGGGCCCCGGGCTGATCGTGATCGAGGACGCCGACGTGGCCGACATGTGGATCCACCAGAACGTCGCCGACGCCGACGAGGACGGCTCGGGCAACGGCGGCGGCATCTTCCACACGGGCCTCGCCCCGGGGAGCGTCGTGCCCGACGGCACCGTGTTCGACAACGTGCCGGACGACGTCTTCGGACCGGCGATCCCGTAGCGCACGGACCGCGGCGGGACGCGCGGGGCCCCGGCGCCGTCGGCCGGGGCCCCGCGCCCGGGCCCACCCTCCTGTCACCTCCTCCTCCGCTGGCTGTCATGAGCGGCGCCTACGCTCGTGGGACGTCACGTCGGTGGAGGGCACCATGGACGACTGGAGGCTATGTGCGCGCTGCGGCCTCGTCCCCGGCCGGCCCCGGGAGGACGACCCGGACACCTACCTCTGCGACGCCTGCCGCCGCCACGTCGAGCAGCTCGGGGACGCCGCGGCGGAGCTCACGCACGTGCTGATGCGGTGGGGCCGCGAGCAGGAGTGGCGCGGCGTCGACCACGACGTCCTGCTGGAGGCCCTGGGCTTGGGGTTCGGGCTGTTCGAGGCGCGGCTCCTGGGCGGCGCGTCCCTGGCCGGCACCCCGCAGCTCCTCGGCGCCGCCATCGTCGACGACGCCCTCGAGCTCGTGCTCTCGAGCGGCCCCGCGGCGGTGTGGCGCGAGGCGTTCGGCAGCTTCGACTCCCGGCACCCGCGCGTCCCGTTCCTGGTCGTCACCGAGACGGGGGGCGGCCCGGTGGACGTCACGCTGCACTACTGGGACAAGCGCGAGCGCGCGGCGATGACGCTGGGCTTCTGGGCCGCAGAGGAACAGGTGCTCGAGGAGTTCTCGCGCGCCGCCGACGCGCGCCGGTGGGGCGTGCCGTGGAGCGTCGTCGAGGTGGGCGGGCTGGAGGAGGGCTCGGCGGGAGCCGTGGAGTACCTGTGCGACATCGTCGGCAGCCTGGGCTTCTTCCCCGCCACCGGCAGCCGCGACGCTGCCACCGGCACCGCCACCGTGGAGCTGGCCGGCGACATGAACGACGGCGCCCGCGCGCTGCTCGTCGAGACGATCACGCGGTCGCTGGCGTGCGACCCGGCGTCCGTGGAGGTGCGGCCGGCGACGCTTGGCAGCGGCGCAGGCTAGAGCGGCGACCACGATCGTTCACGACCATGGCCAGCGACGATCGCAACGGTAGGCTGCTTCGCCCTACGCCCCCAGGTACACCCGCCTGACGGCCTCGTCCTCGCGCAGCTCCGCCGCCGAGCCGTGCAGCGCCACGCGGCCGTTCTCGAGCACGTAGGCGCGGTGCGCGACGGCCAGCGCCAGCAAGGCGTTCTGCTCGACCAGGAGGATGCTCATGCCCTCCTCGTTGAGGCGCGCGAGCGCCTCGGCGACCTCGCGCGCCAGCAGCGGCGAGAGGCCGAGCGTGGGCTCGTCCAGCAGCAGGACCTTCGGCTCGGACATCAGCGCCCGGCCGATCGCGAGCATCTGCTGCTCGCCGCCGGAGAGGCTGCCGGCAGCCTGGCCCTGCCGTTCGCGCAGCCGCGGGAACAGGGCGAAGACCCGCTCCAGCGCGGCCGGGCTCGGCCGCGCCCCGGCGCCGGCGCCGAGCTCGAGGTTCTCCAGGAC
>Ga0123333_10000548_pt1 | contig 41801 bp, 39 predicted proteins | sample BioC12SIPDNA_3_FD_89957 | JGI IMG/M metagenome (GOLD analysis project Ga0123333, IMG submission 89957) | Anaerobic biogas reactor microbial communites from Washington, USA - Biogas_R2_B C12 SIP DNA | ecosystem: Engineered > Bioreactor > Anaerobic > Unclassified | place: Washington, USA...
GCCGGTCGTCGATGGCAATCACAAGATCACCTCCCCTGCCCGTCTCGGCGTTGGCCGCCACCAGCCCGGCGCCAGCCGCCGGGCTACCTGGGGAGACCAGGAGCACGTACGCCCCGTGAATTTGTGAGAGTCCATAGGTTTCCTGGTCGTCCAGGGTTATCTCACCGTCGAAGGTGACGCCGATGTACGGATAGGCGACCTCGCCGTCCTCGATGAGGCTTGGAACCACGCGTTTGACCACATCAACGGGGATGGCGAACCCCACGCCGGAGTTGGTGCCGGACGCACTGGCAATGGCTGCATTGACCCCAATCACCTCGCCCGCCAGGTTGAGCAGCGGCCCTCCAGAGTTACCCGGGTTAATCGGCGCATCGGTTTGAATCACTTGGGGCAGGGAGTACGTCGTGCCGGTTGCGGTTGCCCGCTGCGAGGGAAGGCTGCGTCCCAGCCCACTGATGATGCCCAGCGACATCGACCCTTGCTCTCCAAAGGGACTACCAATCGCTATGACGAACTGCCCGACAGCGACGCTCTCCATATCCGCCAAGGGCAACGGTGTCACCCCGTCAGGCAGGCTGTCGACCTTCAGCACGGCCAGGTCGGCATCGGGGTCGGCACCGATGAGTTCGGCGCGCCGGCGCTCGCCGCCTGCGAAAACGATCTCGTAACTGCTGCCCGCTTCGACGACGTGGTCATTCGTGACGATCGTGCCGTCACTGCTGTAGACGAAGCCGCTGCCACTGCTACCGGAGAACGGCAACCCGCCGCCTGTTGAGGTGACCCGGATGTAGACGACGGATGGGTTGACGGTGCGATAGAGCCGCATCAGTGCCTCTTGCAGCCCCTCGGCGTCAGTGTCCGGGCCCGGCAGTTGCGGACTGATTGTCACAGTCGGCGCCGTTGTCTCGACCGCCACCTCATCCTCGATCGTCGCAGCGACCGGCACGAGGTTCTCCGATCCGGTATCCTCTTGCGTCTGCCCCGCCAGCGAGCCAATCGAAACACAGGCCGTGGTCGACAGAAAGAGCAGTACCACCAGCGATATTAGCCAACGATAGACGTGTTTGCCCTTCATTGCATTTTCCCTCCAATGAAGTCCCAAGTGGACGAAGAGCCCGGCGCCGATCGCCAACCCCCCAGCCACTTCTGAGACCGCCGTTTTCAAATACTCTATCCTATTATACCCACCGCTGCTTAGAAGACCCTGAAGACCCGCTTAATGATCGCTGAGAATGTGTCGATCGCCCCTCACCTATAGCAGCGTTGGTCCCGGCGATGGCGGTCGCCGGGACCAACTTGCAGCGGGAGGCCTGTCGGCGCCCGTGATTGCGGGTCGCCGACCCTCATCGCCTTTGGCTACAGGTCGCTGCCGGACCGGAACCGACTGCGACCGGGAGAACGGAACCACGTGTCCGAAGTATCGTCCGTGTTCTCTCCGCCCGGGATGGTGCCCCGGAACCCACCGCGCCCACGTCCCCGCAGGCCACCCCGGCCAGGACCCATCAGCATACCACCACACCCAGGTGCAGCTTGCATCGCGTCAGCCTGCTCTTGGGTGATGACGCCGTCGGACACAGCTTGGGCGAGGGCGTCTGCATACGCCTGTTGCAGCCCTTCCCGAACAGCCGCGGCGTCCAACCCTCTCTCAGCCATAAGATCAGAGAGGCTCTGGCCATCGGCGTACGCGGCCCGCAGCTCTTCCACGGACATCCCCAGGGCCTTCGCCAGCAGGACATCGCGCTCCAGGTAGTCCCTGAGCGCTCTGCGCGCCAGCATCTCATCGGCCTGCTCCTGAGTGAGGATGCCTTCCTCGACCGCCTGCGCGACCGCGGCTTCGTTGGCCGCTTCGCGTGCGGCCTGGAGGTCCGCTACGCTGATCCCCAGGGCATCCGCAAGCAGTGCCTCCTCATCGATGGTAGCGCCCGAGACGCCCTTCGGGCCACGCCCCAGCCGGCCGAGAAGACCGAATCCGTGCCGCCCCACACCGTCCCAGACCAACATCTCATCGGCTTGTTCCTGCGTGATGAGCCCCTGCTCTACCGCCTCAGCGATCGCAGCCTCGCGGGCCGTCTCGTAGGCCGACTGCAGCTCGTCGACCGAGATGCCGAGCGCATCGGCCAGCAGTTGGGCGTAGTCGATAGAACCGCCAATTCCCAGGCTTCCCACCGGATCCCAGCCGCGCCCGCTCGAGAGATACCCGACATTGAGCAAGCCCGGGGGGGTTGCGGCCTGCACGCGGGTCTGTAGTTCTTCGGCCGTCGCCGTAGCCGCGCTGACCATGCCGGTAGCGCCGAACACCGCCACAGCCACGATGGTCCCCACTACCATCAGGCTCCCCAGAATCGAGAGCGTGACCCATTTCCTTGATCGAGTCATGTTTTACCTCCTATCCACTGTACGAGTCTACCATCCAAAAGGACGCCCAGTTCCGACCGAGCGACAGGTATACGATAATCGATCAGGCTGAGAAAACGGTAAGAAGAGCCTGAGAGTCCCGTGAGTGTCTACGGTGCCCGACGTAGCGTTAGGAATCTACCCAAGCCTCTTGTATGGGGGGGCACAATGCGCGCGAAAATGTGCCCACTGAATATCCTCAGTCGATTCTCAGGAAACTCCCAGTGGCCTCTCAGGGAGCACGGTATAATAACAGGAAAGCATAACACGCCGCTCTTGGAGCAGCGAAATTCGGCTGCCGTGTATATGCGACGTTTCCCGCCTCATGCGGCAATGGCCATCCTGCAGTCATCGGAGGCGGGAGAGGAACAGAGGCTATGGCGAGAGTGTTGGTGGTCGACGATGACCGCAGGCTGTTGAAGATGCTGGAGCGAACCCTCTCTTACGAGGGATTCCAGGTCATAACGGCAGAGGATGGACAGGAAGCGCTCAACCGCATGGGCAGTACACCGCCGGACATCATCATCCTCGACTGGATGCTGCCCAAGCTCGATGGGATTGGCGTGCTGGAGGCATTGCGCGACGAGCACGACGACACGCCCATCCTGATGCTGACGGCGCGAGACGCCGTGCAGTATCGCGTCGAAGGCCTGGAGCGCGGCGCCGATGACTACCTGATCAAACCTTTCGAACCCATCGAGCTGGTGGCCCGGGTCCGGGCGCTCCTACGTCGCGCCGGCACCGATCCCAAAGCGCCTCTGGCCTATGCAGACTTATTGCTGGATCCGACCACGCGCCAAGTCGTGCGTGGCGACCGCAAGATCGATCTGACGCCCACCGAGTTCAGCCTCCTTCAGTTCTTTATGCAGCATCCCCGTCAGGTGCTGGAGCGCGGTCAGATTCTCTCCAGGGTCTGGGGCTTTGGCTTTGCAGGGGATGACAACATCATCGAGGTGTACGTCGGCTACCTGCGAAAGAAGCTAGAAAACGGCGGCAAGTCGCGCCTGATCCAGACTGTGCGTGGCGTCGGTTACGTATTGCGGGAGGACAGCTAGTGTCGATCCGGCTGCGCATGACCCTGCTCTACAGCGCAATCCTGGCACTGACGCTGTTCCTGTTCAGCGGCGTGCTCTATGTGAGCCAGGCCCAGTACACGCTGGAGATTGTGCGCAACGATCTGGAGATGAACGCCGCCAAGCTCGTCGGGGCATGGGTGCGCTTTCACCGGGATTGGTATGTCAGGTTGCCGCGAAACGCACCGCGCGACGATGCCTATTTCGATGCAGCGCAACAGGTCCTGCAGCCACTTATCCGAAGCACGATTCTGCGCGATGCGGTGCACATCCTGGACCGCGACGGCGTGCCGCTCGCACTGCCGGTGAACGAGCAAAGCGAGAGCTTGCCTATCAGCGATGAAGGAATGGCCCAGTTACGGCAGGGCACAGCAAGCATGGAGATCTCCCAAGGAGAGCAATCCCGGTGGCTGGTCTACAACCTGCCCGTCATCCTGGAGGACGACGTGATCGGCATCGTCCAGTTGGCCCGCCCACTGGCAGATCGTGACCGGTCCCTGCAATCATTGGGCCTTATGCTCTTGGCAGGCAGCGGCCTCACCATCCTGGCCGCGTTTGGCGCCGGATGGATCCTCGCGGGAACAACGTTGCGCCCCATCCAGCGCATCACACAGACCGCCCAGGCCATCGGAGACGCCCGTGACTTTGGGTCCCGCGTCGCCTACAGAAGCCCCAAGGACGAGTTGGGCAGGCTGGCGACAACCTTCAATGCAATGCTCTCGCGCCTGCAGGCGGCCTACGAGCAGATCACGCACGCGCTTCAGGTGCAACGTGACTTCGTAGCCGATGTCTCTCACGAACTGCGGACCCCGCTCACCACGATCCGTGGCAACCTGGCGCTTCTGCAGCGCGACCCACCGGTTCCGACCGACGAGCAAACCGATATCCTGCGAGACCTAACCGAGGAGAGCGAGCGGCTGACTCGACTGGTCAATGATCTGCTCACCTTGGCCCGCGCCGATGCCGGGCGAGAACTGGAACTCGACACCGTCGATGTCAGGGGCCTTGTCGCCGACGTGTGCCGGCAGGCCCGCCTGTTGGCCCCAGACCGCGAGATCAACTGCGAGACGCCAGACACGGTGACCGGCCTGGTCAACAGCGATGCGCTCCGACAGGTGCTGCTCATCCTCCTCGACAATGCCATCAACCACGCGCACGGCCCCGTCTACGTCGCGGTGCAGGACGGCGACCCATATATCCGCATCAGCGTCCAGGACAGCGGGCCCGGTATGAGCGCGGAGCTTCAAGCGCGCGTGTTCGATCGCTTCTACCGCGGCGACATCTCGCGGTCGACGCCGGGGTTCGGCCTGGGTCTCTCGATTGCCCGTGCGTTGGTCCAGGCTCAGAAGGGGACCATCGAACTGGAGAGCCAGCCTGGTCAGGGTAGCGCCTTCGCGATATACCTCCCCTGCGCTCCAAACTGAGGCAACACGAGGGCCTGGCAGCGCGCCGTCTTGAGCTAGCTAGAGCCGCCCCGCGTACGCCACACGGTAGGGTTGAAGTTGCCGGATCGTGTAATCGCGCAGCAGGCGGATTAGTTGTTCCATATGCCATTGACCATGGACGACCCAAGAGGCCGCCATGTCACCTGCGCGCCACGTTCCATACTCATTACTGACCTCCACATCCAGGTCCGGCGAGCCCAGAGTGTTGAGCCAAGCCAGCGAGGCGCCGCGCTCGGCGAGCAAGGCCTCGAAGGATGTCTGTAATTCACGCTCGTTGTAGTGGCGCTCAGTGATCCATCCCATAGGGTCAATCGAGGGCCAGGGATCCCCTGGACGGTTCAGGATGATGTCAAGATATACACGGAAATCCTGCCGCTCCTCGTCATATAGGTGATTCACGACTTCCAGGATCGACCAGCGGTCCGGCGCCGGTTTCCAGTGGGCCTGCTCCTGCGAGACGCCCGCCACTAGCGCGGTCAGCTGCTCCACCTGGTCCGCTAGCATCTGCTGCACGGTCCCGATGTCCATATCTCTCCTCCCTGTCGCACGCCGGTAGAAGTGTGCCACCCCATCCTGCTGGTGCCCATTGTACCTTGCGCCTGTCACAAATCGACTAGGATAGGATCAGACCACGCAGCGCAGAGGAGGGATAGACGTATGCCACGGAGAGACATCATCGCTGGACCTTTCCAGCCCAACTGGGAGTCGCTGAGACAGTTCGAGTGCCCCAAGTGGTTTCGGGATGCGAAGCTCGGCATCTGGTCGCATTGGGGACCGCAGGCGGTTCCGATGTACGGGGATTGGTACGCCCGTCACATGTATGTGGAGGGATCGGACCAGTACCGCTACCATTGGCGCACGTACGGCCATCCGTCGAAGTTTGGGTACAAGGATGTAGTGAAGCTATGGAAAGCCGAGGCTTTCGATCCCGAGGCGCTGATGGACCTTTTCGTCGACGCCGGGGCGCGGTACTTTGTCGCCCAAGCCGCGCACCACGACAACTTCCACAACTGGGCCTCCAGCCATCACCGGTGGAATGCCGTCGAGGTTGGCCCGCGGAAAGACATCGTCGGGCTCTGGCGAGATGCGGCCTTACGCCGTGGCTTGCGCTTCGGCCTTTCGGAGCATATAGGAGCTAGCTTCACCTGGAGCCGCCCGAACAAGAACGCCGACCGGGCAGGCCCCTATGCCGGTGCTCTCTATGACGGCGCAGACCCCGACTATGAAGATCTCTATCTGCCGAACCAAATGAGCCAGGATCTGAACGACGGTGGTGGCTGGTATACCGACAACACCTGGTGGCACGAGCGATGGTACACTTACGTCAAGGAGACCATCGATCTTTACGAACCTGATTTGCTCTACACCGACGGCGGCGTTCCCTTTGGCGACTACGGTTTGGCGGTCATCGCCCACCTGTACAACACCAGCGCCAGCCGTCACGGCGGTACCAACCAAGCCGTCTACACCCAAAAAGACCGCGATCCCGACGTCTTTGCCGTGAGCGTGCTCGATCTGGAGCGCAGCAACCAGCCGGGTATCCGCCCCTACGTCTGGCAGACCGACACAAGCGTGGGCGACTGGTTCTACAACGTGCGCGACGTGTACAAGACGCCGAAGCACGTAACGGAGACGCTGGTAGACATCGTGAGCAAGAACGGCAATCTCCTCCTCAACATCCCTCAGCGCCCGGACGGCACCCTCGACGATGAGTGTGCCTACATCGTCCGGCAGATGGCGCGCTGGATCAAGGTGAACGGCGACGGCATCTACGGCACCCGCCCGTGGAAGATCTCTGGCGAGGGACCCTCACGCGTAGTCATCGAGGGCTTCCGCGAGGACGCGGTCGACTGGACCGTAGAAGACTTCCGCTTCACGACCAAAGCAGGCAAGGTCTACGCCTTCACGATGAGGTGGGCCGAAGGCGGCACGACCGTCATTCGCAGCTTGGCCACCGAGAACGTGCCCAAGATCGCCCAGGTCGCTCTATTGGGCCACGAGGGGCCGATCTCGTTCGAGCAGACAGGCCGCGGCCTCGCCATCACCCTGCCCGAGGTCAAGCCCTGCGACTACGTGCAGTGCTTCTGCGTGACCTTCGCCGGGTCATAGACAATCCCACAACCTTCTCGCCGGAAGGGGGGACGGTCGCTTGTAATAGAGCCCGTCCCCCTTCGTATAATAGGGTGAAATGGACGCCAAACTCGATGCCGCCAGCCGCACGGTCAGCCGCACGGAACCGCTGGACTGGGACGCTGCCTACCGCGAGCTCCTTCCAAAGGTGTACCGGTATTTCTGCTACAAGGTCGGCGAGGGCCAGTTGGCGGAAGATCTCACGGCGACCACTTTCGAGAAAGCGTGGGGCCGGCGAAGGCGCTATCGCCACAACCTGGGCGGCTTCTCGACCTGGGTCTTCACAATCGCCCGCAACGTCGGTATCGACTTCTTCCGTACCGCCAAGGAGACCGCTCCTACAGATACGGCCCAACTGTCCGACGAAGCAACTCTGTCGGCCGAGGCGCAGATCGCGGCGAAGGACGACTTCCAGCATCTCGCTGCGCTTCTGAGAACGCTTGGCGAGCGCGAGCGGGAGCTCTTGGCGCTCAGATATGGGGGCGGGCTTACCCAGCGGGAGATCGCCGACCTGACCGATCTCACACCCACCAACGTCGGCGTGATCCTGCACCGGACTGTGAAGCATCTCCGTGAGGTATGGGAGGATACTGATGAACGATGACTTCCTGATGCGCTATCAACCCACACCGCGTCCCGAGTTTGCTAAAGCCTTGGCAAGCCGATTGCGCAAGCAGATGCGCCGGCAAGCCCTGGGCCGCAGCATTGGCGCGGCACTGGCAGTCGTGGTACTGACACTGAGCACGCTGATCGCCTTGCCTCAGACCAGGGCGGCCGTCCTGCACTTCATCCGGGAAGTCGGCGGTATGGGTTTCATCGAGTGTGCCTGGGATGAATGCGTGGAGATCGACGCCAGCCTCAGAGCACAGGAGGGGCAGGGACAGGAGATGTCTAGCGCATCGCTCGACCTCGCCGAGCTTCGCGCAGCCTATCCCGCCATCGATGCCTTTCTGCCCACCTGGATACCGGAAGGCTTCCAACCCTACGATGGGCAGGTCCACATCTCCTGGACTGGCGAAAACGTGACCGCTGGAATCATCTGGGCAACGTCGACCTGGCCTGACACCGGGATTCCCTACATCGGCTTCAGCGTATGGACCCATGAAGGACCGCTTATGGCCATCCCCGGCACACTAGAGGAAACCACGGTCGACGGTCACACGGCAGTGATCTTCGAACACCACGCGGGAGCCGCCTATGATGAACCCGTCCTTACGCTGAATTGGCGACAGAACGGGCTCCACTATAGCCTTGCCTGGCCCTCAGACCGAATTCCCAGGGAGCAGGTTCTGCAGATGGCCGCGTCGTTCCCTGAGGATGACCAGCTTCCTGTACCACCCGGGCTACTCGTCGATCTTGTCAGCCAGATACCCTCCGAGCAGGAGTAACGACCGGTCACCGGGGTCCGCGACGCCAGCGCTAGCGCACGACCTGGAGGTTAGCGCTTTTCGGCAGGCGCGACGTCCGGTTTCAGGGCAAGGCCGCCCAGTGCTTCTGAGAGCGGATCGGCGTCCTCGGCGCAGAACCCGATGTGCAAATGGCGGCGCCACCCCTCGGCGTACGTGAACTGGCCTGAGAGCCCCCCGACCTCGCAGTTGAGTTCGGTCATCGTGTCCAGATAGGAGTCCATCCCCTGGGTCGCGTCGAGCCAGGCCTTTTGGCTCGCGTGGTGCGCCAACATCGCTCGCTTGCGATCCATCACCGCCGTGATGTCGACGAAGAGCTCGGGGACGACCAGACGTCGCAACGGGTCGCGGTTGCCGTGCGGCTGAGCGTGGTAGACAGTGACATCCTGCCTTGTCGGCGGGCGCGGCGGCTCGGTGGTGAAGTTCGGGATGCTGCGAACAAAGACCCCCGTCACCGCCAGTCGCCCGGCGTTCTGATGGTCTTCCATATAGTCAACGGGCGAATGCACCAGCAAGATCTCCGGCGCGACCTCGCGCATCACCGCGGCGACGCGTGCCACCAGCACCGGCTCGTAGAAGATCGCCAGATCGTCGACCAGGCCCGGGTGGTACGTCGCCCCGATCGACGCGGCTGCTGCGCGTGCCTCTTCTCGCCGGATGCGCGCAATCGCCTCAGGCCCATGCTCCATGGAACCAGCCGAGCCGTTGGCGACGGTCATAATGTGTAGTTCATAGCCGGCCTGCCCCAGCAACATCAACGTGCCCGACATCAGGAACTCGACATCGTCGGGATGTGCTCCTACCGCAAGTGCGCATTTCGTCATCGTGTTCGCGTCCTGTTGGCGTACCGTCTCATAGCTAGTGCATGTCGGTTTGGCACGTGCCGATCCCACCCCGGTAGAAGTTGAACTGCACGTTCGGGTGGTCGGCGAGCAGCGACATCGGCACAGCGCTATCGGGCAGTCGCTTGCCGATCATAAGCGTGGTCAGCCGCATCCCGAACGGGTTATCGTGGGTACCGGCCTGCCAGATCGAGACCTTCTCCGCCTTCCAGGTCTCCACAGGCCCGACCGTCAGCGCCTGCGACGGCACGTTCTGCACCACGCCGCCGCCCGACGTGCGGGCATTCTGGATCAGCGTGATCGGATGCAGATCGACGATCCGTGTCTCGAGTTGCCGGTATGCCTCGGGGCTGGGCGGCGTCTCCTTGTAGGGCTCCTCCCGGCGCGGGGGATCGTTGAACGCCCAATGTTTCACCTCGCCCTGCCCGCCCTGCATGACCACACAGCGTGCCCGATCCCAACTGGCCTTGTACTCGCTCAAGTCCACCGCCGGAAAGTGCAGGTTCGCCTCGGGCATCCGCAGCTCCGGGCGAATGCGGTTGAAGCAGAGCGCCATGTCCGCGCGCTTGAAACTCAACGGATGATCGACGGAGACCTCCTTGCCATCAACGACCCACTCATCCATCCCCCAGAAGTGCGCATAGCGCAGATCGATATCCAGCTCATTCACCAGCCGCGCTACCAGAGGGAGCTGCTCGGTCGGCCCAATCGGGCCGCAGATCCCCGCAGGCGATGTCTCGGTCGCCTGTTGCCAGGCCGTGATGTACTCCAAGGCCTCCGCCAGGTAGAAGTCCTCCAACGTATCATAGAAAACCACCTGAAAGCCGGGACGGGTCAGCGCAAGCATATCCTCCGGCGTCAGCCGGGCCGCATCGTCCAGGATATCACGATCAAGGGTTGTGTAGTCCCACCAATCCGGAGCCACTTTGCTCAACGGTCTCATCCTACGCCACCTCCTTGTGGGTGCCCCATCTTTTGGAACGGGGCACCCTACCTGTGCCTGTCGCTACGCACCGTTCCGCTACACGAACAGGACGTCTTACTCCGCGTAGACTGCCTCGCGCAAGCCCTTGATATACCCAATCGCGAACAGGCGCGAGATCCTGGCATACCCGGTCTTGCTTTCGTCGTCGCCTTCCATGATCGGGTAATGATCGGGGCGACAGACGCCCTCAAACCCCACCTCCTTGTAGGCCCTCATGCAGGCGAGCATGTCGGTCTTGCCCTCATCGTGGAAGGTCTCCACGAACTTCTCCGGCGTGCCGCGTACGTCGCGGAAGTGGACAAAGAAGATCTTCTTCTGCGCGCCGAAATGCCGGATCGCACCGGGCAAGTCGTCGGTCATCAGCGTGAAGTTGCCCTGACACAGCGCGATGCCGTTGACGGGGCTCGGCACCAGGTCGAGCAGCTTTTGATAGTTCTCGATGCTGCGTAGAACACGGGAGAACCCCCGAATCGGCGAGAGAGGCGGGTCGTCTGGATGCGCAGCCAATTGAACGTTGTACTCCTCGGCGACCGGTACCACCTGCTCCAGGAAGTACTTGAGATTGTCCCAGATCTGGTCGTCAGAGACCTCGCCGTGCTCGGTCAACGGCGCGTTCTTCATCAGGTCGTGGTCGTAGCCCGTGGCCAGCGCGCCCCCCCTGACGGGGATCGTCGTCGACGTGCGGACAACATGGACGTAGGGCATGAACTCGTAGCACCAGACGCGAATCCCCAGCCGTCCCATGTTACGGATCAGCTCCTTGATGACCTCGATCTCCTCATCGCGGCCCGGCAGGCCCAGCTTGGTCTTGTGCATAGGGGGGCGGCTCTCGATGACGGCCAGATCGAACCCGGCGTCGCGATAGGCGGTCTTCATACGCATCAGAGACATGTAGCTCCATGGCTGCTGCTCCTCGGGAGCGCCCTCGATGGGGTGGAGCCCAAAGCCGCCGACGACATAGTCGACGCCACACTGCTTTACCACGGTCCACAGGGCTCTGTCCCTGGGATGAAAGACTTCCGCGATCTTGATCATGTTGCCTCCTAGTCTATTGAATCGTGCGATAGGCTAACACAGGCGCACGGGCCGGCCCGTCGCCATGGACTCATAGGCCGCGAGCACGAAGGCCAACGGCCGGCGCTGCTGGCGCCCGCTGGTCTGCGGCTCCTCCCCTGTGCGCACACAGGCAAGGAAGTGCTCGATCTCGAGCAGAAAGGTGTCCTGGGGCGGCACGACGATGTCGTGCTGAACGAGCCGTTCACCCAGAAAAGGCGTCTCGGCCTCGGTGAAGAGCTGGATCGTCTTGCCGTCCGTCACCACCAGGCTGCCCAGCTCCCCGTCGATCCGCAAGGTGTGCACCTCCGGGCCCGAGGCCGTGGTCAGGCTCTTCATCACAAAGCTGAGCACGAAGGTCCCCACCGCGCCGCTCTGAAAACGCACGACCGCAACGCTGGTGTCGTCGCCCTCCAGCTCGTGGAACCGCTGCGGCGCGCGCAGCGCGTAGACGCTTTCTGCCTCGCCCACCAACAGCCGGGTGGTCTCATAGTCGTGCACCCCGCCCGCCATCATCATGCCGCCGGCGGCTGCCCGGGCATCGAGAAACCAGGGCCGGTCTTCGACGAACGAGCGGGTCAGGTAGCACTCACGCGTTCGCTGGACGAGCGCCGGCGTGCCGATCACACCGCGGTCCAGCAGCGCGCGGATCTTGCGATAGAGCGGGTTGAAGTGCTCGTTCTCGGCGATCATCAACACGACGCCGGCCTCGTCTGCTGCTGCGATCATGCCGTCTGCCGCCGCAAGCGTGTCGGCGATGGGCTTCTCGCACAGGATATGCTTCCCCGCTCGCGCCGCGTCGATTGTCACAGGGGCATGCAGGTTGTGCGGCAGGCAGACGTCGACGGCATCAACGTCAGGGTCCGCCAACGCCAGGCGATAGTCAGCGGCTGTTCGCGGCTCATCCGGGCTCATCCGCAGCCCGGCGCGCAGCGCCTGTGCCCGTCCGTCATCCAGGTCAATGGCCCAACGAAGCGTCGCGCCGGCCTCCGCAAAGGCCCGCGCGTGGCGGGCGCCCGCCCAGCCACACCCAATGATGGCTACCCTGACCGGAGCCTCGCTCATACGACCTCCATCGGCATCATCCGAGATGCCCTCACCGGTTCCCGGGCACTGGCCGGCGACACCACGCGGCGCGGGCAAGGTCGACCCAGCACGCGGTCGCCCACGTAGCGCTGGCGTCAGTCCTCCATCCGGGCATAGAGCGCTGCATTTTCAGGCCGCAGCGTCTCGTAGTACGCACGCAGATTGCGCAAGGGCACATCGGGCTGGATGGCATGGGACGGCGCGAGGATCAGGCCACCCCCACGCCCCACCACCTCGATCCGCTGCCGCGCCTCAACCGCGACATCCTCGGGCGTGCCGTGGGGAAAGGTCCCCTGCACATCCATCGTCCCCCAGAAGGCCAACCGGTCCCCATATTGGCGCTTCAACTTGGCGGGGTCCATCGACTGCGGCTGGACCGCCTGCAGCACGTCCAGCCCGATCTCAATGAAGTCGGGGATGATTGGCTCGATGTTCCCATCGCTGTGATGCGCAATCAGGATATCGGGGTTAAGTCGCTTGAGTTCGGCATAAAACGCAGCATAGCGCGGCTTGAAGATGCGCCGCCACATCGCAGGCGAGAGGAGCATCTTGTGCTGCGCGCCGAAGTCGTCGCCCGTCCAGATCATGTCGACGCCCCTCTCGACAAACAGCCGCGCCAGTGCCAAATGGTAGCGCATGCCCACATCGATCATTGCCTCTGCGAAGGCCGGCGCCTCCACCAGGTCGATCATGAACTGCTCCAGTCCGCGCAGCATCCACGCCGTCTCGAACATCGTGCCGACCGGCCCACCAACGATCCAGTGCGTCTCGCCATACTGCGCGAGCAGGTCGTCGATTCCGATGCGCCGAAACTCATCCTCGGGATCGGGAAAGTCGACTGCGGCCAGGTCGTCAGTGTGGGCGAGCGGGTACTCCAGGATCTCGAGATACTCACCGGGCCCGTAGTTGACGTTGTGCCAACGGATACCCCACGAGTCCACCAGCCGCTCGGGATCTCGCCAGTCGCGGCGCCACATTCCGGCAATCAAGACCAGAACGTCGTGTCCCAGGAGCGCGTGGAGCTCGTCACCACTCACGCCATAGAGGGCGCTTAGCTTATCGTGGACCTCGGAGGTGAGGAAGGCCAGAAAGGGCGTCTTGTCGGGCTGCTGGCGCAACACCGCTGTGCGAACACGTTCTTTGGAGTTCATTCCCGGCTCCTCGCCTGATCTTGTTGGACAGCGCACGGCTCGTGTCCCATGATGGGGCAGCCGGGAGCCGTGTCAAGCGCCACAGGAATCCGCCCGACTGGGCCACCTGCTGTGCAAGATCGAGACGCTGCTCTATACTCCCATTGCCCAGGGAGAAGGTCCTATGAACAACGACTTACGGGACGGAGGACACGTGCCGCCCACCGAGCCCACACCCACAGCAGAGGGGAGCAACCCAACCGGCGACCACCGGCTGCCCACTTGGGCACCGCGCGTGCCCAAACACAAGATTCGACGCCTTTACGAGCTGGATGCACAGGGCATCATCGACGATGACCTCATCGATGATGTCGGCTACGGGCTATGGGCGCGCGGCAAAGCGTTCATCACCGCCTGCGCCGCCGTTCGCGGCGAGGTCGTGTGCCCGGCGTGCGGCGCGATACTCCATCGGGCGGGTCACGACAAGACCCAGGTGATGGTCTGCGGCTGCGGGTGGTCACTTAGCTGGGGCGACTACTTCGAGACGATCCAGCGCAAACAGCTCAGCGGCGCAGAGCCTGTGTTGGCACTCTTCGGCTCCTACGTCGACCGCTTCCCGGAAGCCACGACGCCACGCGCCCGGATGCTCCTGATTGACGAACTGCTCCACGGCTTCCACTGGTACTACAAGACCGGTACCCCGACGCGCCCGGTCGCGATCAACCTGATCGAGGGCCGGCTCTCCGACGTCATCGACTTCCTCGACACCCTCACCTACGGCAGCGGCAGCACACCAGGGCTTCGAGACCGGAAAGCCGAATGGGATGAGCGTATCGTGTATGCTCGTAGCTGGGGACGTGACGCCCCATGACCTGACAGCAACGCAACCCGATCAAAATGATAGGAGGCAGACAATGACCGTTCGCAACCTGAGCCCCAACCAGATGTTTGTCGAGATGGCGAAAGCCCATCAGCCGCAATACCACTTCACAGGAACCAATCCGGAGGACTTCGCGGCCTGGAAGGCGGAGGCCCTGCCCAAGGTACTGGCGACGCTGGGAGACTCTCCGCCCACCGTGCCACTGAACCCACAGCTTCTCGCCGAGTGGCGACATAGGGGGCTCGTGCGCCAGCGTTGGATCATCGATGTTCAGCCCTATCTCTCAGCCACCCTCCTGGTCAACATCCCCGAGGGGCTTGGTGCGGACGAGAAGCGCCCTGCCATCCTCTGCTGTCACGGTCACGGGCAGTTCGGTAAGGAACCGGTGATGGGCAACGACGCCAGTCCCGAGCTACGCCAAACGATCGAGGCCCACGGCTACAACTACGGCGAGGTGATGGCGCAAAAAGGCTTCGTCACCTACGCGATCGACTGGATCGGCTTCGGCGAGCGCAACGACGCCCAGAAGCCCAACCACTCGGCGGTGGCCCGCACCCGCGACTGGTGCAACCTCTACTACCTTCACGCAACGATGTTTGGAATGACCTCCCTCTCGATCAACGTGGCGCACGGCAAGGCGGCGACGGACTTCGCCTCCACGCTGCCCAATATCGACGGGGAGCGTCTGGGCGTGATGGGGCTGAGCGGCGGTGGCACGATGACGCTGTGGATGGCGCTGTGCGACACCCGCTTCAAGGCCAGCGAGATCATCTGCTACAGCGACCTCTGGTGGGCCTTTGGAATGCGCGACATCAACTACTGCGGGATGCAGGTGGCGCCGGGTCTCTTCAAGCTCGTCGACCTGCCCGACCTGCAGGGCCTGCTTGCCCCGCGCCCGCTGCTGGTAGACATCGGCGCCAACGATACCTGCTTCAAGGTGGACACGGCTATGCAGTGTTATCGGCAGGTAGAGCGCATCTACGCCGCCGCGGACGCTAGCACTATGCTGGAGCTCGACTTACACCCCGGCGAGCACGGCTGGGCCGGGACGAAGTCAGAGGCATTCTTCACACGGTATCTGTGCTAACGGTTGATCGCTAACTGCCCGCCGGACCCGCCACAGCATGAGCGTGCCTACGAGCGTGGCGCAGGCCGCGAGGGCGAAAGCAACAGGATAGCCCACGAAGGTCCCGGGAAAGAGGGCGTTGACGCCATCGATAATGGGCCCGCCCAGGCGACTCGCCGCACCGGCCCCCGCCGTTGCGATGTTCGAGAGCCCGAGGTACTTGCCACCTTCGGCCGAAGGAATCAAGTCGGTTGCCAGGGCCCAGTTCACGCTCACAAAGATCCCTGTCGCCATCCCGATCACACCGCCGAATGCATAGACGCCGGTGATGGATCGCACCGGAACGAGCAGGGCGATGCCCAACGTTGCCAGGGCCCCTGCCGCAGCGTTCAGGGGCCAGCGCCCGATGCGGTCTGAGAGCCAGCCCGCGGGGAAGACCAGCGCCGTCAGTGCGACGCCGATCGTCGCCATCAGGTTGCCGGTGACCACGATGGGATCGGATGCGCCGACCCAGTCGCGGATGTAGTACTGGGCAAAGCTCTGCACCACATATACACCCAGCAGAATCAGGAAGCGTGAGGCTAACAGCCAGGCGTAGGCGGGATAACGACCCAGACCAGGGTTCAGCAGGTCAGAGAGACGCTCCGTCACGACCGGCTCGCCGCCCGTCGGAGACTCGCGCGTCGTTACGATCGTCGTCGTGGCGCTGACCAACAACACGGCTGCGACGACCGCAAACGCGAGGGCGGCATCACCATTGTGTACCAGCCGCCCCGCCACCAGCGAGGTCACTACAAGCCCCCCCATATCGAAGAGGTTCTTGAACCCCGAAACAAGACCCCGATGATGCGCGGGCACAAGGTCCGGGATCAGGCCCTGCGCCGGACCGTGTGCTGTGTTGGACGCCACCTGCAGCAAGATGTAGCCGATCACCAGCCCGACCAGATGCTGCGCGCCGGCGAGCAACGCCAGGATCGCCAGCGATGCCAGCGTCCCGCCTACCATCCACGGGCGGCGGCGTCCCCAACGGGTCCGCGTGCGATCGCTCAACGCCCCGGCGATCGGCTGGACGATCATCGCCAACACCAGGCCCACGAACGTCATCGCGCCCAGGTAGGTGTTCTTTAGCGCGTCAGGCACAAAGTGCAGCAAAAGTGCCGGCAGCACGAGGGGATGGAGGGCATTCCACATGAAGGCCAACCCAAACCAGTAGACGTTCATCGTCAGATAAGTGTGTGCTCGCAGCGTCATCGGCTTTTCACTCCGTGCCATAGGGTGTAGGATGCGCTCCATGGTACCGTCAACTGGCGAAAGTGCGCAACCGAATTCCAACCCCCAGGATGACGCGCTGCCCCACGCCCAAGTCTCCTGCCCAGCCTACCATCTGCCGCGCCGGGTGGCGGCAGACCTGATCTGGGCCGCGGGCTGGGGCCACAGACGGTCGTTTGCCTACGACTCCCGCCGGGCGCTGCAGGGCCTGGATCCTCCGCTCGAGGTCCTCGGCGCCGCGCACATCCCACCAGAAGGACCGTGTCTGATTGTCTGCAATCACTACAGCCGTCCGGGTTTCGGAGCCTGGTGGATCGCGTTGGGCATTTCCGCAGCCGTCGCCGCCCAACGCAGCCCGGGTGCGCCTACCGACGTGCACTGGGTGATGACCGCCGCATGGCGCTATCCTGAGGGCGACTGGCGGCGTTGGGTCATCACCCCCGTCACAGCTTGGGCCTTCGCCCGTGCGGCGCGCGTCTATGGCCACGTAACGATGCCCCCGATGCCGCCCCATCCGCAAGAGATGGAAGCCCGAGCCGCGGCAGTACTGCGGACGGTGCGACTGGCGCAAGAGCTCACCGCGAGCGGAGGACTGTTGGGCCTGGCTCCGCAGGGATATGATACGGCGGACCCGTTGGGCTGCCCGCCCAAGGGCGCCGGGGCGTTTATCGCGCTGCTGGCCAACGGGGCCATGCCCATCTTGCCCGTAGGCGTCACAGAGCAGGATGGCCGGCTGCGGCTTAGCTTCGGCCAGCCATTCGCACCGAGAATCCCTCCCCGCCGCGCCGACCGGGACAGCGCCGTGATCGAGCAGGTCATGGCGGCGCTTGCCCATCAGCTAGGCTGGACAAAAAGCACAACCGACTGTATCACCGGGAATCAGGAGGCCCCATGACATGACAACGACGCTATCTGCCGGAACCGCCGAACTCGACATTACCCCGCCGGTTGGGGTCGACCTGACGGGCTACGTCGCACGCCAGGGCGCGTCCGTGAGCGTCCACGACCGGCTCTTCGCGCGGGCGCTGGTGCTGGACGACGGGCGCACCCGTGCGGCGCTTGTGGCCTGCGACCTCGTGGGATTCACGGTAGCGTTTGCCGCCGCGGCGCGGGCGGCCATCGGCGATGCTATCGACGTGCCGGTCCACGCCGTGATGCTAACCGGCACCCACACCCACTCTGGCCCGGCGACCATTCCATTGCACGGATGCGGTGCCATCGATCCAGCCTATCTGGAGAGCCTGCCACCGCGCCTGATCGAGGTTGCGCGCCAGGCAACAGCCAATATGACTCGCGTGCACGTGGGCGTTGGGCAAGGCGCGTTCCCGGACGGCCTCTTCAACCGGCGCCGTGACGGCGCGCCGGTTGACCCCGGGGTGGGTGTCGCCTGCCTGCGCACGCCGGACGGCACGACGGTGGCGACGCTCGTCAACTACGGGTGTCATCCGGTCGTTCTCGACGCGACTAACCTCCACGTCTCCGCAGACTACCCCGGGTATCTCGCTGCTGCGCTGCAGCGGACGGTTGGCGGTATGGCGTTCTTCCTCACCGGCGCCTGTGGTAATGCCGATCCTGTCCGCCGGAGCAGCTTCGAAGCAGCCGCCTGGTTGGGCGAGGCGCTGGCGGACGAGGCGATACGCACGATCCGGCGGATGGACTTCCTGCCCGAGCCTACTCTGTGCAGCGCCGCGGAGCGCATCGCTCTGCCGTTGCAGCAGCTACCCACAACCGAGACGCTAACCCAGGCGGTCGCTGACCATAGCGCGCGATTAGCCCAAGCCGAAGCCAGCGGTGACTCCTTGGCGGCGCGTGTGGAGCGTGCCATGGTGGCATGGGGCAAGAGCACGCTCGCGGCGGTGCAGTCCGGTGAAGCCGCCACGACGGTGGAAGCTGACGTGCAAGTGCTCCGGATCGGCCCGTTGACGCTCGCGGGCATCCCGGGCGAGCTCTTCTCCACCCTGGGAACACAGATCAAGACCGGCCCTCCCGGCTCACATATCTTCATTGCCGGCTATGCCAACGGCGACGTGGGGTACATTCCCAGCCGGTCGGCGTATGGCTCGGGCGGCTATGAGGTCAATGACGCGTACAAGTACTACGGATATCCTGCAGCCCTGGCGCCTGAAGCGGGCGAGGCTGTCGTCGAGCTAGCCTCCAGCCTAGTACAACACTGCAAGGAGTGAACAATGACAGGATTACTGGCTATCCTGGGCGGCGAGCCCACAAGGAAGACTCCGTTCCCCGCGTGGCCCCTGTGGGACACACGTGAGGAAGACGCTCTGATCGAAGTGCTCAGATCGGGGACGTGGGGGATCGCTGCCGATGGCGGAAAGATCGCGGCATTCGAGCAGGCCTTCGCCCAAGCGCACCATGCGGCTCACGCCCAAGCCGTGTTCAACGGCTCCGTCGCGCTGGAGGTGGCGCTGCGCGCGCTCGACGTCGCCTATGGCGGCGAGGTGATCGTGCCCGCCTACACGTTCCTTGCCACCGCGACCGCGTGTCTCATGGCGGGAGCGATGCCGGTATTCGTGGACATCGACCCCGACACTTACAATATCGATCCCCAGGCGATCGCCGCCGCCATCACGCCGCGTACCCAAGCCATCATCCCCGTGCACATCGGGGGACTGCCGGCAGATATGGACGCCATACTGCAGATCGCGCACGAACACGGGATTCCCGTCATCGAGGACGCCTGCCAAGCCCACGGCGCAGCCTGGAAAGGGCGACGCGTGGGGGCCATCGGCGATTTGGGATGCTTCAGCTTTCAGTCGTCGAAGAACATCAACGCAGGCGAGGGCGGCGCGATCCTGACCGACGACGAGGCGCTTGCCGAGCGCTGTTGGTCGGTGCACAACTGTGGGCGCGTGCGTGAAGGGCGCTGGTACCAGCACGAGGTTCTGGGCGGCAACTACCGCATGACCCAATGGCAGGCGGCCCTGCTGCTGGCCCAGCTTACCCGCTTCGAGGAGCTGGCGCAGCGCCGGGAGGCCAACGCACGTTACCTGGCGGACCGGCTGGCTCAGATGACCGCGTTGCGACCGCTGGTGCGCGACCCGCGCGTTACGCAGCATGGCTATCACCTCTTCATCACCCGCTACGATCCGGAGGCGTTCGAGGGACTTCCTCGGGCGCGCTTTCTGGAGGCGCTCCGTGCTGAGGGCATCCCGTGCAGCGAGGGATACGTGCCCCTCTACCGCATGCCGGCCATCCAGAACGGCATTCGCCGGCTGCGTGCGGCCTTTGGCAGGGCCGATGCGGGCGAGAGCGACCTGCCCAACTGTCCCGTGACCGAACGTGCGTGTGCATCCGAGGGCATCTGGTTCTTCCAGACCATGCTCCTCGGAACTGAGGCGGATATGGACGACATCGTGGCGGCGGTACAGAAAGTGCAGGCTGGGGCCGGGAGGCTGGTCAGCAACAGCGAGGTCTAGCGAACCGGGAGATCACCATAGCCCCGCGGAGTAACATGTCCTGACAGGGCCAACGCTGCGCCCCCTGGCCCTGGTCCTGGACTGTTGGCAAAGCCGGCGCCATGCTATACTACTTGTCAGGGTTGGATACGCGACGCCGCTCTTCAGTGGCATCAGGCCGCGTCATCGCGCTTAGGCGACGGCGAGCGCGGATCCTCCTGCGAAAGTCTATGAGTGACGTCCCCCGCCAATCACTGAAAGAGATCGTCCGGCAGTTCGGTCGCCAGGTCGCCGACGAACCGCGCCGCGTCGAGGCGTTGCTTCGCGACTTTTGTGGTGAGTATCGCCGCGAGATCTTCGTGTTGATCAGTGCCCTGGAGCAGGGTGTGGTCGAGGATCTCGAACGGCTGGTCCCGCAGCTCCCCTTTAGCGTAGTCCTGCCGCGCCTGACAGCAGAGCTGCACGACACCACCGCGCTCTCCGAAGAGGCCGCCCGCTGGGCCGTGACGGCTTGGGCCGATGCGCTCGGCCTGGTGTCGGAGGCGGATCTTACCGCAGCGGATGTCTCGCCTCCTGGAACATCGGCATCCGCCAGGACACAACGTGCTGCCGGAGCGAGCACACCGGGTGCATTCCAGTTGCTGCGATCATGGCAGGCACACGAGAACGAGGTTACCGACATAGCCTTCAGTCCCGACGGACGCCAGCTAGCCAGCGTGGGGTTGGATGCCGCTGCCCGTATTTGGGATACCAGCGGCGAGGAACGGCTGGCCCTTAGCCGTCAGGCAGGAGTTCTGACAGCGGCGGCCTGGTCCCCCGACGGTCTGACACTCGCGCTGGGCGGCGGCGACACAGGCGTCTACCTCTGGCGGTGGACGGAGACCGGCAGTGAGGTGCCGCGGCTGAGAGGCCACGCTGGGGGAGTCACAGACGTCGCGTTTACGCCGGACGGTGCAACTTTGGCCTCGTGTGCACAGGATGGCGTCATCAACCTGTGGGACGTGGAGACAGGTGCGCTCCAGACCCCTCTACGCAGCCATAGCCAGGCTGTCCTTGGCATCGCCATCAGCCCTGATGGTCGCACCTTGGCCTCAGCGGGCGGTTGGGACCGCACGGTACGGCTATGGGATATGGCACAGGGTCAGGAACTGTGGACACTCAGCGGCCACACAGCCCAGGTGACCTGCGTGGCATTCGATCCTCAAGGACGGCTGCTGGCCTCGGGCGGCTGGGATGAAAGCGTACGGCTCTGGGACCCCAAGTTCGGCAAGCAGCAGGCACGCCTGACAGAGGATGGTGAGGCCCTACACCTCGTCGCCGGCATCGATTTCGCGCCGGGGGGCCATCTTCTCGCCACGGGAGACTGGAGTGGCGAAGTGCGTCTCTGGGATGTCCGTCGCAAAACCGTAGTCGGGCGGCTGGTCGAGCATGCGGGACGCGTGCGCTGTGTCGCCTTCAGCCCCGACGGACGGTGGTTGACCTCGGCAGACGATCGGGGCTACATTTGCCTGTGGCGCCAGACAGGCGGCGGGGCGCCGTGATCCTGTTCGGTATCGGGTCGATGAACCTATCCCACATCTACCCGCGGGGCCTCCGGGAAAGCACCGCAACGTTCAGCACGGGATTTCGTAGTAAGATAAGACCGTGCCTCGCGTCACCGGCGAGACACGTGATCGCATAGGCCGGGTACAGCTAGTGCCTGCAGCCCGCGCCGGCCCAAGTCCACGGGGCATCTGGCGCACAGGCGACAACTAGCGTACGCCAGGCAGCTTGGATATGTTCTGACAGCTAGACCGGGGAAAAAACATGAACCGTACACGCTGGATTTTCGTAGGCATTGTCGTCGTCGCGCTGATCATTGTGGGCGTGTCTCTGGCAGTGCAGGGCCTACGTCCCGATGATGGCGGGCAGGGCCCATCGCAGACGGAGGGTGGTGCCATTACCGTCGATCGCCCTGACGACATCACCGTCAGGGTCATCACCGCCCTGCCGGTAGAGGCATGGGTCACCAACGCCGCCGCGGCCTACAACGCGACCTCACCCACGATCGAGGGGGTGCCGGTTTCGGTCGAGATCGTGGCCATGGACGGGCTGACCGCTTTGGGACGCTTCGACCGCAACACCTTTGGTGCGTTGGAGGTTGGCATCACGCCAGAAGACCTCGACGCGGCAGGACGGGCCGCATTGGCGGAGTTCCCGACGGCCTGGATCCCCGAGAGCCGCTATCTCGTCGAGCTTGCCAACGCCTCGTACAAGGAGCGTCTGGGTCGGGATGTCTTCCTTACCGACGGAGAGTATCGCGCCCGACCGATCGCCACCAGCCTGCTCACCTGGGGTCTCTACGAGAGCCGGGCGCGTGTCCTGCAGACCGAGTTTGGCCAGATCAGTTGGAACACCATCCACGACGCCGCCATAGCGCGCGGCGGTTGGCCCGAGCTCGGCGGTGAGGCCGGCTGGGGATACTTCAAGCTCGTCGTACCCAACCCCAACAAGAACGTCGCCGGTCTGCACGCGATGATTGCCGCGGCGGGTGAATACTACGAGCGTCCCGACATCAGCACTGCCGACGTAACGAACCTCGAGTTCCAGGCCTGGCTCGAGGAGCTCATGGGCGCGGTGACCGATTTCAGCAGCGCCAGCGCCTACACGGCGGAGGACTTCGCGCTCTTCGGCTACAGCGTGGGCGATGGGGGCCAGCTCCTGGAGGCCGATCTGCTGTTGAACATGGAAGGCATCCTGACCCGCTGGGAAGACCCGATCAACCTTTACTACCCGCGCTACGTCACATGGTTCGATTTCCCCTTCTCAGTGTGGGTCGGCCCCGAGACGACGGCGCTCGAGAAGAACGCAGCGCTCGATTTCCAGCGCTATCTGTTGAGCGACGAGCAGCAGCAAGCCGGGCTGGCCTATGGCCTGCGCCCTGCCAACCCCCGTGTCCCATTGGATGCCATTGGGGACAGCCTGTTCGTCAAGTGGCAGAATCGGGGAGTCGAGGCCGTCATCCCCCGCGCTGACGCGATGCGCAACCCCGACCGTGAGGTGCTCCTGGCCCTGTTGCGCTGGTTTGAGCTAAACGTGGCGGAGTAATATGAGCAACACAACCCAATCGCCGCTGAACCTGCCGCCGGACCCGCGCCAGCAACGCCGGCAGCGGAGCCTGGCGATGATGCTGGTGGGACTGGGGCTGGCGTGCCTCCTGCTGGGGGCCTTGATCTACGGCGGTCGGGCAGCCCTGCGCTGGCTCGATCAGAGGGTGCCCGATCGACCCCTCGATGGCGGCACTACATCCGATGCGCAAGAGCTCGTCATCGCCGTCTCCCCAGCGATGAAGCCGACCTTCGACCAACTCGTGCAGCAGTTCAACGACCGCGCCCGAACCGAAGGGCCGGAGGCGCCTGAAGAACGCCCTCTTTCGGTCCGCACCATCGAACTCTCTCCGGACAAGATGGTCGAACAAAGCCTTGATGCGGACCCCGCGTTTCAGGCCCTGGCGCCAGATAGCAGCCTGTGGTTTCACCAGTTGGAGCAACGCTGGCAGGCGACGCTGGAGGCAGATGAGAGTTCGGTCATTCCGATCGCTCACCGGCGTACGAGCGACCCCGTGCGTTACGCGGTGAGCCCGATTGTCGTCGTCGCCTGGGAGAGTGTCGCTCGCGAGCTGGGCTGGCCCTTTGAGCCGCTGGGCTGGCAGCAGATCCAGCAGAAGGCGACGCGCGACCCGGCATTCAAATGGAACCATCCCAGCACCATCAACGCCAGCGGCATGCTGGCGACCCTGGCCGAGTTCTATGCCGGCGCCGGGATCACGCGCGGCCTGACCGAGGCGACAGCGACGGCGCCGGAGACGCTGGAGTACGTCCGCGCGGTCGAGAGCACCGTGCGCTTCTACGGCGAGGGCGAAGCCGTGATCCTGGAGCGGTTGCGGGCTGAGGGTCGCGACTTCCTCGACGCCTTTGTAGCACAGGAACAGGTCGTGATCGCGTGGAACCAGGAGCAGTCGGGGGACCGTCTGGTTGCCATCTACCCGGCAGAAGGGACACTCTGGGCCGACCATCCCCTCGCGCTCCTCGAACTGCCCACGCTCAACGAGGCGCAGCAGCGCACGTACCGGGCTTTTGTCAGCTATATCACCGGCGATGACGCGCAGCGCCTGCTGCTGGCTCAAGGATACCGTCCGGCGGATCTATCGCTGGCGCTCGACAGCCCCGGCAGTCCCTTCGCGGAGACCGATGCCGTCGACTGGCGCCAGCCCCAGACCACGTTGCAGATGCCTTCGCAGCAGGTGGTCGAAGTGGTGCAGAATGTGTGGTGGTACACCAAGCGCCCCACCAACGTGATCCTGGTCGTCGACACCAGCGGGAGTATGCAGGATGGCGACAAGATGGTGCGCACCAAGGAAGCGCTTCTGGCCTTCCTCGATAACATCCGCGGCGATCGCGATCAGGTCGGCCTGATCGAGTTCGGCACCGGCGTCAAGCGCGTCGAACCGCTGCGCCCTGTGACCGACGAAGGGCGTGCCCATCTCGAGAATGTCATCCGGGCGCTGAGCCCCAGCGGCAATACTGCCCTTCTGGATGCCGTCTGGGAGGCGCACCGTCAGATTACCGAGACGGGCGATCCCGAAGCGATCAACGCGATCGTGGTGATGACCGATGGGCTGGAAAACGCCAGCAATCGCACGCGATTCGACCTGCAGCGGGCATTCGATGACAGCGTGGAGCGCCGGATCGTGGTCTTCACGATTGGTTTCGGCAGGGACGCTGATCGCCGGCTGCTGCAAGAAATCGCCGAGACCGGCGGCGGTCAGTTCCGGCTCGCCGACGAGACCGATATCGAGGAGCTCTACCGGACCATCTCGACCTACTTCTAGCCGCCATCGTGACCGGGAACACGGACTACGCCGGTTCAGTCGGGACCGTTTCCGCATAGTCACGTCTCTCGGCCACGCGAAAGTCTCGTGACCATGGGCAACCTGCGCAGCGAACTACAACGCAAAGCAAGCTGGGCTTTCGTCCAGTACGCGATCTTCCGATGGGAAGGTGCGGTGATCGTGGCTGGCACAATTGTCCTGGCGGTCTTTTGGCCCCCTCTGTTCGAGGCACGGGTTGGCCCAGAATGGCCCACATGGATATGGCCACTACTGGGGATCATCGGCTGGGGCGCGATCATCTTCGCCAGCATGACCGATCCCGACACGTCGGGCAAGGTGATGTGGCAGATGCTGCGCGACCGGCTGGAGCTCGACAAGATCAAGGACGGTGGCCTGCGCGAGCGCGCGGAAGCGATGTGCCGCTACATCAGGGCGGTGGAGGCCGATCTGTACCGCCTCCACCAGAAGTCCAGCGGGGCGCCGGCCCTGGAGGGCGCAGCCAGCCGCATGGTCGACTGGGTGGAGCAGGGCGTGCTGTTCGCCAAATACGTGGACACCTACCGGCGCGATCACCGGCTGGAGCAACGCCGGAAGGAGATCCCCAACCTGATTGAGACGCTGGTGGCCCGGCTCAAGTACGAGAAGAACCCTGACATCGTCGCGCGGCTGAATAGCGAGATGGAGGCCCTGGGAAAAGATTGGGCGAGTCTGAAACTGCTCGATGCTCAGATGCGCCAGGCCGAGTCACAGCTCTCGCAGTCGCTCACCGCGCTGGCACGGGCCACGAGCGAACTGCACGTCATCGCCGGTGAACGCAGCGCCGGAGGGGCACATGTCGACCATCTGAATGGCGATATCGAGCGCCATCTGGGTCAGATCACGGATCTAGTGACCCAGATGGAACAGCTATACTCCGATGCACTAGATAAGGGCTAGACGCCATACGAACTCCGGGGAAAAGGCGCGCGGTAGAGGGCCAGCGCCCGGAGACGGGAGCGTGGAGGCAACAACTATGAAGCGATGGATATGGGTATGCGTAGTGGCAGCTCTGCTGGCCTCGTGCACCTCAGGCGCCGGCGCCAGAACCCCCACCAGGGGCGATGCAATGGTCTTCGTCGCGGTGCCGCTCAGCGGCTTTCAGGCCAACGGCGGACAAACCGTGCTGGGCGGGGTGCGCCTTGCCGCCGAGCAAATCAACCGCAACGGTGGTCTGGACGGCTATCGCGTCGTCGTGAGGCCGCTGGACGACGAGTCGGACAGCGACGTCGCGCTGGCCCAGGTCGATGAGATCGCAGCCGCCATGCAGGGCGGCGAACGCGTGGTGGCCGTGATCGGCCATCTGAACAGCGGCCAGACGCTGGCCGCGATGACGCGCTACGCCGAGATGGACCTGGTTGTCATCACGCCGACCGCCTCGGAGCAGAGCCTGACCCAGAAAGGGTACACCAACTTCTTCCGGGTCAATGCCAATGACGCAGTTCAGGCCGAGGTGGATGCCCGGTTCCTGGTCGAACACCTGAACGCAAGGCGTGTGGTGGTGGTCTTCAACAACACCGAGTACGGACAGGGGCTGGCAGCATCGCTGATCCAGGAGTTGCAGGCGTTGGGGGCAGAGGCCGTAACGCAGGTCGAGGTTGAGGAAGGCCAGGGCACGTACGCTACCGAGGTCGCCCAGATCCAGGCCGCCGCGCCCGATGCGATCTTCTATGCAGGCTACGAGATCGAGGCGCCCTACCTGCGCGCCGAGTTGGTCCGCGCCGGCATCGCTGCGCCGATGCTGTGCAGCGACGGCGCCTTCCTCGCCGCCACGATCGACGAGGCCGACGGCACAGCAGAGGGCATGTATGTTAGCGCCTTTGCGCCCAGTCCGCGCGCCGTCGGTGATGCCGCGTGGTTCGAGGCCTACCAAGCCGTCGAGTACCGCAACCCCGATACCTATTCCGTGAATGGCTACGTGGCGATGCAAGTCCTGGCCGAGGGGGTCAAGCAAGCCGGCTCCTTGGACCGCGATCAGATCGCCCAGGCGTTGCGGCGCAACGCTGTTCCGACCCTGCTGGACAACCTGGAGTTCGACGCCAACGGCGACCTGGTCGACCCGCAGATCTGGATCTACCAGGTGACCGAGGGGGAGTTCGAACAGATCGAGTGGTAGACACCGATCCGAGAGGAGAGCAGGATGGATATCGTACGCTTGGGGCGGTCAGGGCTGAAAGTGTCGCGCATCTGTATGGGGACCATGACCTTCGGATCAGGGGCCGATGAGACAACGGCTTTCGAACTGCTCGACCGCTTCGCGGAACTGGGCGGCACCTTCATCGACACCGCCAATGTCTACAACGGCGGCCGGTCCGAGGAGATCGTCGGTCGGTGGATTAGGGCACGGGGTGCGCGGGACTGGATCGTCCTGGCTACCAAAGTCTACGGCCCGACCGGCCCGGGGCCCAACGAGCGCGGACTCTCGCGGCTGCACATTCAGCAAGCAGTCGAAGCCAGCCTCAGGCGGTTGCAGGCGGACGTGATCGACCTTTACCAGATCCACCGTTGGGATTTCGACACACCCCCGGATGAGACCCTAGAAGCGCTCGACGATCTGGTGCGGCAGGGCAAGGTTCGCTATATTGGCGCATCGAACTTGAAGGCCTGGCACCTGGCAAGCTACAAAGCCCTGGCGCAAGAGGCGCACCGCTCGTATTTCGTCAGCCTGCAGCCGCTCTACAGTGCCCTCAACCGCAGCATTGAGAACGAGATCCTCCCTTTCTGTGCCGAGAACGGCCTGGGCGTGATACCCTACAACCCCCTCGCAGGAGGTGTGTTGACCGGCAAGTACAAGCGTGGTGAGCCCCTGCCGGAGAACACGCGCCTGAGTGACGCCGAGTCCTACCGGCGCCGCTACTACACAGAGACCACATTCGACATCGTCGAGGACTTCGTAGGCGCTGCGGCGGCCCGCGGCGTCACCCCGGCGCAGTTGGCGTTGGCGTGGGTATTGGCGGAGCCCCGCGTAACATCTCCCATCATCGGCGCGCGCACGATGCGGCAACTCAACGACACGCTGGGGCGGCTCGACTTCACGCTGACCCCGGACGAGCGCGCCGCGATTCCCGCAGTGCTGCCGGGGCGCTGGGTCGGGCAGGATCCGGTGTACGATCGCGGCGCCTAGAAACCGCTCGCCAAGGAGGCCATGGGGTTCGGCATCAGCCCGCCAGGATAGCGAGCGGCCCCTGCTGGTGTATACTGGCCCTGTCTGTCCATCATCCCCCGTTCTCAAAAGGAGACCCAAGTGGATATCCTGCTCATCTACACGAGCCCAAACCGCGACGGCCTGACGGCAGCGTGCGCCGCGGCCGCGGCGGAGGGAGCGCATGGCGCCGGCGCAGCTGTGGAAGAGATTCGTCTGAACGACCTCGACGTGGGCCTGTGCCAGGCCTGCAACAACGGCTGGGGCACCTGCCTGCCCGAGCATCGCTGCCAGGTAGAAGATGACTTCCAGGCGCTGCACGCGCGAGTCTGCGCTGCCGATGCGCTCATCTTCGTCTCGCCGGTCTATTGGGGCGAGATGAGCGAGTCGGCCAAAGCCTTCACGGACCGGTTCCGCCGCTGCGAGGCAACGCGGGGCGACCAGAGTGGTGTTGCTGGAAAGCCCGTCCTCGCCGTTGCTGCAGCCGGAGGTAGCGGCGGTGGCATGATCACGTGCCTCGCGAGTATGGAGCGCTGGATCCAGCACATCCGCGCCAGGGTGTGGGACCTGATTCCGGTCAATCGCTGGAGCCGGCCCTATAAGCTGGAGGCGATTCGCGAGGCTGCACGGACGCTGGTGGAACACCGGGCATAGTCTGCATGCTATAGGCCGCAGCGCGCGGGCAATCCGCGCGCTGCGGCCTGTGAATGAGATCGCCACTCGTCGGCCTAGCTGTAACCGTGATACGGATCGAACATCTCGCCAACGCTGCGCCCGGCGTGCACACGCTGGATCACACCAGAGAGCAGCGATGAAACAGAAATCACCGTCATGTTCAGCAGGCGCTTGTCTGCGGGGATGGGAACGGAGTTCGTGGTCACCAACTCCCTGAACGGATGCTGTCTCAGCAACCGAGCAGCGTTGCCGGAAAGGATGGGGTGTACAAAGCAACCGTAGATGTCGTTCACACCCGCATCTGCCAACGCCCGGGCGGCATCGCAGATCGTCCCGCCGGTGTCCACTTCGTCATCCACGATGATCGCGTCCATCCCCTTGACCTCGCCGATGACCGTCAACGCTTCAGTATGGGTGTCGACGCGCCGCTTCTCCACAAAAGCTACCGGCAGATCTAGTTCGGTGGCGAAGGCCCGCGCCTTCTTGGCGAAACCTAGATCCGCTGCCACCACAACCGCGTTCTGCAGATCCTTCTTGCGCATGTAGTCGGCGAGCAGGGGGAACGCCGTGATGACGTCGCCAGGAATGCTGAAGAACCCCTGGATCTGGCCTGAGTGCAGGTCTAGCGTGATGTAGCGATCGGCACCGGCAACTTGCACCATATCAGCCACCAGGCGGGCGGTGATCGGCACGCGGGGCTGGTCCTTCTTATCAGAACGTGCGTAACCCAGGTAGGGGATCACAGCGGTGACCCGTCCCGCCGACGCTCGCTTCAACGTATCGATGAAGATCAACAGCTCCATGAGGTTGTCATTGGTAGGCGCAGAGGTCGTCTGTACGATGAAGGCATCCTGCCCACGCACGCTTGATCCCAACCGGACAAAGAGATTGGTGTTTGGAAAAGTCACCACCTCCCGCCGTCGAAGCTTGAGACCAAGATTTTCCGCTATCTGCGACGCAAGGTCCGGCGACCCCGTCCCACCGTACAGCACGATCTCGCCGTAACACTCTGCGCTGGTCATTCAGGCACCCCCTCATACTCGCGATCCAGAACGCTCATGAGCAACAGATCCCGGTAGACACCGTTGACGAAGGCCGCCTCGCGCAGTGTGCCTTCGTGCTGGAAACCGACCTTCTCGTAGGATCGCACGGCACGCGCATTGTCGGTGACCACGCGAAGATAGATGCGATGCAAGTTGTACCAGCGGAACCCCACCTGGAGTAGCGTCAGCATCGCGTCGGTCCCGTAACCTTGGCCCCAGTACTGTGGGTCACCAATCACGACACCTGCCTCGGCATCACGGTCCCGCCAGTTGATGTCCATCAGAGAGATAACGCCAATGGGTACTCCCTGTTCCTGAGTCTCGATCACGAAATGCAGATCCGAAGGCGCGCCGCCACCTGTCTTGTCGAGAAGTCGCTCGAACCAGCGCTCCTCCAGCGCCTCGGAAATGTAGCGGACCGTGATGTAGGCCCGCAACTCGGGATTGCTCAACCAGGTCACAAACTGCGGCAAGTCTTTGCGCTCCGGGGGACGGAGACGCACGCGTTCTCCATGGTACAGCATAGGATCCTCCTCCCGCTATCGCAAGATTCGAGTTTCACACCGGTGCCCGCCCGACTGTCCAGACGCCTCTCCGCATATGGGGGCGCGGCGGCGTGGTCAGATGCTAGAGCGTGCCGGCTCGATCCAACTCGCCCGAACGCAGACACTCTAGCAGCACGTCCACCAGTTCACGTGCTGCCGATGCCGGGTCACAGTCGCGGCGCACAACGGCGTCAGCAGCTGCGCCCAAGCGCTCAGTGCCGACACAGCGCTCCACAAGGATCTGCACATATCGCTGTAGCCAACCCGCGACCTCATCTTGAGCGCGCTGCAGGTGCAGAGACTGCCACGTGTTCGCAGCCTCCAGGTGGTGCCGGTGCGCTGTGATGGCATCGACGACGGCATCGACGCCCCATCCTTCCAGCGCACTGGCCTCGACGATGGGCACGGCCCACGGAGCAACCTCTTCGCTGGCCTGCGGTGTGGGACCTGGCCCCTGCCCCGCAGTGGGTGGAGCGTACTCCGCAGCCAGGGGCCGGACCGCGCCCGCTGGCACGGTTCGCGTGGCCTCCCGCAGCGCTGCGCGCAGGGCGCTCATTGTCTGCCGTGCCTCAGGCCGGTCGGCCTTGTTGACCACGATCACGTCGGCGATCTCCATGAGACCCGCCTTGAGCATCTGGACGTCGTCCCCCATACCGGGGGCCTCAACCAGCACCACCGTGTGCGCGAGTCGTGCTATATCCACCTGAACCTGACCTGCCCCGACGGTCTCCACAAGGATCACCGGGTATCCGAGCGCATCGAGAACGGTGACCACGTCGCGGGTGGCATGGGCAATGCCGCCGGGGTGGCCGCGAGAAGCCATACTGCGGATAAAAACAGCGGGGTCATCCATCAGGTCACGCATGCGCAACCGATCACCCAGCAAGGCGCCGCCGGAGAAAGGGCTTGTAGGATCGACAGCCACGACAGCCAGAGACGGCACACGCTGACGGAACTCGACCGCTACACGGTTGACCAGGGTGCTTTTGCCGACGCCTGTGGAACCGGTGAAGCCGACGATATGGGCTCGCCCAGTTTGAGAGAAAAGCCTGGCGAGAGCGATCTGCCCCTCGGGGTGGCCGTTCTCTACCAGCGTCAGTAACCTGGCAATGGCCCGGCGATCACCTTCCAGCGCCAGGCCCGCCAGCGTCAACCCGTCAAGGCAGCGGCTGAGTCGTGGCGTCAAACGACCCGCTCCCCGCCGCCTTGCGAATGTAGGTGATGATCGTACGCGTGTCCGTTCCGGGACCGAAGACCTCTTGGACCCCCATCTGCTTCAGGAGGAGCGCCTCGTCCTGAGGAACGATGCCCCCCACAAAAACCGGAAGGTCGCCGATACCGCGATGCGCAAGCTCCTCCATGATGCGGGGCACGAGCGCCATATGCGCTCCCGAGAGGATCGAGAGCCCCACGACATCCACGTCCTCTTGAAGCGCTGCCTCGGCCACCATCACAGGCGTCTGACGCAGCCCGGTGTAGATAACCTCCATCCCGGCATCGCGTAGGGCGCGGGCGACAACTTTGGCACCACGGTCGTGGCCGTCGAGGCCGGGTTTGGCGATCAGCACCCGAATCTTGCGCCCCAAGCAAACACCTCCCTGGACAGACGAGTGTAATCGTTATGACTTGAGTTGAGCGCTGCAGTTGACACACAACGTGGCCTGAGGCTCGTTGAGAAAGCCGCATCGCCCGCAGACGATCGGTTGAGCCTCGGCGAGAGGCGCACGGCAGGCTTTGCAATTCTGAGCACCCATATCATTGGGCGTACCGCAATAGGGGCAGACTACGTGCGTGAGGATGCCTGCCGTGCCACGCGCACTGCCCTGTGTGCGGCAGTATTCGTCCACCGCGGTCCATATCTCAGAACGCAGTCCTAGCCAGCGCACATTGCGTGCGATATCGTCGATTTCGCTGAGAAGCCGCATAGGATTAAGCCACGCTTGCACGCCGCTCTTGGCCATATCAGCAGCCACGCCCAACACCTTCTGCTCGCTCACCGAAACCGTGATTCCGGTCTTGGTGGGGGAGATGTGAACGGTTACAGCCGTTGTCGGATCACCGTACTCAACTTGCCGGTTTTGAACCTGCACAACGGCACGCCCGGCCTCGCCCGGCAACCAATGCGCACGCGTCTCGCCCTCATTGAACCGCAAGACCAGCGTTTGAGCCAGCTCTTTGGGATCGAGGTCGCCGTGGTAGGCGCGCTGCTCGACTTTCTCAGACATCGGCTATCTCCCCGACTCAGCCCAACTGCACGAAGTCCTCAGCGGGCAGCACGAAGATGGTGGCCTTGTGTTCCTCCGGGTTCTCCGGTGGCCGGCATGCCGCCCGGATCGTGCCGAAGAGCAGTTCCAGTTGATCTTCGTCCACGCCGATGAGCAGCGTCACGTTGCCGCGACGCAAGAACCCCCCGGTGCTGGCAATGCGCGTCATGCGAAAGTCATTCTCCACAAGCGCGTCAGAGACGTCCATGGCATCAGAATCCTTGATAATGGCAACAACCAGTTTCATCTTCTGATCTCCTCACAGTTGCACAAAGCGGTCCACCGGTAGCACAAAGACCGTAGCCCCCCCTACGCGGGCCTCGATCATCATCGGGTACCCGGGAGAGAGAGATAGCTCGACACCCATTGGCACATAGCGTGTGCGGCTCGGGCACTTCTCGCGGACCAACGCGAAGAAATCTGACAAACGTTCTGCAGAAGTGCCCACGATCAAGGTCACCATCGCCTCATGAAGAAACCCCCCAACGGCGTCCAGGGTGGTCACGGGTAGATGGCGCTCGTTCAGGGCTTTCAGGAGGTCCCTCGACTGCCCCCCGTCAACAATGGTGATGGCCATACGATCGATCGTGTCGTCAGGCATACCTTCCCCCAGGTTGCAGGTCTGTACGCCATTGATTATAATGCCTATGCAGCGATTTGTAAAAACCGCACATAACCCAGCCGAGGCGAACCAGGTGCAATCTCCAGAGCCAATGCAGTCTCCCGACCGGAACTACGTTCAGGCCGGCGATCTTGTGCTTATGGTAGGCGGCGACCGCAAGCCCGCCATCGTCCGCATACAGCCCGATCTGGAGTATCAGACACACCACGGCGTTCTCCAGCATAGCCAGATCATCGGCAAGGGATGGGGCGCCACCGTGGAGACTCACCTTGGCTATGCCTATATGATCCTCCCGCCATCTCTGGATGACCTGGTGCGCGACATCCAGCGCGTGACCCAGATTGTCTATCCCAAGGAGATCGGCCACATTCTGATGAAGATGAATATCGGCCCCGGCACCCGGCTGGTTGAGGCTGGTACCGGCAGCGGAGGCCTGACGCTCGCACTCGCGCGCATGGTCCAGCCGCACGGTCACGTGTATACCTATGAGGTGCGCCCGGAGATCCAAGCCGTCGCCCAGAAGAACCTTGCTCGCCTGGGCCTGGAGCCTTACGTCACCTTCAAGGTGCGCGACATTGCCGAAGGGCTCGACGAGACAGCTCTCGATGCCGCCATCTTGGATGTCCGCGAGCCCTGGCTCTATCTGGAGCAAGTGCGGAGGGCCCTGCGTGGTGGGGGCTTCCTGGTCTGCCTGGTGCCCACCGTCAACCAGGTAGGGGTTCTGCTTCGAAACCTCGAGATGCAGGCCTATGGCTTCGTCGAGGTGGAAGAGCTGCTCGTGCGACCCTACAAAGCTGTCGCCGCGCGCCTCCGCCCCTATGACCGCATGGTTGCCCACACCGCCTATATGATCTTCGCGCGGGCCCTCATTCCCGAAACCCAGGATCGCACGCCAGCCGATCAGCCCGACGCAGATCTATCCTAGACGACGGTGCCACGGGCAGCGACAGGCCAGACCACCTCGACCATTCCATCACGCACACCCACGACCTCGTCAAAGAGGTTACTCACCGGGCAACAGTGATTGGGGATCACGGTAACGCGTTCACCGACCTCGGGCTTGCGCGGGCATGCAGCGAAGTCCACGTGACCGTGTTCCTCAGACATCCCGTAGAAACGCGCCTCGGGATATTCAAGGATCAGCCCGTGGCCTTCCATCCCCAGAAGGTCCGATGAAAACGTCTTGCTCCCCCCGTCCAGAATGCCCCGATCCGCTGTGGGCCGGCTCACCACCGTGGTTACGACGCTCAATGCGATTTGGTCCAGCGTCATCGCGCCGGATTGGAGGATCGACCGGTCGCCGTAGACATAGGTGCCGGCGCGGTATTCGGTGACCTCAGAACGCTCGTGCGCCTCCCACATCGCCGGCGTGCCGCCATAGCTCACGCGACGGATCGCAATGCCGTCTTCACCGAGCAACGAGCGGGTCTCGCCTACGAATGCATCGCTGGAGGCGTTGTGCGGAAAGGTCATCAGACCCTCGAAGGTCAACGCCGGCATGTGCGCGATCAGCCGGGCCAGCTCTGCCGCCTGCTGTGGTGTCGCCACGCCGCAGCGGTGCATCCCGGTGTCGAACTCCACCAACACCGGAAGCACCATCCCTGCCCGCAGCGCGGCCTCTGCATACCCCTGCACGACCGGCGCTGAATCGGCCGTGACGCTCACTGTGACGCGCGCAGCCAGCCGCATCAGGCGCATCAGCTTGGTCTCGCCCACGATGTTGTAGGGTATGAAGATGTCGTTGATTCCGGCATCTGCCATCACCTCGGCCTCGCTGACTTTCTGGCTGGTGATACCAGTCGCCCCCGCCGCAATCTGCTGCAACGCGATCTCGGGGATCTTGTGAGTCTTGATATGCGGGCGGTTGGCGATCTGGTGCTCATCAAGGTAGTGCTGAAGGCGGGTGATGTTCGCCTCCAAACGCGCCAGATCGACCACCACAACAGGCGTGTCCAACTCGTGGGTTTTCATCACGGATCAGTCTTGCGGCACAACCGCGATGCAGTCCACCTCGATGAGCATGTTCGGCGGCAGGCCCGCACGTACCGTAGTCCGCGCAGGATACGGTGCGGTGAGGTAACGCTGGTAGATTTCATTCAGTTCGGCAAAGTTGCCCAGGTCGGCCAGGAAAACGCCGACGCGCACCACATGCGCCCATGACGTTCCGGCAGCCTCCAATGTCGTCGTGAGATTCTGGAAGACCAACTCAGCCTGCTCCCTGAATGTCCCCAACTCCATCTCACCGGTCGCGGGGTTCACGGGCCCTTGCCCGGAAACGAACACGAGAGGCCCTTCGGCTACGATTGCCTGAGAATACGGGCCCTTGGGCGGTGCTCCCTTTTTCGAACGGATTTCCTTACGCATAGTCGGATACCTCCTTGGGTGTGTAAATGTGATTTCCGTCTGTGGCGGCTGCTGCCACCACCAAAAACCCCGATCAGATGTTGCGACGTTGGGCCTCGTGCAGAGCCATCAAGACCCCGCTGCCGGAAGGCGCATCGTAAACGTGCTGCCTACCCCGAGAACGCTCTCTGCTTCAATCTCACCGCCGTGGAGGCGCGCCAGGCCCTGCGCAATCGCCAGCCCCAAGCCCACGCCCTGCTGCTCGACCTTGTCTCGATCGATCTGCCGAAAGCGCTGGAAGAGGTGCGGCACCTCTTCAGATGCAATGCCCGTGCCCTCATCGATGACGCGGATCTCAACCCCTTCCTCGACAGCGCGCGCTTGCACGGTCACCGCCTTGCCCGGTTCGCGCGTGAACTTGATCGCGTTGTCCACCAGGCGCCCCAATGCATCGATGAAGATCTCCTCATTGATCCTGACCGCCGGCAGGTGCTCGTCGACCTCCAGCCGCAGGGTCAGATCCCTCTCTGAGCACCGCTTCTCGTAGGGGAGAACCGCACCGTCGAGAATGGCTCGCAGGTCGTTCCGCACCTCGGCAACCTGCTGGAAGTTCTGCGCAAGCTGGCCTTCGTCCAGACGGATGAGCAACAGCAGATCATCCGCTAGGCGTGTGATGCGTTCGCCTCCTTCCATGACGTGCGATAGGAATTCCTGCAGCTGCTCCGGTGGAAGGTCGCGTACATATTGCACCACCAGTTCCGTGTACGCCATAATCCAGGTCAGCGGTGTGCGCAGTTCGTGGCTCAGTGCAGCGACGATGTGGCTCTTCAGCACATCGAGCTCTGCCTCCATATTGACCCGAATCGATTCACTGCGCGCCAGCCGTGCGCGCACCACGACGAGCAGTTCCTCCGGGTCAAGCGGTTTGGTCAGATACTCCTCGGCACCCAGGGACTTGCCCTTGAGGATGTCTTCACGCTCGGCGCGCGCCGTCAGGAACACAAAGGGGATCGTGTTCCAGGCGGGCTTGGCCCGGACTGATTCGTAGAACTCATAGCCGTTCATCCCGGGCATGCCGATATCGGCGACGATCAAGTCAGGCAGGACTGCGGTCATAGCCAGGATGCCGTCATTGCCGTCCGCCGCAGTCGTCACGCGGTAGCCCTCTCGCTCAAGAAGCATCTGAATGGCCGCTCGTAACGGGGCATGATCCTCTACCACGAGAATCTGCTTTGTCTGCATAGTTCAGCCATCTCCTATGTAAGCTGCTATGGCCTCGGTCTGCATCCGGAACGCTGCGCACATCTGGGCGTCAGTGCGCCGGCATCCATGGTCTCTCGCTCCACGCCACACGGCCCGGCCTGCATTCTTGGCTCAGTGCTCTGATGTCGCAGCCACCTCGCCCCCTGATTGTAGGTCGAGATCGACCATGCGCAACCACCAGGCCCTAGCCTCCAGGCCAGTCCCTGCGGCCTCCGAGGAAACCACCTGCGCCCTCAAGCCATAATCTAACCCACATTATACCAGACAAGGCGGAACTCCGGGATTAGAAGAGACCACCCACGAAAACGGGGAGAAGCTTTGAGGGCTTCTCCCCGAGGATGTAGCTGAGCGAAGTAGGGGCTAGAACGTGACGCTCACCGCGTTCGAGCAGATATCCGTGCCTGCCTCGCACACCTTGTAGACATACGTTCCCGTCACTCGCCCAAGTGAGTCGGTGTAGGCCGAGTCGTTCGGGGTTGTCGTCAGAAGGACGTCATTCCGGTACACGTCCACGCTGGCGCCCGCCGCTCCGGACCACGCCAGGTCGGCATACGCCTTTCGGCCCTGCACGCGCGTTGACACGGTCAGGGTAATCTCCCCACCGCCAGAGCCGCCACCGAGGGTATCCAACGCGTCCTTGGCTTGCACCAACCCATAGCCATAGGCGATGTCGCGGCCGATGGCGCCCAGATCATAGGCCGTGGACGTCATCGCTTCGCGGATCTGTGCGTTCGTCAGCTCCGGATGGGCACTCCACAACAGCGCCGCCACCGCCGAAACGTGCGGCGTCGCCATCGAGGTGCCGTCCCAGGCCTCGTAGCCGCTTGCGGGCTTCTCAAGCGTGCTGACGACGAATCCGGTAGCCCCGACCTTATCAGCGACCAGGTATTGACCATCCTCCATGCTCAGGCTCAGCGCGGGGATTAGCGACGAAGCGCCCTCGCCAAGCGTGCCCAGGAAGTTCCCGGGCTCGTTGTTGTAGATGATCGCAGCCACACCGCCAGCGTTCTGAACCGCCATCACCTTGTCATAGAAACTCGTGTCCCCGCGCTGGCACAACACCACACTGCCGGTCCAGGCCCCCTGAGTCGTGCACAACCCCCCATCGACGAGGTCTCCACTCACAGACCCTGTGGCGGCATACTCAATGTGCTGGCCCGTGTAGGTAACGCCGTCGACGGTCAGTGTATCCGAGGCAATCCAGGGCACTGTGCTAAGCACAGCGACGCCTGGCGCCGCGAGTTCGACCTGGTCGTTCTGCTGCGAGAAGTCGGCGACGGCCGATTCCTCATCGAGAGCTGCCACTGACACCACAGAGCTGTAGGAGGCAGGATAATTGTACGCGGTCGTGCCCTCATTGCCTGCTGCCGCGATCGACAGAATCCCTGCGCTATAGAGCGCATCGAACTGCCGCTGCTCAGATTTGACGCTCTTCGATCCGCCCAAGCTCATGCTAATGATCTTAGCATCGGCCGCGACACATTCCTCGGTAGCAGCTATCAGCGTTGAGCTATACGCCCAGGAGCAGTCGTCGCCAAAGACCTTGACAATGTACAGTTCAGCCGCGCCAGGCGTCACGCCGACAACCCCGAAGCTGTTATTCACGGCAGCAATCGTCCCGGCGACGTGCGAACCGTGTCCGCAGGCGTCAGTGTCCCAGCCAAGGGCGCTCCCGCTCACATTCAGGCCGGCAAAGTCCTCGTGGTTCACGTAGAAGCCCGAGTCGATGATGCACACCTTAATGCCGGCCCCGGTGGCTGCGCCGGTATCCACGGCACCATCGCGGTCGACATCCCAGACATCGCGAGCCTGCACAGCATCGATGCCCCACGGCACCGTCTGGTCTGCCGTCACGGTCATCGGGAAGCGTGGTGCATCCTCTTCCACCGCGACGACATTGGGATTCCGCCGAATGCCCTCCACGGCTGCCGCCGGGAGTGTCACTGCGATAACGTTCAACCGTCCAAAATCATAGTGGATCTGTCCGCCGGCTCGCGCCAGGGCGGCCCGCACCGCGGGGCCGCGCCCGGCCTGGAACTCGACCAGCACCCGTTCGGTACCAGGGCCTGCGGAGAAAACTGGAGCGGCACCAAGGGTCATAGAGAAGACAAGCAGGGTGAGAAGGACATAACGGAGCACGCGTTTCATGGCAGAGATCCTCCTGGTTGGGACTGTGATTGACGCAGTAATCCGGGCCGTGTGGACAGACACGGATTACATATACAGACGTCCGGCACTCTCAAAAGGTACGGGCATGGGCGAGATTCCAGGAAATCCGTTTTGGGACTTGAAATAGAACACAAGTTCTAGTATAATAAGGGCGTATAGAACATACGATCTAGCACGGACATAGGGAGGAGCGCGATGGTCAGGAGAGAACCCCGGTGGAGGCTGATCGATTGGTGGTCGCTGGTCTTGGCAGGCGCAGTGCTGATTGTGACAGTGCTGTTCGGCTAGCCGATTACGTAGCGGTCAGGGCTCGCTCTGGGCCTGGATACGGCCACCAGGCGCGGTGAACCCGCGAACTTATCTACGCAGCGCGCGCCGCTACGGTGCGCGCTGCATTCTGTGTGTATCGTCGCAGGCTTGGGTTTGCTTACTCCACCGTCACACTCTTGGCCAGATTACGTGGCTGATCTACATCTGCGCCACGCCGCACTGCCATAGCGTACGCCAGCCACTGAAGCGGGATGACGTTGAGCACCGGCGTCAGGAACGGCGGTGCCGCCGGCACCTCGACCACGAAGTCGGCTATGCTACGCGCGACCTCGTCGCCGGTCTGAACGAGTCCGATGACGATGCCGCCCCGTGCCTTCACCTGCTCGATCTGGCTGAGCATCTTGTCATAAACATGGTCCCGGGTCGCGATCGTCACAACCGGCATAACCTTGTCGATGAGCGCGATGGGGCCGTGTTTCATCTCGCCGGCAGGGTAACCTTCGGCATGGATGTACGAGATCTCCTTGAGCTTCAGCGCGCCCTCTAGCGAAATGGGATAGTTGATGCCGCGCCCCAGATAGAGAAAATGCTCGCGATCGTGGAAGGCCTCAACAAGCACATCGTAGGCATCGCCCTGCTCCGAGATGCGCCCCACGAGATCGGGCAGGCGCGCCAGCGCCCCAACGCCCTCACGGAGCTGTGCCTCTGAGAGTGTACCCCGGAGCTCGCCCAGGTAGAGTGAGAGCAGATAGAGGTCAACAAGGCTGGTGCTGAAGGCCTTGGTAGAAGCCACCCCGATCTCGGGACCGGCCTGCATCAGGATATAGCCATCGGAGATCCGCTGTGCCTGGCTGCCCAAGACGTTGACGATGGACCAGAGCCGTGCACCCTGCTCACGGCTTTCGGTCATCGCCGCCAACGTATCCACGGTCTCACCCGATTGGGTGATCGCCAGCACAGCCGTGTCGGTGCCGATAAGCGGACTACGGTACCGGAACTCAGAGGCATAGTCGACCTCGACTGGCACACGCGCCAGATTCTCGAGCATGAACTTACCGACCAGCCCCGCATGGTACGACGTGCCACACGCCACAATGGTGACCTTGCGGAGCGCCAGCGCCTCGTTGCGCGTCAGTGGGAGTGTGTCGAGGCGCACTCGCCCGCCGCTGAAGTCCACGCGACCGCGAATTGTGTCGGTGATTGCCCGCGGCTGCTCCGCAATCTCCTTCTGCATAAAGTGGCGGTAGGTGCCCTTCTCCGCAGCCACTGGATCCCAGGGGATCGTGTAGAGCCGTGGCGTCACGGGCCGGTTTTCGAGGGTAAAGACGACCGCACCTTCGCGCGTCACCTGTGCCACCTGCCGGTGCTCCAGGAAGATCACGTCACGGGTATGCTCCAGAATGGCGGGGATGTCGGAGGCCACGAACATCTCGTCCTGACCGCAGCCGATCACGATACCCCCTGCGTTCCCCAGGCGGGCGGTCACCAGGCAATCCGGAGCGTCTACGCTCATAAAGACGAAGGCACTCGCGCCCTGGATGCGGGATAGTGCGTGCTTGACCGCACCCAACAGATCCCTGCCACCGGCGATTTCTGCCTCCACCAAGTGTACCACTACTTCTGTGTCGGTATCCGACGTGAACGTCACTCCCCTGGCTCCCAGCTCGCCGCGCAGCTCCTGGTAGTTCTCGATGATACCGTTGTGCACAACGGCAACGCGCCGCGCCATGCCGATATGAGGATGCGCATTCTGCTCCGTCACCCCGCCATGGGTAGCCCAGCGGGTGTGGCCTATGCCGACATGTCCTTCCAAGCAGCATGCTGCCAGTTTGTCCGCCAGGTTGCACAGCTTGCCCACGGCACGCTCCACGCTGATGCCCCCATTCGGACGCAGAACCGCGATGCCTGCAGAGTCGTAGCCGCGGTACTCCAAGCGGCGCAGCCCACCCAACACCACAGAGGCTGCATCTCGCAGCCCGACGTAGCCAACGATGCCACACATAGGAATCCCTCCTGGTGGATAGGATGTTCTGAGGATGGTATAAGCAGCACCCGTTGCTCGTTGCAGGTTGCACAGATCGACGAACCACAAGGCGAATGTCCAGCGATGGTAGGGCTCTCTGCGCGTGCTGCAGAGCGTGCGTGGCTGCAGTCTGGCGATGCGCTTGCACGCCACCACCGGGACCCACACCGGGGGTCCGGTGGGAGTCGACACGCCCTGTTACACCTTTTGTGGGGCGGTTACCCGCCGGCTTTGAGATGCAACTTGGCTATAGGTGACTGTTCAAAATGCGGGAGGGCGAGTAGACTGGGTGTGGGAGGAGTCCAATGCGCCTGAACGTTCGCTTTCCGCAGGTTGATCCGAATACGTACGAGAAGCCGGAGAC
>Ga0123333_10000557_pt1 | contig 41350 bp, 28 predicted proteins | sample BioC12SIPDNA_3_FD_89957 | JGI IMG/M metagenome (GOLD analysis project Ga0123333, IMG submission 89957) | Anaerobic biogas reactor microbial communites from Washington, USA - Biogas_R2_B C12 SIP DNA | ecosystem: Engineered > Bioreactor > Anaerobic > Unclassified | place: Washington, USA...
AGGCAGCCGCGCGGGCCTACGGCATAAGGATCACCGAGGTCGCGCCTGTCGACGGTTATGGCGACATCGGCCCGGAAGAGATAGCCTGGCTGGCAGCCCCGCCTGCGGAGCGCCCCACGGCGGTGGCGGCGTGGGCCGACACCCATGCCTACCGCTTCCTCCAGTACTGCGAAGGCGCGGGCATCCGCGTGCCCGGAGATGTGGCGGTCGTCGGCTTCGATGGCATCGTGGGCGCCATCGAACCGGCACGCACACTAACGACGATTCGCGCGCCTTGGCGCGAGGTCGCGGTAAAGGCTGTAGCGTTGCTCCTTGCCCTGATCGAAGGGGAGGAAGTTCCACTCGAAACCGTTTTCCCGGTCGAGCTCGTCATCGGCGATACGACGTGAGTCTTGCTTGGAGAAGGAGGTGGTCGCTATCGCACATGAACCTACGCTGGTTGGCAATGCATCGTCTCTTGTGTTCCGTCTGCACGTCAAGAAGGAGGAACAGCCGTGAGGAAATTGACACGCCGTGAGATGCTGCGCTTGATGGGCTTGGGCGCGGCGGGAGCTGTGATGGCCGGCTGCGCGACCCCAACGCCAGAGGTCATCAGAGAAACGGTCGAAGTCGAGAAAATCGTCGAGACGACCGTTGAGGTCGAGAAGGAAGTCGTGGTCGAGAAGGAGGTGATGGTCACCGCCGTTCCAGAACAGGCGCCGGTGGTCGACGTCACTATCACGACCAGCGGCTGGCCTGTGAGTGTCATCACCGATGAGGCCGTCGAGGCCAACCCGCTGGACGGTGTCACCCGTGACGCGATCCAGGCGTACCTGGACCAGAACCCGGGTGTGAAGCTGGAGCAAAAGGACGTCAACATCTGGGACCCGGAGGGGATCATGGCCCAGGTGGTGGGCGGCACCGACGTCACCTACCTCTACGGCCCGTGCGTTGGCGGCGGGTGGGGCCGGGGCGAGGCGGTCAACGCCTTCGTCCAGGGCATGCTCGCCGAGATCACGCCCCTCGTCTTCAAGTACGGGATGCACGAGCTCTCGCTGCCGCACCTGTGGGAGAACTGGAGCACCAACAGCCAGGTCGACGGCAAGTACTTCAGCTACTCGCTGAATGAGTACGCGCCCTCCGCCGGCACCCTCCACTACCGCAAAGACCTGATCAACGAGAAGGGCCTGAAGGAGCCGGAGATCGGCTGGACGTGGGACGAGGCGGTCGAGCTGTGGAGAGCCCTGACCGACGAGTCCACCGGGATGGTCGGGATAGGCGCGCCGACGTGGTTCATGGCGTACCACCTGGGGATGCACGGTTGGGACCTCTTGACCCAGATCCCTGCGCCCAGCAGCCCCTGGCACTGGGAGCGCGATCTGACCAGCGACCCGCGCTGGGTGGAGCTGTGCGAGGACTACCACGCCCTGTTGCACGTGGACAAGGCGATCCTCTCGGACGTTGCCATAGGCGGCGGCGACGAGGACTGGCAGCGCCTGTTCCGCGCCGAACAGATCGCCTTCGGTCGCTTCAACTACTGGGCGATGTTCGGCGGCCCGGGGACCGAGGACAGCCACCACGCGATGGCCCGGAACCTCGGCAAGGACTTCTCCGAGGTCTTCGGCGCCGTCTCGTTGCCCACCGGCGATGGCTACCAGTTGGGCAGCGGTGTGGACATCTGGGGGCCGGTCTGCTTCAGCCCCAACAACGATGCGCAGACGCACGACAAGGGCGTGGGCCTGGTCCACTGGATGTTCTGGGGCGAGGGCATCGCTATGAACAAGCAGGGCCTGTGGGAGGCCTCCAAGGATCCGACCCAGGTCTACAACGCGTTCCTGTACATGGATGGCCGCGAGTCGCACCCGGGCGTGCCGGCCACGCCGGAAGACGCCTTCGGCGAGGCGCTGGTGCAGCGCTGGAAGGAAATCGGCATGCTGCCCATCGAGCCGCCGCCCGACAAGTACTATCCCGCCGAGCAGAACCCGTCGCCCAGCGGGCAGGCCATCGACGACCAGATGAACCTGATGGTCACCGACCCCGGCGTCACCGACTTCGCCGGCATGCTCCGGCAGGGTCAGGACGACTGGATGGCGCAGGTGGGCGGTTTCGCCTCCAGTGTCTCCGAGGCCCAGTTCGTCGTGGCCTCGCAGAACTGGTACGCGGCGATGGACGAGTATCTCAAGACCCACTACCCGGAGTTCTACGAGAATCGCTTCAAGCCATTCTACGAGAGCAGGGTCCTGCCGGTGATCAGCTAACCCGGCTGCAACCGTCACGTATCGTAGCGGCGGGCTGTCCGCCGCTACGATACGCCCGCAGTTGAGCTAAGGAGTCGCTATGGCACAGAATCCCCCTCTTGCTGTCGAAACGCTAGAGGCTCCACAGGTTGAGGTCACCGCGCCCGCCCAAGAGCTCAGCCGTCGCAGCCGCCTGGAGCGCTGGTTGTTCACGATCCCGGCGCTCCTGTTCCAGCTGTTCTGGGGATGGTACCCGGTCGTGGTTGCGTTCTACCTGAGCTTCACGAACTCGCGCCTGATGCGCATGCCAGACTTCGTGGGCCTCGAGAACTACATTCGCCTGTCCTACGATCCGCTGGTGACCAAAGCCTTTCGGGTCACCTTTACCTACGCGGGGCTCTCCATCATCTTGACCTTCATGATCCCGATCCTGGTGGGCATCCTGCTGATGGAGATGCCATCGGGCACCCGGCGCTGGATGATGCTGCTCTGGTTCCTCCCCCTCAGCGGCATCGCCAGCACGATCCTGTGGCGCTATATGTACAACGTGCGCTACGGCCTCTTCCAGAACGTCATCCGGTCGCTCGGCTTTCCCGAACAGCGCTTTCTGAACGACCCCAAGATGGTGCTCTTCTGGTTGATCTTCCCAGGCATCCTCTTCTACGGGCCCGGATTGATCTACATGGCAGCGCTACAGAGCATCCCCACCTCGTACTACGAGGCTGCCGAGATCGAGGGCGCCAGCTTCTGGCGCAAGATCTGGACCATCTCCCTGCCGCGGTTGCGCCCGGTGATCTCGATGATGTTGACGTTTGCCATCATCGGAGGGCTGCAGGAGTTCACCTGGCTCCAGATCATGACCGGGCCCACCGGCGATCCCGGCGGCGCGGCCCGCTCGGTCGTGATGTACATCTACCAACCGCTGTGGAGCAGCCTGCGCCTCGGCGACGCAACGGCCTTGGCCGTGATCCTCTTCCTGGTGATCATGGTCATCACGATGCTCTTCCGGGCGGTCTTCAAAGAAGACCCCGACGCCTGATCGGGCCTCACGGATGGAGGAACCATGTCTCTTTTTCCCAGCGTAGGACGCAAACAACCCGCGCTCCGCATCGCGTGGTGGGCGATGACGATCTTCCTGACGATAGGGGTGTTGATGCACCTCTTCCCCTTCTACTACATGCTGGTGATGTCGTTCACGTCGGCCAAGGAGCTGATGTCGCCCACGCCGGTCTTCTGGCCCCGCGAGCCGACGACGGTCGCCTGGAAACTGGTGTGGGCCATCGCGTCGCGGGACCTGACCAGCAACTTCGCCACCGCGGCCATGTTGCTCCAACACCCGCTGTGGATCTACTTCCGCAACTCGTTGTTTATGACGCTGATGACGCTCGCGCTGTCGCTGCCGGCCACGTCGATGGCGGCCTACGCCAACAGCAAGTTGATGCGCGGGCGCCTGCAGCGCTGGACCTTCCTCTTCTTCATCGGCACGATGATGATCCCCGGGGTGGTCACGCTGATCCCGTCGTTCCTGCTCACGCGCAACTTCCCCTTCCCGCTGCCGGTCGCGCCCAACTGGCCCGGCACCGAGACCTCCATGCCCTACCTCCGCATCTGGGATACGCCGTGGGCCATCATCATCCCCGGTGTCTTTGCAGCGGGCAACTTCTTGCTCTTCAAGGGCTACTTCGACACCATCCCCGACTCGATCATCAACGCGGCACGCGTGGATGGCGGCTCGGAGTTCAACATCTTCCGCCGCATTGTCTTTCCGATGAGCATCCCGGTCTATGCGGTGGCGGCCTGGAGCCAGTTCAGCGGCGTCTGGGAGAGCTACCTCTGGCCTCTGATCACGATCCAGACCCCAGAGAAGCAGACCCTGACCGTGGCCATTGCCCGCATGGTGCTGGAGTTCACCCGCGCGCAGGGGGGCATGGACGCGTCCGCGGCAGCGCGCAATCCGCAGATGGAGCGCATCCTGGCTGCCGGCCTCTCGTGGAACGGGCTGGTGGTGTTGGGCTTGTTACAGACCATACCGGTGTTCATTATGTTCATCATCTGCCGCGAATACCTGATGAAGGGCATCCGAATCCGCGGGCTGAAGTGAGCGCGAAGAGACACTCGCCAGGATTAAGGTGGGTTGCGATCGTGGCCATTGGGTTGACCGCCTGCACCGCCGCAACGCCGGCGCTCCCGACAGCCGCGCCTGCCGCCACCGTCACTGACGTCGCCCCGACCGTGACCGCGACAGCGGCGCCGTCGCCCGTTGCCGCGGTGCCGCTCACCGGCGACGTCTTCTTCGTTGCGCCGGACGGCGACGACGCCGACCCCGGCACATTCGACCGGCCATGGGCCACCGTCAACTACGCGGCGCGGGTCCTGAGGGCCGGGCAGACGGTCTATCTGCGCGGTGGACTCTACGAGCTGCCCATGCAGGTCCTGCTCAACTACCCCGGCACCGAGGATGCCTGGATCACCTACCGCGCCTACCCCGGCGAGCAGCCCATCCTCGACGCATCGGCCATCGACAACACCCGCCCGGGCCTCTTCTCCCACGACGCCGGGAGCTTCAACATCGAGCGCAGGGCCTACATCCGCGTCATCGGCCTCACGGTGCGCAACTCGCATCAGGCCGGCTTCATGGTGCGCGATTCGCAGCACATCGAGCTGATCAACAACACGGCCGATACCACCTTCAGCCCCGGGATTGGCGTCTGGCGCACCCACGGCGGCGACCGGACCACCGAACACATCAAGGTGATCGGGAACACCGTCATCCACGCCAACACCTGGGATATGCTGCCGCAGGGCTACACCCGCCGCGGCGAGCCGCCGCACGAGGCCATCAGCATCGCCGGAGCGCACCACTTCGAGGTCGCCTACAACCACGTCTACAACTGCGACAAGGAGGGCATCGACGTCAAAGAGACCAGCGCGCACGGACGGGTCCACCACAACTATGTGCACGACTGCGACCGCCAGGGCCTCTACGTCGATAGCTGGTTCGGCGTGCTGGAGGATGTGGAAGTGGACCACAACGTCGTCCACAACTGCCGGGGCGCCGGCATGGCGATCTCGGTGGAGGGTGGCCGAGAGGCGCGCGACGTCCGCATCCATCACAACCTCTTCTACAACAACCTGGGCACGGGGATTCTCTTCGGGCGTTGGGGCGGCGACGGCCCGCGGAGCGGCATCCGGATCTACAACAACACCGTCCACCACAACGGCCACGGCCCCGCCAACCCCCCGACGTCCTACCACTGGATCACGGGCGGGCTCTATCTCTTCTCCGCCAACGTCGAGGACGTCGAGATTCGTGACAACATCTTCAGCGACAACCGCGCCTTCCAGATCGGCTACAGCGACCACTATCTGCAAGAGAGCGACGACGTGACCGCCGTCTTCGCCGAGAAGCGGATCAGCATCACGGGCAACCTGATCCACGATACCAACGACGACACCTATCCGGTCTACGCCGGGTGGACCGACAACTTCGCCGACGTCTACGCCTACGATGGCGAGAACGCGGCCATGGGGGCGCCGCTGTTTGTGGCGCCGGCGGAAGGCAACTTCCACCTCCAGCCCGGCTCTCCCGGCAGCCACGCCGGCGCTTTTCCCGCCGGCACGCCCGAGGACTTCTGGTGGCAGACGTCGTTTCCCCCGGTTTTCGAAGTCGAGCTCCCCTAGCAAGGAGGATGCAATGGAGCGCATGATCGCTTTCTGTGGATTGGTGTGTACCGACTGCGCTGCATACCAGGCGACACAAGCGGACGACGACGCTGCGCGCGAGCGCGTGGCGGCGCTCTGGCGTAAAGAGTATGGGGCCCCCTTCAAAGCCGCTGACATCAACTGCGACGGGTGCGTCAGCAACAGCACGCGCCTGGTCGGGCACTGCTCCGAGTGCGACATCCGCGCCTGCGGTCTGGCGCGCAGTGTGGCCAACTGTGCCCACTGTGCGGACTATGAAACATGTGCGAAGCTGGCCCGCTTCTTCGGCAGTGTGCCGGAGGCCAAGGCCGTCTTGGACGCAGTGCGCGGGACGGCCTGACATGGCAACCGCAAGCCGAGACGCTGAACCCCAAGCTCCCGTCTACCGGCACCGGTGTGGGCTGGCCTCGGGCATCCCCCTCGGCGGCCTGGGAACCGGCAGCGTGGAGCTGCGCGACGATGGGCGCTTCCATGATTGGGAGATCTTCAACAACTACACCTGGAGCGGTGACCCGGCGGACGTGCCGCCCGACCTGTGGAGCGAAGACGCCTTCTTCGCGCTGCGCGTCAAGGCCGCAGATGACGGCCCCCGGGTGCGCCTGCTCTATCACGATGATCAGGAATCGCGCGCGGTGTCCCAGTACTTCCCCTACGCCCGCATCTACGAGTATGCCTTCCTGCGGAATATCGACGAGATCACCTACAGCGGGCGCTACCCCTTCGCCTCCCTGGCCTATAGCGACCCGGCGGTGCCCGTCTCCGTGACGCTGCAGGCGTTCACGCCCTTCATCCCTTTCAACGCCCACGACTCTGGCCTGCCGCTGGCGTTCTTCGCCTTCCACGTCAGGAACGAGGGCGCCACGCCATGCGAGGTCTCTCTGCTCTTCAGCATGCGCAACCTCGCCGGCTACGACCAGCGGCAGCTCGCGCTGGAGCACCACGCGGCTCGCGAGGGCGCGCTCACGTCGGTCGCCATGGGCGCGGCGGGGCTCGACCCGGCGCTCCGCACGGCGGGCACACTGGCGGTGGGCGTGCTCGGCGACGGTGCGACCGTCTTGCCGGCGTGGACCGACGGCGACGGGCGGGTAGGCTTCGACCACGCGCAGACGCCCGGGTTGAGCCAGCTCTTCTATACCTTCCGCGACACCGGCGACCTGCCGGGCGGGCCCGACGACTGGCGCCGCGACGTGGTGCGCCGCGAGATCTCGCATCCGGCCGGCTCGCTCTTCTACCCGCAGATTCAGGTCGGCTGGCGTTGGCGCGGCGCGGTCTGCCGCAAGGTCACCCTGGCCCCCGGTGCCGAGACCGACGTGGTCTTCATGCTCGGCTGGCATTTCCCCAACCACTACCACTACCACCTGAACGATGAAAACCTGGGCCACATGTACGCCAACTGGTTCGCCGGCGCCGGCGAGGTCGTCCGCTATGGCGCTGAGCACTACTCCCGGCTCCACGCCGAGAGCCGGGCCTTCTGCGACGCGCTCTACCGCGGGCTGCCGGTGTGGCTCGCCGAGGCCCTCAACGCGCAGCTCACCACCTTCCCCCAGAGCTTCTGGTGGCTGAAGAACGGCGACCTGACGGCCTGGGAAGGCACCGCCTGCTGCCAGGTCATCCCCACGGCGCATACGCTGTGGTCGTCGTTCCAGCCCCTGCTCTTCTTCCCCGAGCTCTATATGGCGATGAAGCGCAAGATGGCGCAGCCCGACGCGCCGGGCTTCCTGGAGGTCGAGCGGCGCCATTGGCAACGGGAGGGGGTATCGGCGCAGGAGACCTACGCGCTCTGGTACCAGCAGCGATACGAGCAGTACTACACCGTCGAGGACTGGCGCGCCGCGCTCATGCGCCCGCGGCCCAAGCGGCGGACGGCGATTTCGCACGAGGGCGCCGCCGTTCAGGTATGGCGCGACTACCTGTGGACCGGCGACGCGGCCTTCCTGAGCGAGGTGTGGCCCGTCGTGAAGGACGTCCTGGAGGCGGAGGTCGCGCAAGGTACCGACGGCGACGGCCTGCAGGACGGCGTCATCTCGTTCATCACCTACGACCACTGGTTCCTGCCCGCCATCAACTGCTACAAGGCGACGATGGCGCTCGCGGAGCTCCAGGCCGCCGTTGCCATCGCCCGGCGGGTGGGCGACGAGGAGGCCGCAGCCCGCTTCGGCGAGATCCTGGCGCGGGGCGCAGCCAGCTTCGAGCGCCGCCTGTGGAACGGCGAGTACTACAATCTCTGCTACGACACCGTGCGCGACGCGGCCGACGAGGGATGCATGGCCGAACAGGTGAGCGGGCACCTCTACCTGCGGCTGTGCGGCCTGCCGCCCGTCCACCCCGAGCCACACGCGAGGGCGGCGCTGGAGGCCGTCTACCGCTACAACCGCGTCCCCGAGGTGGGCCTGCTCAACGGCGCCGATCCGCGCGGGCGCACCGACTGGCGCTACTTCGCGCGCTTCTCTATGCGGGGCGACGACGAAGCGCGCGCCGGCCAATGGGTCACCCCCTGGACGGGAACCGAGTACTACGTCGCTGCCACGATGATCGCCGAGGGGCTGGTCGACGAAGGGCTCGCCGTCATCCGCGACGTCGTCGAGCGGTACACGGCGGCGGGCATGCAATACAATCACATCGAGTGCGGCGAGCACTACTTCCGCCCGCTGGACATCTGGGCGTCGCTCTTCGCGCTTCAGGGCCTGGTCTACGACCGGGAGGCCGGCGCGCTGACGGTCGCGCCGCGCCTGATACCCGCGGCCCACGACAGCATCCTGATCTTGCCGGGCATCTGGGGCCGGCTGACCCAGGAGCGTGCGGGCGGGGGCCAGACCAACACCATCGAAGTGACGAGCGGCGCCTTACCCCTGGCGACGCTGAGCCTCAGCGTCGAGGGCCAACCCCGCACCCTGCAGGCGACGCTCAACGGCGAGACGCAGCCCGTCGAGTGGGTCGCCCACGACGGCACCCTCACGGCGCGGTTGCTGACATCGCCGACGCTCACCGCCGGGCAGACGCTCCGGCTCTCTGTCGCGCCGTAGCGCGGCGCGCCTATCTGCGGATCCGAAGGATCGGCGTCGACGCACGACCGGTGATTCGCGTCGCTGGACGCGGCGCGCCTATCTGCGGATCCGAAGGATCGGCGTCGACGCACGACCGGTGATTCGCGTGCACACCGGCGGTGCGTGCGGCTGCCGGATCCTGCGGATCGCTGCGCTGGACGCGGCACGGCAGAGGCGCGGTCGAGACCGCGCCTCTGCCGCCCAATCTTCACGAAGCCCCCATCGATCCTTCATCATATCTTCACACACATCCTCTATGATATAGGCAGTTGAGTACGGAAAACCTAGATCTCAAGGAGGATCTGTAAGATGACACGCACACACAAAAAGTTCTGGATGGGTGGACTGCTGATGGCAATGGTCGCAGCGCTGGTGGTTCCCACCGTCGCATTGGCAGCGGGCGGCCCGCCCGATGGCCGCGGCGCGGGACGGGGTGGGTTCATGCAGCAATCGGCCTTCGTCGTGACCGGCGAGCTGGACGCCGACGAGCAGGCCGCGCTGACCGAGTTCCTGATCGATGAACATCACGCGCTGGCCACTTACGAAGCCGTGATGGCGCAGTTCGGTGAGGTACAGCCCTTCGCATCCATCGCGCGGGCCGAGCGGCAGCACATCGCCGCGCTGGAGTCGGTCTTCACCCGCTACGGCGTCGAGCTGCCCAGCATCCCGAGCTTCGACGTCCCGACCTTCGAGTCGGCTGAGGATGCCTGCGCCGCCGCGGCCCAGGCTGAGATCGACAACGCCGCGCTGTACGACCGCCTGATGAGCACGATCGACAACCCGGACGTGCTGCGCGTGGCGGAGAACCTGCGCAACGCTTCGCTCAACCACCACCTGCCGGCCTTCGAGGCCTGCGCCGAGGGCACCTATACCCCAGGCCTGCAGGCGGGTCCCCGCGGTCGTGGCGGGCTCGGTCGGATGGGCGGCTGGAGCAACAGCGATGCGCCCCGCGGATACGGAACCTGCATCCGCACGGAGACCACGACCGACTGACGTGCACACACTGGCGTGACCGTCTGATTCGCACCCAGACGAGCCAGTCACACCCAGGACCCCGGCGGGAAATCGCCGGGGTCCTCTGGTACACCGGCCGGCGGGTCCGGCAAGGTCGCGCAACAGAAGGAGGACATCTATGACATCCAGGCTCAGCAGGCGCAAACAGCGGTCGCGGGCGTGGCTCATCGTTCCACTGGTCGTGGGGCTGGCTGCGGCCGGATATGGGGTCTATGCGCGGGTGCTGGCCCCGGCTGAGGCGCCCGCGGAGGCGCCGCTGCAGACCACGACCGTCCGTCGCGGGGACATCGTCATCACAGCCACGGGCGATGGCGCCCTGATGCCTGAGGCCGAGTTCGAGCTGAGTTTCCGTACCGGCGGCGCCCTTGCCGAGCTGGCCGTGGCAGTCGGCGATAGGGTCACAGCCGGAGAGACGCTCGCGCGCCTCGATGACAGAGTAGCGCGCATCCAGCTGGCGCAGGCCGAGCTGGCGCTCGCCCAGGCACAGGCGAAGCTGGCGACCACACGCGACGCAGAGGCGCAGACGCTGGCGATTGCCGAGGCAAACGCAGCAGCCGCCCAGGCTGCTTACGATGGCCTTCTGCGCGAGGCGGGCCACACGGGAGACCGGCTCACCTCGGCACGGGTCAACCTGGACCAAGCCAGCAGCCAATTGGCACTCGCACAGGCGGCCTACGACACCGCGTGGGACCCCGGGCGCGATTGGGAGCTCGCCGTGCGCAACCGGGCGACGGCATTGGAGAACGAGCGCGCTGCCACGCTGCGCGCATTGGATAAGGCCAAAGCCGATCTCGAGGTCGCGCGCGCTGCCTACAATCTGGCGGTGCTCAACCTGCAGGATGATGGCGCGGAAGACACCGCCCGGGTCAAGCTCTTGTCCGCCCAGCAGGCGCTCGACCAGGCGCGCTCGGGTGCCGACGTCCAGGCCGCGGAATGGAACGTGGAGCAGGCCGCGCTGGCTGTCGAGTCAGCACGTCTGGCGCTAGAGAACACCGTCCTCGTCGCGCCTGCCGATGGGGTGGTCACGCAGGTCACCGCCGGTGTAGGCGAGGCTGTAGGGAGCAATCCGCTCATCACGCTGGCTGCTGGAGACGCAGCCTACGTGCGCTTCTATCTAGAGGAGAGCGACCTCGAGCGGGTAGCCGTGGGCAGCAAGGCGACCATCGTCTTCGACGCGCTGCCGAACCGGCAGTTCGCCGGGCAGGTTGCGCGGATCCACCCCACGCTGGTGACGGTGGCGGGCACCCCGGCTATCGAGGCTTGGGCAACGCTGGAGACGGGCGAGGACGAGGCGCCCTTGCCGATAGGCCTGACCGCCAACGTAGAGGTGATCGCCGGCGAGGCGTACAAGACGCTGCTGGTACCCGTGCAGGCGCTGCGTGAGCTCGCGCCCGGGCAGTATGCGGTCTTTGTCGTGACCGATGGCGGCGAATTGAAGCTTCGGCCCATTGAGGTGGGGCTTCGCGACTTTGCCAACGCACAGGTCGTTGCCGGCCTGGAGCAGGGCGAAGTCGTGAGCACGGGAACGGTGGCGACGGAGTAAACCGCGACCGGACATGGCGAGAGAAGGCGAGCAACCGATGAGCAACACATTGATCTCGGTGAGGAATCTGACCAGGACCTACGGCTGCGGCGATGCGCTGCTGCACGCGCTGGACGGCGTCGACCTAGACGTGCAGCGGGGCGAGTTCGTGGCGATCATGGGCCCCTCGGGCTCGGGCAAGTCGACGCTGATGAACATCCTCGGCTGCCTGGACCGCCCGACCTCCGGCACGTATACGCTCGATGGTGAGGACGTGAGCGAACTGAGCCGGGCCGAGCTGGCCGATGTGCGCAACCGCAAGATTGGCTTTGTCTTCCAGTCCTTCAACCTGCTGCCACGGCTCCCGGCCTACAAGAACGTGATGCTCCCGATGCTGTACCTCCGCGACGGCGATCGCCCGGACGCAGAGACGCGCATCGAGCGCGCGATTGCGGCGCTCGATGCGGTTGGCCTCGGTGACCGGCTGGAGCACCATCCCAACCAGCTCTCGGGCGGGCAGCAGCAGCGGGTGGCGATCGCGCGCGCGTTGATCAACCAACCGCCGCTGATCCTTGCCGACGAGCCGACGGGAAACCTCGATAGCCGGTCGAGTGAGGAGATCATGGCCCTGATCGGCGACCTGCACGCCCAGGGCGTCACGATCTTGATGGTGACGCACGATCCCGCCATTGCAGCCCACGCTGAACGCGTCACCTGCCTGCGTGACGGCAAGGTCGTCTCCGACGGGCGCACCGGCGCGGGCGATTGCCAGGAGCAAGGAGCCGAGCCATGACGTTTTTCGAGACGCTGGGCATGGCCTGGGAGGGGCTGGCGCTCAACAAGGTGCGCTCGTTCCTGACCACGTTGGGCGTCATCATCGGCGTGGCGTCCGTCATCATCATGCTGGCGGTCAGCGCGGGCGCCGAGGCCGCCATCGCCGATCAGATCAACGCCCTGGGCGCCGATCTGATCATCGTCGGTCCGCTGCGCGGCTCACCGGGCGCGGCGCGGACCTTTGTCTATGAGGACGCGGTCGCCATCGCCGAAAGTGTGCGCAACATCGCCGGCGTGTCGGCAGAGCAGTTCTCGGCGCAGAATGTCGAGGGCGGCAGCGCGAGCCTCGAGGCGATCTCGATTCTCGGCGTCACCCCCGAGTTCCCTATGGTGCGCGACTATACGCTCGCCGCCGGGCGCTTCTTCAACGCCGACGAGAACGACCGCAAGACCAAGGTCGCGGTGCTGGGTTACGGTATCGCGCAAGATCTCTTCGGCACGCAGGTCCCCCTGGGCCAGGAGGTCACCATTGGCTCGACGCGTTTCACCGTCGTGGGCGTCATGACAGCGAAGGGCGTGGTGGGCGATGTGGACTACGACGGCCGAATCTACATCCCGATCACCGTGGTCTTCCAGCGGTTCATGCCGATGCAGGTAGGCAGCGACCGCGTGCGCACCGTCTATGTGAAGGCCGAGAGCCGCGAGGCGATGGACAGCGTCATCGCACAGATCACGGCGCTGCTGGCCGAGCGGCACGGCGTCGACCCCGCGCGCCCCGACTTCAGCGTACAGACGCAGCAGGACATCATCGCAACCCAGGAGGCGACGACAGAGGCCTTTCGCAATCTGCTTGCCTGGGTTGCGGGCGTGTCGCTGGTGGTCGGCGGGATCGGCATCATGAACATTATGCTGGTAAGCGTGACCGAGCGCACGCGCGAGATCGGCCTCCGGCAGGCGCTGGGAGCGCGTCCGTGGGACGTGCAGCTACAGTTTCTGCTGGAGGCCATCATCCTCAGCTTAGTCGGCGGCCTCGTGGGCGTGGTCGCGGGCGTTGGCGGCAGCTATCTGTTCAACGAGCTCGGCACGATGCGCACCGAGCTGGTCGCTGCCTCGATCCCGCTGGCCTTTGGCGCGGCGGCCGCGGTTGGGATCTTCTTCGGCTACTATCCGGCGACGCAGGCCGCCAAGCTGGATCCGATCGAGGCGCTGCGACATGAATGAGCGCCGCAGCCTGGGGCTGTGTTTCACGGTCTCCGGCCTGAGGTCAACCGCCCAGCTGCCGCGAGTGACCGATCCAGAGGCGGCCGGCAACATATCGATAACTTGGAGGATGTGGGGATGAACAGACGAACCTATAGTGGCGTGGCGGTGGTGTTGGTGTTGGCGATCGCCCTGCTGGGGTGTTCGAGTGGCAGCGAGGCGGCAGCGCCCGCGGTGACATCGGGCGAGACTTACGCCAGCGACGTGCTGACGACGGATTACGAAGGCGCCCTGGCAGCGCGCAACCAGTTGGCCCTGGGTACATTGGAGCTACAGGGCACGGCGGACGAAGTCACGCCAGAGCAAGCGGCGGCGCTACTCCCGCTCTGGCAGGCCCTCCGCGGGACTACGCGCAGCGGCGCGGCGGCCACGGCCGAGGTCGAAGCGCTGCTGGCGCAGATCGAGGAGGTTCTGATGCCCGACCAACTGCAGGCGATCGCGGATCTCCAGTTAACGCAGGATGATCTGCGCGCGTGGGCCACGGCCAGCGGCATCGCCCTGGGTACCGGCGAGGGCGCAGGCAGCATGGGCGGCGGCGGGGGCATGGGGCGTAGCCTGAGCGAAGACGAGCGCGCCACGCGCCAGGCCGCCAGCACCGGCGGCGGCACCGGCGGGCTCAACACCGCGCTCCTCGATGCTGTGATCACCTATCTGGGAACCCGCTGAGCCGGCCGCGAGAGAGGGCGCAGAGTGGAGAATACCATGGGAACGCGAGCTATTGTTGGAGGGGTTACTGTCGTGATGCTGATCGTGCTGACCGCAGGCTGCAGTCCCTCAGCATCGCCCACGATCGCGGCGACCACCGCCCCGACCGCGTCAGCGCAGGCCGCCGCCACGCCCAAGCCCACAGGCGAGGGCACGCTAGCGACGACACTGAGCGAGACGTACACGGATGCCCTAAGCGTGCGCAACCAGTTGGCGCTGGGCACGCTGCGTCTTGAGGGCACCCCCGACGCCATCGCGCCAGAACAGGCAGAGGCGCTCCACCTCTATTGGCAGGCGCTTCTAGCGCTCAGTACCAGCACCACCACGGCGCCTGAGGAGACGACCGCTATCCAGACGCAGATCATCGAGACCATGACCTCCGTGCAGATCAAGGCCATTGCAGCGATGCAGTTGACCAACGCCGATTTGACAGCCTTCTACGCAGAGCAAGGCGTCGCGTTGGTGACACCTGTGCCGGGCGTCACGCCCCAGGGAGGCAGAAACAGCGGCTTGAGCCAGCAAGACCGTGAGGCGACGCGCACAGCGGCTGAGGCCGCGGGCACGCCCGTCGGGACGGGAAGTGGCGGGGCCGGTTCAGACCGGCGAGAGATCTTGATCGACGCCGTGATCGCCTTGCTTGGCGAGAAGCTGGCTGCGCAGTAGCGGGCCAGGCCCTAAGCGCAGCTTGCGCGCCTCAGGGAAGGCCCGCGGGAGCTGGTTCTGTGCGTTCGGGCCTGGTCGTGGCCGAACCCGAACGCTGCCCCGCTGCCATCTCTGTGGTTAGTCCTGGGGGTCTATCGTCCGGCATCGACGGTCAGGGTGCCCAGCGTCACGCCGTCGTCGACGGGGATGCCCTCCGGGTCGACCACGGGAACGGCGGTGATGTCGGGATAGGTGTAGACCCCGGCGCGAGCCTGATAGCTCCCGGCGGGAAGATCCGTGGGGAGCGACAGGTAGAAGCGGCTCAAAACCAGATCGCCGGCCCGCCAGGTGTGCGAGGGGAAGCCGGCATGGTCGTCCTGCGCCAGGAGGCACCCCCTATCGTCGACCAGTTGGGCGGTGAAGTGGACGTCGTCGGGCTCTGGCCCCATACGCACCCACCACACGAGCCACACGTCGAGCGCGGCACCCGCCCGCCCGGTCGCGGGGAGCTCGGTCGCAGCGACGACGACGTTGTTCGCGAAGGGAACGCCGCCCCCCAACATCGTCATCCCGGCCAGAACCTCGGTACGGTCGGGACTCTCCCAGACGTAGAGGCGGTAAGCCGGCCCGTCGGGCAGCGTGACGCCCACTGCCGGCGTCACGGTGGGGAGCGACGGCAGCCGAGCGGACGCCGTCGTTGCCGCCTGCTCGCCGGCGACGAGGTCAGGCGTCAGCAGGTAGACCACGTGGTCGCGCTGGGGAAAGGGCAGCGCCACGCGACCGTCGGCGAAGCGGTGCGGCACGTCGAACAGCACGGCATCGAAGACGGTCGGCGCCTCGGTCAGAAAGGGCGCCGTGCCGGTGCCCAGCACCACGACCTCGGACGAGGGTGAGAGCAGGCTGCGGGCCCGCTGCGCCACCGCACGCGTGTAGCGGAGCGGGACGCCGTAGCCGCCCGTCGAGGGATGCGCCGCCATGTAGCTGCGCAGCTCGAGCGTCACGAGAATCTGCCAGACACACGCCACCGTCAGTGCCACGGCGGCGACGGCGACGGCAACCCGCCGCGCCCGGACGTGCCCCCGACCGGTGCGGCTCGCTCGCTCAGAGAGGCGCCGGATCGCGTCGCCCGCCGCCACAACGACCGCCGCGATGAGGATGTACTGCACCGGGTAGTGCATCACGAAGTAGTGCGGCTGCGTGGGCGCGGAGGGGCGCAGCTGCAGCGCCACCGGCACGATCAGCCAGAGCAGCAGCAGGGCGAAGGTCCGCCGCCGCGCCTCTGTGGCACCGCGGAAGGCCTGGTGCAGCGCGTAGAAACAGCCCGCCCCCAAGAGCCCGCTGAGCAGGCCATTGACCCACCAGAAGGGCCGCAACGCGTCGCGAAACTGCTCGAAGAAGGGGCCGGCCTCCCCCTCGATGCCCTGGCTGCCAACCAGGGCGAAGGTGTAACGCACCGCGTCCCAGGAGAAGACGCCGCTGCCCCGGACGTAGCGCACCAACCCGCGTGCGTTCTCCCAGCCGTGAACGAAGTCACGCAGGACGTAGGGCGCCGACAGACAGGCGAAAACCAAGACGCCCGCGGCCAACGCCTTCCAGTTCGCGTCCCGAATGTAGCGGATCAGCGCCAGGCCCAGCACCGGCACGAACGCCAGGGCCTCCAGTTGCAGGCCCAGGAGCGCCGCCAGCGCCGCGAACGCGCCGACCAGGGCCCACGGCTTCTTGCGGACAAAGGTGAGGTAGAGCGAGGCGACGAAGGCCAACGTGACCAGCGGGAGCGTCCGCGCCCAGATCTTGCGGGCATAGAGCACGGCCCAGGGGCTCACGGCAAAGAGCAGCGTCGCCAGGAGCGCCTCGCGCTCGCCGAAGCACGCCCGCACCAACAGATAGCAGGCCACCAACGCCAGCGCGTTGAGCAGCGCCGTGAAGATCACCACCGCCAGCGGATCGGACCACAAGCGCAGGGGCAACGCCGCCAGATAGAGCGTGAGCGGCAGGTTATCGATGCCCAGCGACGAATCGACACCCGCAGCCGGGAGATAGCCTTCGTAAGCGATCGCCTGGCCCAGCCGGGCGATGGTGGCCTCGTCGCGCTTGAACTCGACCAGGTCAGGCTGGAGCAGCCGCAGCCCGAACCCTACGACCATGATGGCGAGGAGGGCCAGGTGGTGGTGTCGTAGGCGCGGGAGCGCCCATCCTCGGGTCGTCATCTCCTCCAGCTGTCGCAATGGTTCCTGGCGAGCCAGGTCTGCAACCTGTGGCCCGTTCCACGGCTCGCCCTCTGCAGCGCCCATAGCGCAGGGCCGTGGTGCTGCGCAAGCCCCTCTCCAAACTGCGCCGGGCAGGCAACCGCGCCTGCCAGCTCGCGGCCCGCCGGCAGCGCTCGCCCACACGGGTGTGGTTCGGAACCGGCACCTGGCTGCGCGCTGCCGGCTTCCAGCGCCCGGTCTCTATGCCCGGCGCCGAGCTACTCCACCGCCTCCGCCAACTGCCTCCCGAGCGCACGGCAAGCCTCGAGCACCGCCTCGGACGGGGCGCCCAGGGACTCGATCGTCTCGCCGACCTGCGGACCCAGGCGGCGGAAGAGCTGCTCGAGCGGGCGCTTCACCGCGCCGCCCCCGCCGTGCGTGAAGAAGAGCGCCAGCGGCTTGTCGAGCAGGCCGGTCGGATGGGTCCGCTTGGCGATGTACCAGTCGTCAAGGAAGACCTTAAGCGTGCCCGCGAGGTAGCTGTAATAGTCGGGCGTGCCGAACGCCGCCGCGTCATAGGCGCGGTAGCGCTCCACATCGAACCGCCCGTTGTTGGCGTTATGCAGGGTCACCTCCGCGCCGGCAGCTTCTGCACCTTCAGCCACCGCCCGCGCCATCTGCTCCGTGTTGCCGTGTTGCTGCGAATGATACAGGACCAGTACCGAGACCATCGACGCTCCTCCTTGGGTCAGGTTTCCCAAAGCACCACCCCCCAGCGGCGCTCCGGTCCCTATTATAACCCAACTCGGTAGCCGGCATCGGTCAGCCGGCGTTTGGCCTCGGCCAGGAGATCATCCGTCAACGGGCCGGCCTCGGCGGCGCGGACGTTATCGGCCAGGTGATCGAGGCTGCCCGTCCCCACGATCGCCGTGTGGAGATCCGGATGCGAAATGCCGAACCGCAGCAGGAACCGGGCGCGGCTCTCGCCGGGCCCGCGGAGATCATCGAGGTTGGCTTTCTCGAAGTGCTCGTCGTTGGTCGAGTCGAAGGGCGGGCGCACCAGGCCGCGGATGATGGTCCCCCACCCTTTGGCGGCAGCCTGCGTGATCAGGGCCTCGCTGTGGCGGATGAAGGCCGAGTACCATACCTGGATCGCCTCGAAGGCATCCCAGCTCAGGTAGCCCGCGAGCTGGGTGTAGCCGTAGCCCTCGGAGGCGCCCGCCATGCTCACGGCGACGTGGCGGACCTTGCCCTCATCTCGGATGCGCAGCAGCGTCTCGATGACGTCCGTCCCTTCCAGGTCCTCTGGATTGGCGCTGTGGATCTGCCAGATGTCCACATAGTCGGTGTTGAGTCGCCCGAGGCTGTGCTCGATGTTGTGGCGCAACTGCGCGCCGGTCCAGATGTGGCTAGGCCCCTCACCGCGCGGCACGTTGCAGCCGCACTTGGTCGCCAGGACATACTCGTGGCGCCGGTGCGCAATCGCGCGTCCGATGTAGTCCTCGCTAGGTCCGTAGTCGGGCGCCGTGTCGATAAAGGTGATCCCGTGGTCGAGCACGGCATTGAGCAGCCTTGCCGCCTGCGCCTCATCGACGTTGCGCAGCGCCATCGCCCCATATCCCAGCACCGTCACCCGATATCCCGTATCCCCAAACCCGCGTGTCTGCATGGGCCTACCTTCCTTTCACCGGGAGTGCGGCCCCAGACCGCGCTCCGCCACCGGAAAATGCCAACTGACAACTGTCAACTGACAACGGACAACTGTCTTTCTACCCGCCCGGGCAGCGCCCCCATCCGGCGGGCCGTCGCCGCCAGCGAGCGCTCGTCGTAGCCCGCCACCGCCGTGCGGAAGTCGTCGTTGAACGGCGCCAACCAGCGCGGGTCGAGGTTGCCCGGCCCGAAGTAGGCCCCGAGCAACGAGCCGGCGATCTCGCCGAAGCAGTCGGTATCGTTGCCCTGCGCCACCTGCATCCCCAGGCCGGTCGCCACGTCGGGCGCAAAGCGCAAGGTGTTGATCAGCGTGCCCACCTCCTGGTAGATCCAGCAGTGGCCATAGCCGCCATACTTCGCGTGGATGCGGCGGTAGCCGTCGAGCCAGTCCTCGGCCTCGCGGACCATCGCCAGGCAGTCGGCCGTGATCGCGTAGAAGCGGCTGCGGCGCGGGACGACCTGCAGCGCCGTCTCGAAGATGCCCAGCCGGTCGCGAACGACGAAGGCGGCTGCGATCGCCGCGGCAATGAACATCGCGCCGTAGATCCCTGTACGGCGATGGGTCCAGCCGGCGTCGCGCCAGGCCAGCTCGGCAGCCAGAGCCGGGCGACCCGGGCACGCGTATCCGTAGGCGTCCACGCGAATCGCCGCCCCGCAGAGCTCGTTGCGCGGGTTCCAGCGTCCCACCCACATCTCCATATCGTAGGGCACCCCAGGCAAGAGCGACGCGGTCGTGGCCTTGGTCAAGAGCGTTCGCTCCGGGCCGAAGGTCCACCCCGGCGGCAGGTTGTGCAGCCAGAGGTCGACGACGTGCTCGCGCGTGAAGTCCGTGCCGTGCGCCTCCAGCAGCAACATCGCGATCACGTCGTAGTTCAGGTCGTCGTCGGGCGCCACGTACGCGATGCGCCCGCGCGTTGTCTCGGTCCACGACGGGTGGCGACGTCCCAGCGCATCGAGCAGCGCTTCGGGGACATAGTCGTCTAGCGGCCACGCGCCGGCGGCCTCTGCCGCGGCGCGGATCTCGTCCAGCGTCGGATTCACCTCCAGCGGCTTGCCCAGGATGCAGCCGCAGACGGCGGCCAGGAATGCTGCCTCGGCCCGCGCCGCCGCCTCGGCGGGCGGCAGCGTCCCGATCGGGTCGGGCGGTCGCGCCGGGTCGCACTCGTCCCAGATCGCGTCGAGGTCATTGGGCTCGACGTACGGCCAATCGGCCCGCAGCGGCGCCGCGGCGACCCGCGTCGCGAACGCGTCGAAGGCGTCGTAGCTATCGGGCAGGGCCGCCAACGCGTCGCCCAGGCCTGCCACGTCGTGGCCCTGTTCCGCCTGGGTCTCGATCATCAGTTCCAGCGCGCGCCGTAGCAGCGTCAGAGAGGGAAACATAGGGCTCCTTCGGGCGCCTCCTAGGACTTCGCGATCGCCTTCATGATCGCGTCGATGAAGGCCTGCTCGGGCTGGGCGCCCAGGACGCTCTCGGTCTCGTTGACGATGGTGTTGGGGACGCCCTGCACGCTATAGCGGTTGCCGATATGCGGGAACTCGGTCACCTCCACCATATCGCCGCGGATGTGGTCCGAGGCCATCGCAAACCGGTGCGCGGTGCGCACCGCGCGCGGGCAGTAGGGGCAGGTGGGCGTCACCATCGCCTGCATGTGCACGGGCCGGTCCACGCGCTCGAGCTTCTTGACGATATCCGCCGGCAGGCCGTGGTCACGCTTGCCCACGTCGATGATCACCTCGATCAGGCTCATGAACTCATAGCCTGCGGGAACGCCATAGAAGCGGATGCCGTAGTCCTTGTCGCCCACCACCGCAAGCGCCGGGATCTTGTCGATGCCGTACTGCTTGGCCACGGCCTCATCCTTGACGAAGTCAAGGATCTCCGCAGTTACCATGTCGCTGAGGCCCGCCAGCTCCTCGACCAGCTCGCGCGTCATCTGGCAATAGGTGCACTCGAAGTCCTGCGTGAACATCACCAGCTTGACAGGCTCGGTGACGTGCTGGAAGAACTCCTTGACCTTGCGTTGGTCCTCTTCTTTCAATACCGCCATGGCAATCCTCCTTATGGCACTGAGTTACAGGATCCGCACTGTCATTCTAGCCAAAACTCCCCCGCTTGCCAAGCCTCGTCCGCCGCAGCGTAGGCATTTCTGGCGCACGTATCGGGTTGCGTTCCCTACCCGTCCACGATCTCGACCCAGACGGTGCCTTCGACCTCGCCGCACGCGACGGTGTAGATCCCGTCGCCCGCCTGCACCTCGGCGAGCAGGCCGTTGACCCGCACCTCCGCGGGGGGCGCGGGCGCCGCCCACGCAAAGCGCCCACCCTCCAGCAGCACCACCAGCGTCCTGTCGTGAGTCACGGTCCAGTCCGCCACAGCCACCGGCGCGATGGCCTTGTTGACAAGTCCGATGGGCGTGACCCGGTCCGCGGCGGGCACAATGATGAAGAGCGCCGCCCCATCGGGCGCCAGCGTCAGCGGCAGGCGCTCGTCCGCCGCCACCACGCGCGCCGCCTGCGTGAAGGTCTCGTAGACCACGAAACGCTCGCCCAACAGGCCCGGCACGTCGCCCGGCCCCACGCTGCCCTCGACGACCGCCTCGCCCAGGTGCACGTTCACGGCAGCCACGATACCCGCGGCGCCGGCGCGGTTCCAGATCTTCAGCGGGACCGGCGTCTGGCTCGGGTCGACGAACAGGCAGTCCCCGGTCACCATCCCGGGCTGATCGCACCGCAGCAGGCGACCGTCGGAGAGCATCAGCGGCCACAGCCGCTCGGGATCGGTCCGGCCCGGCGGGTCGCTGACGTAGATCGGCCCGCCGCTCACAGCCCGCAGCACCGCGTGGGTCGCCGCGTGCTCGTGCTCGGTCCACCACATATCCCAGTCCAGCCACATAAACGGCGCGTGGTAATAGGCGTTATACGCGTTCTGCAGCGCGTGCTCGGTGAAGCTCCCCTTCTGTTTGGGGAAGAAGTCGTCGCTGTTGCGGGTCACCGCGGAGGTGGGCCTGTGCCAGAGGTTCTCGGTCGCCATCCCCATGCAGTTGATCATCACGTTGTCGAAGGCCTTGCCCACCGACGCCTCCAGCGCCTCGTGGGCCGCCCCGGCCACAGCACCGATCGCCTGCTCGTGCGCCCAGTAGGTGAGCAGGCCGCTCTGATAGTCCACCTTCACGAAGTCGACGCCCGCGCGCCGCAGGTACGTATGCCAGGCGTTCCAGAAGGCAAAGGCCGCCGGCACGTCCGCCGCGGGGACCACCTTGCCGGTGCGGGTGGTGTGAAGCCACTGGGCGTAGGCCAGCGCCAGGTCGCTGTCGCGGTGAATGCCATTCCAATAGCCGAAGAGCGTATGCCAGACGCCCACCCACCAGATGCCGTAGCCCCGCTTGAGCGCCTGGACCACCGGCGCCAGTCCGCCGGGGAACTTGGCCGGGTCGCCGTCGAACCCCGCGAGCGCGGTGCCCTCCTCGGTCATCCAGCCATCGTCCACGATGAACCAGCGGATCGGCACGCCCTTCTCCTGGAGCTCGCGCGCCTTCTCCACGAGGCCATCGGCCGACACCTCGCGATAGAAAGCGTCCCAGCTACACCAGCCCAGATACTCCAGCGGCTCTGGGTAACGCTTCCACTCGCGCAACTGGAGCGGCGTGCCCAACGCCGCCATCCCCGCAGCCGCGTTGCGGTCGGGCAGGTCGAACGGATCGCCGCCGCTGGCGAGCACAAAGGTAACCGTCTCGAAATTGCACAACCCGCCGGCGTAGGCCGCGGTCAACACCCCCAGCCCGTCCTCGCCGCCCGACAGCTCCGTCTTGAGCGCGTCGCCCGCCACGCACAGAAGGTGGTGATAGGCCTCGGCCGTGCGCCAGACCACCGACTGCGTCCGCGGGGGCAGCTTGGCGGGATCCAGATCGAAGTGCGGGCGCGACCACCAGTCCTTGTGGAGGTAGTTGGCCATCAGCCCCTCGACGCGGCCCAGCGTCGTGACCGTGAGCCGCAGGCCGCCGAAGGGGGCCAGCCCACGCGCGCGCACGCCGATGCGATCGCCCTTGAGCGCCCTGAGCCCGGCAGACGCCACCAGGACCTCGGCATAGACGCGGAAGCTCAACGTGAGCGCGAGCGTGGCGCCTTCGTCCTGATAGGTGAAGCGGTAATCGGTGTAGGGGCCGAGCGCATCCTCGCCGGGCACGGCGGCGCGATCGGTCAGCGATGGGCGGACCACGCCGCCATCGTCAAGCGTCAACACCGGCGCGATCCCACCGACGACGGTCGCGCCCTGCCAGAGGATAGTCAAGCGCTCATCGCGCAGATCAAGCGTGTACATCGCTTACCTCCTTGCTTGTGGAGACCCAACGCCTGCCGGTGTCGTCCCGCTACCGTCGCCCACCAGCGCCGTCCCGCCCCCCAGTATAGCACCGAGCCGCTCGCGCCGCTGGCCGACCCAGCGCGCCCACCAGACCACGAGACCGCACCCTCTGCCCGCCATGTTCTCTGAGAGCCCGTTCACGAGGCCCTCCCCGTCCGCGGGGCTGTCCCCGGCACGGGAGATCCGCCGAGCGCCATCACCCATTCACCTGCAGCGCAAACAGGGGGATGGCGTCGTCGGGGGCGCGCTCACCACCCGCCAGCACGACCGGCAACCGCACCACGTCGGGCCAGGTGTACATCCCTGCGAGCACCGTGTAGACCCCGGGCGGCAGCCCGGCGACCGTAACGGTGTGCGGCACGCTCACGCCCGGCTCCCAGTCCGGGGTGCGCAGCGCGCCACCCAAGGGCGGTGCATCGCTCTGGGCCACCACCCGCCCCGCCGCGTCGACGACGTGGACGAAGATGTGCGCGTCGGGCACTAGCGCCATCGCCGTCGACGGCGATGGCGGTGCGGACAGCGGTGGCGCCGCAGACGGCGATGGCGGTACTAGCTCCCAGAACAGCGTCAGAGCCAGCGTGGCGTGGGCCGGCACGGTGCCGTCCGTCTCGAGTGCCCCACCGGCCTCCAGCCGGTAGCCGGTCAGGCGCATCGACGCGCCAACGCGGGCCTCCAGCGCCACCGCCGCCTCCGGCACGTCGGGGAGCACGAAGACCCTCAGATCCGCGGAGCGATCGCCCGGGATGGTTACCTCCGTCGCGTGCGCCTCGGCCCACGTGACCAGGGGCTGCAGGCGCGCCAGCCGGGCATACGCAAAGACCAGGCGGCGGGGCTCGTAGCGCAACGTGGCGTTCAGCACATCGGCTGTGTCGAGGAACCGGGTCGAGATCCGTTTGACCGACGTATCGGCCAGCGAGGGCGGGACCACCAGCCCGCTCATAAAGGCCACCAGCGGATGGTCAGTCACGACCATGGCGCCCCGCGGCACCACAGCGCGCAGGTAACGGTACAACGCCAGATCGGCTTGGGGCCAGGGCTCGGAGGCACGGGGCACGGTAACGAAGTGCACGCCCACAAGCGCAAAAGTCACGGCGCCCGCGACCGCCCGGGCAGCACGGCGCCGGAGCGCACCGCGCGGCGGCACGCTTCCGCTCGCCACAGCCGCGGCACGCGCGCGCGCCATCGCCCTGTGCACCACCTGGGCGCCCCCACCCCCGATCAAGACCGACGCGGGCAGCAAGGGCAGCAGCAAGTAGTGATCCCACATCGGCCGCAGCCCCACGATCGAGCAAAGAACCACCGCCAGCCAGCCCACCACCACGATGGCATTCGGGCGCCGGCGCCGCGCCATCAACAACGCAGCGCTCGACAACAGCGTCGCGACCGAAACGGGCCAGTGCTCCACCCCGAAGTAGATCCACAGCCGCAGGTCGTCGTCGCGCCCCATCGCGGCGAGCGCCGGCCCCAGGTCGGACGCGTTGTAGCGCAGCACCCACTCGACAAAGCCGGCGGACACCACAGGCAGCAGCCACGCCGCGGTGGCCACCACGCCGGCAAGGCCCGCCAGCAGCACAGGCGCCAACAGCGCTCGCAGGTGCTGCGCTCGCAGTCGCTGCGCTCGCAGCGGCCCGGCCCGGAGCTCGGGCAGCACCAGCAGCGCCAGCGCCGGCAACGCCACACCAGCCACCAGGGGATGCAGCCCCACCGCCAGGCCAGACGCCGCCCCGGCGAGGGCCGCCCACGCGCAACGGCGCCAGCGCGTCACGGGTGTTCCGCGGAGGCCAGACTTGCCCGACCGCGCTGCCGCCCACAACGCGACGATCGCCAGCGAGGCCGCGGGCAGGTCGTGCGTCACGCAGACCAGGCGCGGCACCATCCCCGGCATCGCCAACAGGGCCACCAGCGCCAGTGGACCCGCCCACGGGCCGAACTGGCTCTCGGCGAGCGCTGCCAGGGCCGCGCCGCCGATCAGGGTGATCAAGAGCACCCACAGCCGCGCGACGGCGAGCGTCTCACCGCCCAGGGCCAGCCCCAGTTGCAGCCACCAGATCAGCAGCGGCGGCTTGTTGGCCACGACCTCGCTGTAGAGCGAGTACCCGCGGTTGGCGAGGGCGGCAGCTTGCAGCAGCGGCCCCTCGTCGTATTCCCCCAGATAGGCCTCCAGCCGCGCCGCGGATACGGCGAAGAGCAGCGCTAGCAGGGCCAGCGCTGCAACCCGCGCGACACGGCCAGCCCAGGCGGAGCGTCCCACCGGCGTGACGCCATCTGCCGGCGGCTGGCCACATCTTGTGCTGGTTTTACATTCGCCCATGTCGTGGTATCCTGCTCCCGTTGCCTCTCCCAACCCGAGGCCACATCCGAGGCATCGCAATGGCGGATCACAGCCAGAACCATCGACGCTATCATAGCCGAAAGCCGCCGAAAAGCAGCACGAGCACCACCAGGGAACAGGAGCGCACAGATGCGCGAGCGCCGGCCCTCTCCCGGGCCGCGGGCGCCGTCCCTGCACTGTGGTCGCATCCCTCACGTCGCCGCACCCTCGGAGGCTGTAACCGCGGCGGCGCCGTGGTTGCGGCACGCCCGTGGTGTGCACGCCTGCTGTTGCTGGCGGGTGTCGCTGTCCTGCTGCTGGCGGGAATGACCGGGTGCAAGAGCGGCAGGTGGGCGCTCAACCGCGCGACATCACCGGCTTCGCGCGAGCTGCCGCCGCTGGACCCCGACAACGACCCCGGCGCCCTCTCCTACGCCGACCTGGTCGACCGCGAGGGGGAGGTGCCACGTCCGGCGCGCTGCTACCGCGTGGGCGCGTTGCTCAAGTTCCTGGGCAACGAATACTGGCAACTCGTCGCCGAAGGCCTCCACGAGGGCGGCGCGGAGCTGGGCGTGGTCGTGGATGTGCGCGCTGCCTCGACTGCCCGCGACCCCGGCGGTCAGGAGCAGATCCTGCTGGAGATGATGGAGCAGAGCTACGACGCCTTCATCGTGGCGCCACAGACCGACGAGAACCTGCGCGCGACCGTCGCCGCGATCCGCTCCCGGGGCCTGCCGGTGCTGGTGGTCGAGGAGATCATCGCCGGCGCGGAGCACTGGGTCGGCCCCAACCAGCAGGCCATCGGCGCGCTGGCCGCCGAGTACCTCGCGGCGCAGTTGGGTCCACAGGCCGCGGTCGCCGTGGTCGAGGGGCCGTCCCAGGCCTACACCGCCCGGCAGCGCACGCTGGGATTCCATCTCACCGCTGCTGACGCCAGGCTCAACGTCGTGGCCAGCGTGCCGTGCTACTGGGATGCGCAGCGGGCGCTCAACGCCACCGCGCAGATCATAGCCGATCACCCCGAGGTCCGCGGCTTCTACGCGAACAACGACACGATGGCGATGGGCGCGCTGGAGGCCATAGCGGCTGCCGGAAGGGCCGACGACGTCCTGGTCGTCGGCACGGACGGCATCGGCCTCGCCTACGACGCCATTCTCGACGGGCGCCTCGCCGCCACCGTGGACCACTATCCCTATACCACCGGCGAGATTGCGATCGAGCTGGTAGTCCGCCTGCTCGAGGGCCAATCGATCCCGCGCGTTGTCTACACCCCCCACCAGCTCATCACACGCGAGATGCTCTCGCCCTAGGCAGGCCCGCGATGCAACGAAGACGCCTGCAAAGGTCCAACGCGCCCCGGTACGCGACAGATGCCCATGCGGGCCCCCGCACCCGCCCTCGCAAGGGCAGCATCCGTACCCGCCTGCTCATCGCGACGGCGCTCTGGATGCTGCTGCTGGGCCTGGCCGTCAGCGCGGGATCGGTCCTTGTGGCGCTGAACAGCGGGCGCCGACAGGTAGTGGACCAACTGACCGCAGTGGTCACGCTGAAGGCCGCCGAGATCAAGACGTGGGTGCGCGGCCTCCAGGCTGAGATGCATTTCTTGGTACACCACCAGGGCCTGGCGCCGGACCTGGAGGTCGTGGCCACGCTGCCCCAGGAGCATCCAGCGTATGCCCCCGCACGCGCCGAGGTGCTGCTCGCGCTGCGTCGCGCGCTGATAGCCGAGCCCAGCTTAGAGGAGCTGTTTGTGCTGGATCGCCAGGGCATTGTGGTCCTCTCCACGTCTGCCACGGCCCAGGGCGAGAATCGCCGGCTGTACCCCTACTTCGAGGCCGGGCTCACGGAGTCCGGCGTCGTGGTCCAGACGCTCTCGCTCTCCGGGGCGGCTGCCGACCTCAACAGCATCGTCGCGTTCGAGCCGATCGTCGACGCAAGCGGCGAGACGTTGGGTATCCTGGCGGGCAGGGTCCGCCCCGACACGCTCAACGCGCTCATGCAAGAGCGCAGCGGGCTGGGCGACACCGGTGAGACCTACCTCGTCGGCGAGAACAGCGTGCTGCTCACCGAATCGCGCTTCCCGGGTTACCGGGCCGGGCAGCTCTTCGTGCGGTCCGAGGCTGTCGATGCCGCCCTGCGGCAGCACCAGGACGGCGCGGGCAGCTACCGCGGCTACCGGGACACCCAGGTCGTGGGCGTCCACCGGTGGCTGCCGGATCTCAACGTCGCCCTGATCGGCGAGCAGGAACGGCGCGAGGCGCTCCGCCCCGTCTTCCTGACCGCCGGCCTCAACGTTGCGGTGATTGCGGTCGGGATTTGCGTCACTGCGCTGCTCTCGCTGACGATGACGCGCAAGATCACGGCGCCGCTGACCGAGCTGGCCGACACCGCCGCCCGCATCGCGGCGGGCGATCTGGAGATCGTGGCGGCGGTCCACCGCGACGACGAGATCGGCGCGCTGGCCCGGGCCTTCAACGACATGACCACGCGGCTGCGCACGATGTTGGGCCAGGAGGCCGAGCGCGCCCAGGCCCTGGAGCGCGAGATATCCGAGCGGCAGAGGGCGGAGATCGACCGGACCCAGTTGTTGATGCGCCTGCGCGCCCACGCCCAACAACTCACGCAGGTCATCGACGCGGTTCCCGAGGGCGTGTTGCTGCTCAACCACTTCGGGCAGGTCGTCCGGGCCAACCGCCTGGGCCAGCGCGACCTCACCCGGCTGGCCGACGCCAACATCGGCGACACCATCCACACGCTCGCGGGGCGCCCCCTCAGCGAGTTGCTCAAGCCGCCCCCCAAGGGGCTGTGGCACGACATCCGCTACGCCGGTCGCAGCCTGCAGGTTCTGGCCCAGCCCTTCGAGACCGACGCAACGCCCACAGGTTCGGTGATGGTGATCCGCGACGTCACGCACCAGCGCGAGGCCGAGCAGCGCATTCAGCAGCAGGAGCGTCTGGCGGCGGTGGGCCAGCTTGCGGCGGGTATCGCCCACGACTTCAACAACATCATGGCCGTTGTCAGCCTGTACGCACAACTGACTGCCCGGAGCAGCGACCTGTCGGCGCGCGACCGGGAGCGGCTGGAGGTGATCAACGCCCAGGCGCTGCAGGCAACCGAGCTGATCCAGCAGATCCTGGACTTCTCGCGCCGGACCATGCTCGAGCGGGCCCCGCTCTACCTGGTGCCGCTGCTCAAGGAGCAGGTGAAGCTGCTGCAGCGGACCTTTCCGGAGAACGTCACGGTCACGCTCGACGGAGAGCTCGAGCCGTGCTATGTCTACGCCGACGCCACGCGCATCCAGCAGATGGTCATGAACCTGGCGCTCAACGCGCGCGACGCGATGCCCGAGGGCGGCGAGGTGCGCATCACGCTCGACCGCTTCACGCTCGAGCCGGGCGCGCCGCCGCCCGCCGCAGAGATGCGCCCCGGTGAGTACGTGCGGCTCACCTTCACCGATACGGGCACGGGGATTCCGGCAGAGGCCTTGCCCCACATCTTTGAGCCGTTCTACACCACCAAGCCGCGCGGGCAGGGCAGCGGCCTGGGACTCCCGCAGGTCCACGGCATCGTGGGCGCCCACGAAGGCGCCATCGCCATCGCGACCGAGATGGGGCGTGGCACAACCATCACCGTCTTCCTGCCGGCGCTGGATCACGCCGAAGCCCACGCCCCCGAATCCGGCGACGCGTGCCGGCAGGCCGTTCCCCGGAACGGTAACGGCGAGTCGATCCTGGTCGTGGAGGACAACCCCGGCGTCCGTGCCGCCATCGTCGAAGGGCTGACCCACTTGGCCTACACCGTGGTGGAGGCCAGGCACGGGCTTGAGGCGCTGGCATACCTCGATGCGGCCTCCGCGCCGGTCGACCTGATCGTCAGCGATATCGTCATGCCGCACCTCGGGGGCGTCGGGCTTGTCGAGCGATTGCAGGAGCAGGGGCGGAAAGTCCCAGTCATTCTGATCACCGGGCACCCGCTCGACGAGGAGCGCAAGCACGGATCCCAACACCTGTCGCTGGTCGTCAGTTGGCTCACCAAGCCCATCGATATCGACCATCTGGCAGCCTTGATTCGTACGACACTGGACAACCACAGGAGCACAGTATGAGCGACACCTCCCATGCCACAAGCCCCACGGCGTTGCCCGCCTTTCCCTACGGCGCCGTCTACTTCCGCAAGTCCAACCCCCCGCAAGAGGATTGGGCGCGCGACTATGCCACGGCTGCTGAAGACGGGCACACCACGTTCCGCCACTGGTTCCTCTGGGGCGCCATCGAGACGGCACCGGGGGTCTTTGACTGGAGCGACTACGACCGGCAGCTCGACCTCGCCGCCAAGCACGGCATCAAGACCATCATCGCCGAGATGGTGACCGTGGCGCCGGAGTGGGCCTACCGCGAGTATGCGCACGCCCGCTACGAGGATCGCCAGGGCCACAAGCTGGGGCCGATCATGCACGGTAGCTGCGTCGTGGGAGGCGCACCGGGTCTGTGTCTCGACAACGCGGACTTCCGCGCGCTTACCGAGCGCTTCCTGCGTGCCCTGGTCACGCGCTACCGCGATCACCCGGGCCTGGGGGGCTACGACGTGTGGAACGAGTGCAACTACCCGGCCAATGTCTGCTATTGCCCGGCGACGCTGGAAGATTTCCGCGTCTGGCTGCAGGAGCGCTACGGCGATCTGCGGGCGTTGGGCGAGGCCTGGCACCGGTACAGCACCGGCGGTTGGGACAACGTGACGCCGCCCCGCGACCTGGGCCCCTACCGCGATACGCTCGACTGGCTAGCGTTCAGGATCGACAACGCCTACGAGCAAATGCGCTGGCGGGTCGACCTGATCCGCGCGCTGGACCCCAACCACGCGATCACGGCACACGGTATCGCGGGCACGCTGATGGCGCTGGCGCCCAACACCCGCGACGACTGGCGCGCGGCGGCGCTGGTCGACAGCTACGGCTACACCTGGGGCTCCAGCCGCCACGGCGACGAGCCCTGGAAGCAGATCCACGCAGTGGACATGGTCCGGGCAGCCTGTCGCGGCAAGCCCTTCTGGCACGCCGAGGCCTACGCCGGCCCCCTGTGGTTGGCGTCGAACGTGGTGGGAAAGCCCCGCGACGAGGGACGGATCGCCACGCCCGAGGACATACGCTACTGGGATATGGTCAGCTTCATGGCCGGGGCCACCGGCCTGATGTACCTCCGCTGGCGCCCGCTGCTCGACGGCCCCCTGTTCGGCGCGTTCGGCCCCTACGGCATGGACGGGTCACGCACCAGCCGCTCGGAGATGGCGAGCCGTATCGGGCGGTGGGTGGCAGCGCCCGAGCAGGCGGCGCTCTGGCGCTCGCGGCCCGTCCGCGGCGAGGTGGGCGTGCTGGTCGTGCCCGAGACGCACCACTGGCTCTACGCTCTGCTGGGGAGCACCGAGGCCTACGCCCGCGCGCTGGAGGGCGCCTATCGCGGCTTCTTCGACAACAACATCCAGGCCGACTGGGTGCGGCTGGAGGACATCGACGCCTACGACCTGCTCTACCTGCCGGTCCCCGTGGCGCTGGCGCCGCAGTCGGCGGCACGGCTGCAGGCGTGGGTTGCGGCGGGCGGGACGCTCATCGCCGAAGGGTGCCCCGGCTATTGGGATGACGGCGGGCACGCCGGAGCGCTCCAGCCAAACCTGGGCCTCGACACGCTCTTTGGAGCGCGCGAACACTACGTGGAGTTCACGCCCGATCTTCTCGGCGACCTGCAGCTGACCGTGGACGGTGCGCCGGCCCGCGGTGGCCTCTTCCTGCAGGCCTACACGCCCACCACCGGCACCGCCGCCGGGTGGTACGAGGGTGTTCCCGGGCGCGCCAACAGGCTGGTCGCGGTCGTCGACCACGCCCTTGGGCAGGGACGCACGCGCCTGATGGGGACGATGGTGGGCTACGGCCACGGCGCGCACGCCCGGCGGGAGCCGGGACCGGGCACCACCCCCTGCGAGCCCGGCGGCAACCGCGCGCTCTTCGCCGGCCTGCTGGCCTGGGCGGGCCGCGAACCGCACGTGCGAACCAGCGACCCGCACATCGTCGCGCGCCTGCACGGCGGCGAGGGCGGCACCTACCTATGGGTCGCCAACCCGACCCGGCGCGACCGGCCCGTGACGCTGACGCTCGGAGCTGCGTGGGGCCCCGTCGAGACCGCGCACGCGCTCTGGGGCGCGGAAGCCGCCGCCCAAGGCCAGATGGTAACGCTAACCGCCCCCGCCCGCGACGTCACAGTCCTCGCGCTGGAGTAGGCGCGACCAGCCGACCCACAAGAAGCGGGCTCGTGCGGGACCGCTGCCCCGCACTCTGGGGGCCAGCCGAGGCTGGTCAGGGACGTGTGTCCCAGGCGTGGTCCAGCTCCAGCGACGTAAGGGCGCGCTTGTGCTCGAGGGGGGGCTTTGCTAGAATGCGGGCACGTATGACCAACAGACGCCCCCTCATCCATCGCCTGCGCCGCGGCGCACGCAATCCGCTGATCTACATCGCCGCCCTCACGCTGGCCTACGCGGCGATCCTCGCGATTCGGCCGTCGGAGGCCTGGTTCGGCGTGCCGGGCGAGTGGACGTGGTCGGGGCGCCCGCCGGCCGCGTCGACCTTGGGCCGCTGGCCCCCGGCCATTGCGGTGCTGGCGGTCACGGTAGCCTTCGCGGTGGTGATGGATCGGCGCTGGCAGCACACGGGGCGCACCGCGCGCGCACTGGCACTGGGCGGCCTGGCCCTGATCATCCCCACGCTGCAGGTGCTGCTCAAGTTCATCCACTATCGCTATCCACTGGAGTTCTACCTCCATCGCACGATCGGCCCACACAACGGATTCTGGCAAGCGGCCGTCGGGATCGACGCGCTGTCCGCCTACCTGCGCGCTTACCCCGACGCGATGCGTGCAGCCAGCCCGGCGTTCATCCACCTGGCTACCCACCCGCCCGGCGCCGTGCTCTATCTCTGGGCCTGGCGGCAGGCGTTCTCGGCCCTGCCGGGGCTCGCGCACACGCTGGCGCACGCCTTCCGTGGTTACGCCTGCGCCGACCTCGGCTTCGTGACGCTGGCCGACGCCCAGATCGCGGCGGCGGCGGGGCAGATGATCGTGCCGGTGTGGAGCGGGCTGGCGGTCGTCCCGCTGTACGCGTGGGCGCGCCAGGTCAGCGGCGATCGGGGCGGATGGCGCGCTGCCGCGCTCTACGCGTTGCTGCCCACGCTCTCGCTCTTCACGATGCGCTGGGACACGCTCTACCCGCTCCTCACGGCGGCGGCCTTTGCCGCGCTCCACCGCGGTCTGGCGACCGGGCGCGCGCGCTGGTGGGCGCTTGCGGGGATCGTCGTGTCCGTGGCGTCGTTCTTCAGCTTCGGGAACGCCGTCCTCGCGCCGGCGGTGGCGCTCTATGCCGCGCTCACGCTCTGGTTTCGCGAACGGCGCCCCGGCGCGCTGGCGGCGGCCTGGCGCGGATGGGCCGCGCTGCTGGCGGGCGGCTACAGCGTCTGGGCCATCTTCCGGCTCGCCACAGGCAACTCGGTCTGGCAGCTGCTGGACGTGACCGGCGCGATCCAGGCCGCGCTGCGCGGCGCCTACAGCTACCCGCAATGGCTCTTCTACAACCTCGTCGACATCCTAGCGATGACCGGCTTCGCGGTGACCGTGCCCTTCCTTATCGAGGCGGTGCGAGGGCTGCGCCACGGGACAGGGCACGGCGCCGCGGCGGTCCCCGCACTGACTATGGCCGCGGTCGTGCTGGGGCTCGACCTGGTGGGGCTCTCGCCGGGCGAGGTGGCGCGGCTCTGGCTGCACCTCACGACGGGCATGATCGTGGCTGCGACGGTGTGGCTCGGGCGCAGCGCGCGGCGTGGCGCCTTCGCGTGGCTGGCGGTCCTCCTGGCGTTCCAGGGGCTCTGGCTCTCGCTCTTCCTGCGGGTCTCCGAGACCGGTATGCCCAGTTATGTGCCGCTGCCGGCGCCACAGACCCCCGCCCAGCTGACCACGGCCCTGGCGCGGTTCGACGAAGGCCTGATCCTCGTGGACGCCGATGTGGCCCCGGGCGTTGTCGCGCCGGGCGGCACGGTCGAGGTCGCGCTGACCTGGCGCACCCGACAGCGCACCGACAGGCCCTACACGGTGCTGGTGCACCTGGTGGATGCCGAAGGCGCCATGGTGGCCCAGGATGACGCGATGCCGGCTGCCAACACGCACCCAACCACCTGCTGGTCGCCGGGTGAGACGATCCGCGACGGCCACACCCTCACCCTGCCCGAGACCGTCGCGCCGGGCGCCTACCGGGTCCTGGTGGGCTGGTACGACCTGGCGACCATGGCGCGCGTGCCGCTGCTGGGCGAAGGCGACAATGACGTGCTGGCGCTGCCCCAGGCGGTCGAGGTCGTCGTGCCCAGGTAGTCGCGCAGATGCCGGCGCGGCGCGGGTTCCGTGACGCGATCGGGCGCTGATGCCGGTTCATCCAGCGGTGCGCGATCCCGAGTTGCCTCCAGCGGACGTGCGGACGGTTGCCCCAGCTTGCGACCTCCGCGCACGGTGCTAGACTGGGAGCTGGCGTCATCAACATCCAGGCATCGGGTTCAGACATCGTCTGCGCAAGAAGGAGGCATCCATGATAGAGAAGAAGTTCAAGATTCTGCGGTTCATCGGCTCGGTCTACAAGGTACTCGGCATCATCGCCGCAGTGCTCACGATTGTCGCCGCGCTGGGCATCTGCGTGATGAGCATCCTCGGCGGCGCCGCGATGGACCAGGTCCAGCGCGAGCTCGGCGACGTCGGGCTGGGGCTGCTTGGCGGGATGGCGGGCGGGGCCATCATCGCGGTGGGCGTGATCCTGTACGGCGGCATCATGGCCCTGCTCCTCTACGGCGTCGGCGAGGGCATCTTCCTGCTGCTGTCGCTCGAGGAGAACACGCGCATCACGGCCGATTACCTCCAGCGCTACAGCGAACAGCAATAGCAGGCCTTGACAGGTTCCGACAGCTACAGCGAGGGGGCCAGCGTGCCCCCTCGTTCGATCTAGGACACCCGAGACGGTAGAGAGGCCATGACAGATCAACGACCCAACATCCTCCTGATCCACACCGACCAGTGGCGCGCCGACGCCCTGGGGTATACGGGCCGGACGCCCGCCGACACGCCGCACCTCGACCGGCTGTTCCACGAGGCGGTCGACTTCTCGCAGGCGTATGCGGCGTGCCCGTCGTGCATTGCATCGCGCGCGTCGTTGCACACGGGGCTGACGCCGCGCAGCCACGGGCGCGTGGGGTACCAGGACGGCGTGCCGTGGACCTACGAGCACACGCTCGCGGGGCTGCTGGCAGGCGGTGGGTATCACACGCAGGCTGTGGGCAAGATGCACGTGGAGCCGGCCCGCAACCTGCTCGGGTTTCACAACGTGGTGCTGCACGACGGCTACCTGCACTACCAGCGCCGCCGTGGACGGGACCTGCACCTGGTGGATGACTATCTGCCCTGGTTGCGCGCGCAGCATGGCCCCGCCGCCGATTACGTCGACACGGGCCTGGGCTGCAACGGCTACGTGACGCGCCCGTGGGTCTACGACGACATGCTGCATCCAATGGCGTGGATCACCACGCAGTCTATCGACTTCCTGCGCCGCCGCGACCCGACCAGGCCCTTCTTTCTCTACACGTCCTACCATCGCCCGCATCCGCCGCTCGATCCGCCCGCAGAGTACTTCCGCATGTACGAGACGCGCGAGCTTCCCCCGCCCGTCGTAGGCGACTGGAACAGCGACTTCTTCCGGTACGATCGGGGGCTCGACAGCCCGGTGCCCAGGGAGCCGGTGCAGCGCGAGCGCGCCCGGCGCGCCTACTACGCGCAGATCACGTTCATCGACCACCAGATCAACCGCCTCATCGACGCGCTGTGGACGCACGACGCGCTGGACAACACCGTCATCATCTTCTTCGGCGACCACGGCGAGATGCTCTACGACCACGGGATGGTGGGCAAGGGCGCGCCCTACGACAGTTCAGCGCGCGTCCCGCTGCTGGTGCGCCTCCCACACGCGATGGGCGGCCTGCGCCGGGCCACGGTCGATGCCCCCGTGGAGATGCGCGACCTGCTGCCCACGCTCTGCGAGCTGGCCGGCGTGGGCGTGCCGGAGACCGTCGAGGGACGCAGCCTGCTGCCGTTCTGCCGCGACGAGCGCCCCGCATGGCGCGACGCCATCCACGGCGAGCACAGCTTCGGCGCGCTCTCCAACCAGTGGCTGACCGACGGGCGCTGGAAGTACACGTGGTTCTCGCAGATCGGGTTGGAGCAGCTCTTCAACCTGCAGGACGACCCGCAGGAGACGCACGACCTGGCCGCGGAACACCCCGACCTGGTCGCCGCATGGCGCGCGCGCCTGGTCGAGGCACTGACGGGACGCGAGGAGGGATACGTGCAGGATGGGCAGCTGGTGGTGGGCCGGCCCGCCCAGGCGATCCTGCACGGAGCCGGGCTGTAACCCGGCGAGGAGGCGTGGTATGGTCAAGATCGACTTCAAGCGCGAGTTCAGAGCGCTCTACCGGCCATCGTCAACGGGGTTCTCGATCGTCGACGTCCCCGAGCTGACCTTCCTGATGGTCGACGGGCACGGCGACCCCAACACGAGCCCGCGCTACCAGGCGGCTGTGGAAGCGCTGTTCGGCCTGTCCTACGCCGTGAAGTTTCTGCTGAAGGCCCACACGGTCACGCCCGACTATGGCGTGATGCCGCTGGAGGGCCTCTGGTGGACGGCGGACATCACCACCTTCAGCCTGGACAACAAGGCCGACTGGGACTGGACGATGATGATCATGCAGCCGCATTGGGTGAGCGAGGATGTGGTCGAGGCCGCCCGCAGTCGCGTGGCGAAGAAGAACCCCTCACCCGTGCTCGGCGAGGTGCGCCTGGCGCCGTATCTCGAGGGGCTGGCGATCCAGATCCTCTACACGGGGCCCTACGACGACGAGGCGCCGACGATCGCGGCGATGCACGCGGATGCCCGTGCGCAGGGCTACGCGTTGCGGGGCAAACACCACGAGATCTACCTGAGCGACCCGCGCCGCACCGCGCCCGAGAAGCTCCAGACCGTCCTCCGCCAGCCGATCAAACCTCTGCCGTAGCCCGGCCGTCTCGGCCGGGTCTGTGGCTGCGCGGGCCAGAGGCTCACCGGCATCAAGCTGAGGCTGGGCACCACGGGCCGCCTGCCGCGTCCTCGCGGGATCCTAAGGATCCGGGTTGAGAGAGTAACGCTGATTCGTGCGCGTTCCGACGATGTGTGAGGCTGCCGGATCCTTAGGATCGCTGGACGAGGGACGACTCGGGCGCCGAACGCTCCTGCACTGGATGCGCCCGGCCGCTGGGATGACCTTGACTTGGTCCATGCGGGCCAGAGGCCCACGCTGCAGCGGCGGCGCCGCACGTCCCTGTCCGCCGTGGCGGGATGGAGCGCTAGGGCTCCATCAGCGGCGGGACGAGCTTGCCGTGCAGGGCACGCCAGGCAACCCACCCCAACACAGCCAGACCGGCGTAGGCCAGGAGCACCATGACCAGCTCGGCGCCATAGAGGAACGCGGCCTCGGAGATCGCAAGCCACGTGATCTGCACAGCGAGCACCGCCACGCAGCCGACCACGACCCAGCCAAAGAGCGGGATCAGCCAGACCGTCGCCAGGGCGAAGGCGAGCACGATCAGCGGGAGCAGGAGATCGAGTTCCAGCACGGTGGAGGCAAGGGCAAAGGTCGGCGTCGCCGCCAGGGCCACGACCGCCGTGACCAGCAGCGCACGCCCCAGCGGCTTCCACCACAGCCGCCTTGCGCCACGGGCAGGAGCCGGCGCGATTTTGCTCCTCACGATAGCAGCGACGCGGTCGTAGTGCTCTGGCAGGCAGACGATCATCATCACAGGGCGCCAACTGCCGCGTAGGACAATCATCCGGTGACGCGGGTTGAGCTGCACGCCCTGGGGCTCGCCCCAGCAGACGTACTCCGCCTCCCGCGACATCCCCAGAGCGCCGGCGCCCGCCGTCTGCGGGCTGCCCCCCAACAGGCCGGTGAGCAGCGCCAGACGGTTGCCGGCGCGCGCCCGCTTGTCCACCGTCTCCCAGAGCACGCCCGTGTCGTCGAGCGTGAACCGGACGCGGATGCGGTTGCCGAAGAAGAGGATCGCCACGACGAAGAGCAGGATCCCCAAGCCGACAGCGGCCAACAGCGAGATCAGCAGCATCATCGGGATGGCGTCGAACTCGCCGGTGGTGGCGAAGACGAAGCTCATCAGCAAGGCCATCACCAGGCCCGCGACCCCCGCGACCACCACGAACTGCCGCCGTACCAGCGGGTTGGTCACCAGCGGGACATCGACCTCCCAGGACCATGCGCTCCCTTCGCGAGCGGCGCTCCCTTCGCGAGCGGCGCTCTCTGGTGGAGCGGTGGCTCGGTCATCGCCCACCACAGTGTGCTCGCCCATTGTGCTCCTTACGAAGTTGAACCCCGCCGGTCAAGACAATCGTCGACTCCGTAACGCGGCAGCCAGCGCCGCAGCCAGTTGCTCGGGCGTGGGCGGCTTGGCCAACCACCCGCTCAGCCCTTGCTCCCACAGCTCCCCCACTTCCTGGTTCAGCGTATGCCCTGTCAGCAGGATCACCGGGATTTCGTTCCCCTGCGCCCGCAGCGCCTGCAAGAGCGCAATACCCCCCGCCACAGGCATCACCACGTCGCTCAAGACCACGTCGATCCGTTCATTCCCCGGTTTCAGCAGCTCCAACGCCTCCCGCCCGTTCGGCGCCGCCACCGTCGCGTAGCCCAGATGCGCCAACGTCGCCAGCAGCGCCTCGCGCACCACGCCGTTGTCCTCCACCACCAGCACCACCTCACCGTGCCCCCGCGGCAGACCGTCCAGCCTCACAGTACCAGACTCGTCCCCCTCCTCCGCCGCTGCCGGCAGGTAGATCGTGAACTGCGTCCCTTGCCCAACCTTGGTCTCTACCTCGATCCTCCCCTCGTGCTGCCCCACAATCCCGTAAACCTGCGCCAGCCCCAGTCCAGTCCCTTTCCCCGGCTCCTTCGTGGTGAAGAACGGCTCATACAGGTGCGCCATCACCTCCGGCGACATCCCACTCCCCGAGTCCGCTACCGTCACCCTGATCCACTCGCCCGATCCCGGCCCTCCGGGCCCTTCCTCTCCTTCCCCGCCTACAACCACCCGCGCCAGCCCCAGCCGTAGCGTCCCTCCCTCGGGCATCGCATCCCGCGCGTTCACCGCCAGGTTCATCAGCATCTGCCGCATCCGCGTCGGATCTGCATGCACCGTGTACTCCCCTGGCACGTAGTCCAACACGATCTCGATGTGCTCGGGCAGCGTCCGCGTCAGCAAGTGCGCCTGCTCCTTCAGCAACGGCAGCAGGTCCAGCTGTTGCCGCTCCAGCATCGCCCGCCGGCTGAAGTCGAGCACCTGCTGGATCAGCCGCGTCGCGTGGTGCACCTCCTCGTTCACCGTCCCCATCCACCCCCGCACTTCCGCCGGCACATCCTCGAGCGTCTGTGCCATCTGCGTGTACAGCACCACGACCGCCAGGATGTTGTTCAGGTCATGGGCGATCCCCGCAGCCAGGTGCCCTACCGCCGCCAGCCGCTCTTGTTGCTGCAACTCATCCAGGATCTGCCGCTCCCGTGTCGCGTCTTCGATCGCCAGCACCCACCCTTGCACCGTCGCACCACGCTCGATCGACCGCGCGACCATCTGGTACGTGCGGTCGCCCGCGTGCAACTCATGCCACAGCCCCCGCGGCGGCGACGTCAGCAGCTCGAGCAGAGGTCGCCCCCCGAGATGCGTCAGCGTGTCGCCCAGACTCGCCCCGGCCAGGGCCATCAGCGCCCCCTGCGCCGCGGGGTTCGCCTGCAGCACCTTCCCACCGCAATCCAGCAGCACCACGCCCTGAGGCACCGTATCGATAATCTGCTGCACCTGCTTGGCCTGCGCCCGTACTTGCGCCAGTAACGCCTCCCGCTCTGCCTCGGCCCGTTTCTGCTCGGTCACGTTGCGCGCAATCCCAACGATGCCTGCGACGCGGCCGTCCTGGTCGCGCAGCGGCACCTTGCTCGACTGCCACCAGAGCGGGCGACCGGCCCTGTCCGGAATAAGAACCTCCTGCCCCAATAGCGGCTCGCCGGTCTCGAGGACTCTGAGGTCCTCTTCGTAGAAGCGATCCGCGATCTCCTGCGGAAAGAGCTCGCAGTCCGTCTTGCCCAGTACTTGGGCCTCATCATTCGCACCGCAGTTGGCCACGTCCGCCGCGTTAGCCAGGATCTTCCGCGCCTGACTGTCCTTGGCGTAGATTGCGTCGGGCAGGTTATCGATCACCGTGCGCAGCAGGGCACGCTCGCGGGCCAGCGCCTCTTCCGCTGCCTTGCGCTCTGTGATGTCGTGGTTGCTCGCGCGCATCCCCAAGAAGGTGCCGTCAGCTCGGTGGATCGCCACACAGGTATGGCTAATCCAACGCACCGCGCCATCGCGACGATGGATGCGGTACTCGACCTGATGCGCCGCGGCACCATCGCGCCGTTGCGCCTGGGCCGGCCGGTGCTGCTCGGAGCGAAGAAGATCGTCGGGGTGGACGATCTGGCGCAAGAGGCCCGGGTCACGCACAAAGGCCTCGGCTGGATAGCCCGTAATGCGTTCGACGGAAGGCGACATGTAGGGTAGGCTGCCGTCAGGGGCAAGCCAGTATTCCCACTGGTGGGTGAAGTGAGCTACGGTGCGGTAGCGCTCTTCGCTCTCTTGCAGCGCCGCGATATAGCGACGCTCCTCCGTCTGGTCGCGGAAGACCAGCACCACGCCGTACAGGCTGCCATCCTGTCCACGGATCGGCGCGGCGCTATCGTGAATCGGCCGCTCGACGCCATCGCGCGCGACCAGCATCGTATGATTCGCCAGCCCCACAACAACGCCCTCTCGTAGCACGCGCGTCACCGGGTTTTCGGCTTCCCGCATCGTCAGCTCGTTGACGATGCGAAACGCTTCATGCAGGGGCCGCCCGCGCGCCTCGGCCTCCGTCCAGCCGGTGAGCGCCTCGGCCACCGGGTTCATTCGCTGCACGCACCCCGTGCTGTCTGTCGCGATGACACCATCGCCAATAGCGTAGAGCGTCGTGCGCAGCTGTTCCTCCTGCTCCTCCAGCGCCCGCTCCGCCGCGCGCTGCTCCGTGATGTCGGTCCCGCACGTGAGAATGCCCGTGACGTGGCCAGTATCGTCCTTCAGGACCGTGTTCTGCCAGGCGATCAGCCGCTCTGTTCCATCCGCGCGGAGGAGCGGATTCTCATTGTAGGCATGCTGCCAATCAGCGCCGGCGGCGATCACACCCAGCTTCGTCAGTAGCTCGGCGCGAGCGCTCGCCGGCACAAAGTGCTCAACCCAGTTCCGACCAAGGATCTCGTCCTCAGTGCGGCCAAGCATCTCACACCCCTTCCGGTTGATCAGCGTCACCTGCCACTGGGCGTCGAGAGCCAGGATCATCACGTTCGCGATGTCCAGATAACGTTGAGCCCTCTCGCGCTCGATCGATGTCGCCCGCTCCGCCTCGTAAAGCGACCGGTAGTGGGCCTTGCTCCCGCGCTGCCAGACCAAGCCCACGGTGGCCAGCGCGGCGACGACCAGCACGCCGGTCAGTCCCAGGATCAAGCCCGAGGTGAGGCTGCTTGCTGCCAGCACCTCAACCCGATCGACCTTTGCCACCATCACCCACGAAGCGCCCGGCACCGGCCGGATCGCCGCAAGGACCGGTACCCCACGGTAGTCTCGGCCTTCGACCGTGCCCGTCACGCCCGCGATCCCCATCGCGGCAGGCAGCGTCCCTTGACTCAGCGGGACGCGTAACTGCAGGGCGGTGCCAGGACGGTGGCGTAGCTCGTTGAGGA
>Ga0123333_10000561_pt1 | contig 41162 bp, 32 predicted proteins | sample BioC12SIPDNA_3_FD_89957 | JGI IMG/M metagenome (GOLD analysis project Ga0123333, IMG submission 89957) | Anaerobic biogas reactor microbial communites from Washington, USA - Biogas_R2_B C12 SIP DNA | ecosystem: Engineered > Bioreactor > Anaerobic > Unclassified | place: Washington, USA...
CAGGTCGCTCTCATGGGGGATGCCGGGGAAGGCCTCGCCGGGGCTGATGTCCTCCTTGTAGTTGATCATATAGTACATGGACTGGTACTCTACCGGCCAGTAGCGCTCTTCCGGGCCGTAATCTCGTTCCAGCCGGCCCATGATGCCGGCGGCGGTCTTGTTGGTATAGCCCAGGTCCCGCAGGCGCTGCCAGTACCAGGCCGGCGCCAGCTCCGGGTTGTCCCGGGTAAAGGGCAGGGGCGAATCATCCTCCATGAAGTCGAAGTCAAAGACGATCTCGGGCCAGGGCGTGGCATAGGCGCGCAGGTCCTCGGGCAGGAGGTCGTCAAGCACGTAGCGGCGGTTGATGTCATTGCCGGGGGAATACACATCGCAGACCATCACCCGGCCGCTGAGCGCGTCGATTTCCGCCAGGTAGTCGTGCTCAAAGCTGACCTTCCAGCGCTGCAGGCCGCCTGCCTCCAGGTAGATGGCGTAGACCTGCGTCTCAGGCGGCAGCTTGCCCTGCGTTGTGTCCAGCAGCTCCGCCCTGTCCGCCTTGAAGCGGTCGCTGACCGCGCCGGCCGCGATGTCAACGGCCTGCTCACGGCTGATGGCGCCCGCGGGCGGGGTATAGTTCTGGCTGAGGATGTTCCGGATGTCGCTGCGGGCGGCCTGGGCGGGGGTCAGGCCCGTAGCGGCCATGCCGTCCCTGAGCGCCTGCCAGTCCTGCTGGCTCCAGGCGTCCCAGGAGCCGTAGATATTGGAATACTCGTTGGTATAGTGGGCAAGCAGGCGCCCGGCCTGAATTTCGGGATCCGGGCTGTTGACCTCGTCCAGGTTGTCGCTGTAGTCAATGACCTCGCCCTGCGGCGTCAAGGTCATGATGATGATGGGCGCGTCCGGCACGCGGGGATCAAACTCCAGCTGCCATTCGCGCAGGACGTACCAGGGGTTTTCCCGGGTGGCGGTAAAGCTGCGGCTGACCAGGTAGCGCTCCGGGTTGAGCACGTCATAATCCTTGCCGGTCATCTCGAGGATGTATTGCCTGGCAACGTCATCGATCTGGTCCTGGCTCAATTCGTCCTCCCCGGGCAGGGTATAGTGGTTGATGATGTCCGGGTCGATGCTGTTCCAGAACTCGCCAAACCAGTACTGGTCTGCGATGCTCCAGGAGTCGGGGTAGAAGCCCAGGTCCTTCTTGGCGAAGAGCATGGCCAGCTCCTCCTTGAAGTAGCTGCCTTCTTCCCGGAGGACGCGCAGATGGACCTCGTCCAGCTCAATGCCGTGTTCCCGGGCGGCGGCCAGCACCTCTTCAACCTCTTCCCGGGTAAACCACATGCTGTCGTTCTTTTGGGCCAGGGGGGCGATAATGCGGTCGACCACGTCCTTGCCGCAGCTGATGTCCGCGGCCTGGGCCGCGCCGGCCGCCAGCAGCAGGGCCAGCGCCATTGCCAGCGCCAGGGTGATGTTGCGTTTCATGGGATTACCTCCTTTGATTGTCTGTCGGATGTTCCGGGCGTCGCTCCTGTTCATACATCCCTTCCTACACTTGAATGAACGCATGACGGGCGGGGTTCGTTCATTGACGGTGAAAATTTACCAATCAGATACAAACTGTCTGATTATTTCAAAATGTTGCCGCTCAGCCGGCGAGCAGGAGGTCTTTGATCTTGCGGATGATCGAGTTGCGGATCTGGATCAGGGCGGAGGAATTCTCGCTCAATTCGGTATAAAACTCCGCTTTTTCAGTATCTCCATTTACTGTCCCGTCAAACAGGCCATCCATGATGCGGGACGTAAGGCGTTCGTATACCGCCGCCTCGTATGCGCTGATGCTGCTGTTGCGCACGTTCGACTGCAAATCCTGGTCACCGCTCAGATCTGTAATGATGCTGCCAATCTCTTCATCAGCATGCGCGTAGCGGAGATTGAATCTCTCGATGATCTCATCAATCAGGGACAGGGTTCTGTCCGCGGGGGCAACATCCGTGGAAATGCCGTCAAACTCCTGATCTTCCGCGGACAGCGTGATCGTGAACTCTTCCTGTGACAGCCTGGTTGAGTACTCGACCAGCTCAACCAGTTCGGAGGCGTCAATAGCAGGCGTGACCTCTCTCTCGTACAGCACATTGTACAGCACGTTGAAGACAACAGCCAGCTGTTTCATGTCCTGATCCCATACATTGGTGACCGTGGAGATGTAGTAAAACAGCCTTCCGAACTTCTTGAGCTCCTGCGCAAACGCCTTTTTCCTGTCGGCTTCAAGGGCACGGTATTTCTGCGAAACGGCGGCGATTATCGACGTCAGCTCCCCGCTGTTTTCTTCGTCGGACGAGATCAGCCTGTAGATCATTTGCGCGTCCAGAAGCGTCACGACGCAGTAATCCAGGATGTGATCCCGCTTTGCAAAGAGGATGTTGGGATCGGTCTCGTTCTCGGCGGGCAGGTACAGTTCGCCGCCGTAATACTGCGAAAAGAACTCCCGGATCGTCTCCGGGTCGTTGACAAAGTCCATCACGAAGGTGCGCTTGTTCTTGGCCGGGCGGTTCACGCGGGAGATGGTCTGCACAGCCTTCACGCTGCTGTTCAGCTTCTTGTCGATATACATGACGCACAGCGCGTCTTCGTCAAAGCCGGTCTGCAGCTTGTCCGCGACGATGATGATGCGGCAATCGTCGTGATTCCGGATGATTGACTTGATATCGTAGGGCACGCCGCGCTCGAGGTAGTCCCGGTTCATCTGCTCTTCGGTGAACTTGACGCCGTCAAGCTCGATCGTGCCGGTGAAGGCGACGCAGGCCCGGAAGCCGCAGCCGTGCTTTTTCAGATACTTGTCCACGGCCAGCCTGTAGCAGACCGCGTGTTTGCGGGACGGCGTGATGATCATGGCTTTTGCCCGGCCTTCGAGCCAGTTCAGCCTGCGCTCCACGAAATCGCTCATCATGATCTCCGTCTTGGTCTGGATCACCTCATCCGAGGTCGTCACATGGTTCAGGATCGCCGCCTGCGCTCTGGCGCTGTCGTACTCCGTGTCGTCATCTTTTTTCTTTTCGATGCGGTAGAAATCCTGATAAGAGGTGTAGCAGGACAGCGGGTTGAGGATGAAACGCTCCTCGATCGCCTGTTTCATCGAGTATTTGTCAAAATAGGTTTTGCCGGTCTCCGTGCGCGTGCCGAAGAGCTCCATCGTCTCCTTCTTCGGCGTCGCGGTAAAGGCGAAATAGCTGACATTCCGGGTGCCGCGGATGGCCGCGCCGCTGCGGATCAGCTGATTCTGCCCGTCCTCGAGCTCCTCATAAATGTCGTCCAGCTCCGCCGATTCTTTCAGAGATTTGCCGGTCAGCGTCTCGGAGGCCTTGGACATGGATTTGCCGGCAGTGGAGGAATGCGCCTCGTCGATGATGATGGCGTAGCTGCGCTCTTCGTTCCGCCTGATCTCGCTCAGGATCGGGCGGAACTTCTGCAGCGTCGTGACGATGATGTACCCGCCGTCGTTCAGCTTTTTGAGCAGATCGCGGGAGGTCGTGTCAATATGCTGCGCGACGCCCTTTTTCCCGTCAACGTTCATCAGCTCGGCCCCGAGCTGGCCGTCAATGACCGTGCGGTCGCTGATGACGATCACGGTGTTGATGCCGGGATGGTTGATCAGCCGCTTGGCCAGCCAGGCGATGGTCTTGGTTTTTCCGCTGCCGGCGCTGTGCCAGATCAGATAGCGCCCGCCGATGCCGTTTTTTTGCACGTCCTCCTCACAGCGCAGGACGGCCCGGAGCTGATGCCAGCGCGGGAAGATCATCTTGCCCTCGTCGTCAATGAACATGAACTCCCGGATGATGCGCAGCAGCATGTCCCTCTTTAGGATATCCTCCCAGACATAGCAGGTGCTGTGCTTGCCCGGGACGATGGGGTTGCCCGCGCCCTCGTCCTCAGCGCCCCGGTTGAACGGCAGAAAAACGGTCTCCTTGCGGTCCAGGCGGGTGGTCAGGAAGGCGGCGAACTCATCCAGCGCGAAGTATACCAGGGCGCGGCGGTTGAAAGAGAAGATCAGCCCCTCCGGGTCGCGCGTCATCCGGAACTGCTTGGTACCCTCAAAGGCCGCTTTTTGCCCGGACGTCTGTTTTTTCAGCTCGATCATCACCAGGGGGATGCCGTTCAAAAACAGCGCGAGGTCCACGCGGTAGGGATCGGGCTTGTCCTCAAAGCTGAATTCTTTCCGGACCGAAAAGATGTTCTTTTCGTACAGCCCGAGCCCTTCGGACATGGCGCTCAGCCCGGTCTTGAAATAGGCAAGGTGGAACTTCGTCCCGCTGGCGTAGTCCTCGACCCATTCGTTGAAGGCGGTCAGCAGCCCGCGGGTTTCGATTTTCTGGCACAGCAGCTCCACATACCGTTCCCGGTAGCGGGAACCGTAGGTCTCCCTGAACCTGGCAAGCTCGTCCGCCTGGGTGGCTTCCAGAAATGCAAACAGCTTGCCGACATCCAGGGCGCGCTTGTAGTCATAATCCTGCTTCTGCCCGGCCGCGTAGCCGTGGCCGAGCAGATAATCATAGATCTCGTCCCGGAAGGGGTTTTCCCGCAGGTCTTGTTCAGCCATGGTGATTCCTCCTTTGCCTGCCGAGGTCTGGCACCCTCGGTGCTAAAGGTTGGTTTTACTTGGGATAACTGTTGCGAATGTCTATTGCCTCTTTCTTTCCAGTTACGGCCTCGTAGATAAGGCTCTGCCGCTGTTCTTTCAGCAGCTCATTGGTCTTTTCATTTGCAGCAATCAACGAATCAATTTCGGAGCATTTGGTATCAAGATAAGAAGCTATTCTACTTTGTGTCTCAAAATTTGGAAAAGGCAGTTTGAAGTTTGCAAACGAAACTGCTGATATTTCTTTGAATGTTGTCCCTGACGCGAATAAATCAAACTGCTCACTATATATGCTCATGACATAGTAATAGTATTTTACGTCTACACTCTCTTTAGGGATGCAGGACAAACAACCTTGATTTGTACAAAGAGGATTGCTGCTTATTGCCACTAGTCCTATGGGAGCACGCTTTGAAAAAACAATGCTACCCTCTGGTACTAAAGATGTGGCGCAAGAATTCATACCCTCCTGGGTAATGTTTTTATGGCCAATAGAAACATACACATCTTCAGTAGTATAATCGGCAGGGGTAATCCAAGGGATATCACCATCCCAGTAGCTCGCTTCCCCACTTTTTGGAGTTGCGCCTGCGACAATATCAAAATTGGTTTTAATTTTTCGCAGATCCCATTCCTGTGGAATTTCCCCAATCCACTCAATCCCGCTGTCCTTCATCGCCCTCATTTGAGCACCGCCTTCAGGGTCTCCCGCAGCGCTTCCTCGCTGGCGATGATCTCCTTGAGAATGTCGCTGCTCTTGCGGGGCGGCGTGTACTTGTAGAAATAGCGGGTGAAGGGGATCTCGTAGCCGATCCTGTCCTTGCTGCGGTCGGGGAAGGCGTCCGGCACATAGGGCAGGACTTCAGCCTTGATATAGGCGTCCACATCTTGCTTGAGCGGAATGATCTCGGTGTCGCGCCGCCTGGGGTCCACCTGCACTACGCCGCGCTTGATGACCTTGTTGCCCTTTTTGTCATACAGCGGGCATTCCATCGTGACCTTGGTATAGCCGAAGTCCTCGGCGTCGAAGATCCTGCTGATCTCGGAGGGGGCGAAGGCGGCATACTCCGCCACGATTTTGCGGCGGCTGGCGTCGTCAATGAACTTGCGCTTGTTTCCGAGGGATTTCGGCGTCTGCGGCACATAGAGCGCCGTCGCGTCGATGAGCTGGATCTTGTGGTCGCGCCGGGGATTGGGCGTTTTGGAGAGGATCCAGATATAGGTATAAATGCCGGTGTTGTAAAACATCTGATCCGGCAGGGCGACGATGGCCTCCAGCAGGTGGTTTTCCAGCACATAGCGCCGGATCTCGCTCTCCCCGCTGCCGGCGTCTCCGGAGAACAACGGCGAACCGTTGAGGATGATCGCGATGCGCGCGTCATCCTCCGCCTTGGCCAGCAGGTTTTGAAGGAAGAGCAGCTGCCCGTCGCTGACGCGGGGCGTGCCGGCCACAAAACGGTTGTTGGGCTGCCTGAGCTCCTTCTCGACAAGGCTTTTTTCTGTTTTCCACTCCACGCCGAAGGGCGGGTTGGTGATCAGCAGGTCGAACTTCTCCCCGTGGAAGTGGTCCTGGGTCAGCGTGTTGCCCTCCTTGATATAGGTCGGTTCGTCGCCCAACATCAGCATCTCGGCCTGGCAGACGGCATAGGCCTCCGGGTTGTTGTCCTGGCCGTACAGGCGGATGTTCTCGGCGCGGATGTTGAAGCCCTCCGGATCGGTCAGCAAGCGCTTGGCCGTGGTCAGCATGCCGCCGGTGCCGCAGCAGCCGTCATAGACGCGGATGATCTTGCCCTCTTTTTTGAGGCTGTCCACATTCTCGCTGAGCATCAAATCAATGCACAGCTCGATGACCTCGCGGGGGGTGTAGTGATCGCCGGCCTCGGCATTGGCCTTGTAGGTCCGGATAATTTCTTCAAAGATGTAGCCCATGGCCATCGGGCTTGTGGTGGCGGGATGGAAGTCCACCTCGGAGAAGGCTTTGACGATTTCGAACAGGATGCCCTTCTTGATCATGAACTCCACTTCTTCGCGGAACTTCAGGCCTTGCAGAATCCTCTGGATGCCGGGAGAATATCCGGCGATGAACTCCAGGAAGTTGGCGTTCAGGTTGTCGCTGTCGCCCACAAGCTGTTCCAAAGACAAGCATTTTTCGTTGTAGAACGGCACGCCGCACTGGCGCTTGACCATTTCCTCCAGCTTGTCCGGCGTCATGCCCTTGACTTTGGATGACGCCTTTAAGATTTTGGCAATGGCGGCATTCTTGTCGGCAAGGATGCAGTCAAAGCGGCGGATGATCGCCATGGGGATGATGACGTTGCCGTACTTCTCCGGGGTGTAGGGGCCGCGGGTCTTGTTCGCGATGCTTTTGACAAGGTTGACCTTGCTGTTGACATCCGCGGTCAGCTCGATGTTGGTCATTTGTGTACCTCGCTATCATAATCAAACAGCTCCAGCAGCCTGATGTTTTTATAGATGTTTTCCCGTCCGGCGCGGTCCTTGCTCAGTAGCCCCTGATCCACAAACTGGTCCAGATAGGCCGCCGCTGTCTGCCGGTGGATGCCCAGATCAACAAGATCGGCAACCCGGACATACACCTTTTTAAAGATGAGGTCCACCGTGTTCCGCAGCGGCTCGAGCTGGCCTTTCAGCCCGGTCAGATACTCCTGATCTGAATATTGGGCCAGAAGGGAGCGAATGCCCTCGACGATCCTCAGCGTCTGCTCCGCCGTCTCTTTGAAGGAGCGCAGCATGAATTCTATGATGGGTTCATACCGCCCCGTCTCCTTGGTTGTCCGCAGCAGGTCGTAATACCGGTTTTTGTTGCGGATGATGAAAGAGCTCGCGTAAAGGACCGGCGCGTTCAGATATCCTTTGTGACAGAGAAACAGGACATTCAGGATGCGCCCGGTTCTGCCGTTGCCATCCCGGAAGGGGTGGATACATTCAAACTGATAGTGCGCCAGGGCGATTTTGATCAGCGGGTGCAGCTCATAGGCATCGTCGTCATAGACAAATTCCAGCATGTCGATCAGAAGCGTATAAAGGAGCTCAGCCCCGTGGGGCGGGGTGTAGATGACCTCATACCCGCCGTCCGGTTTGCGGTTCGCGATCCGGGTCAGGTCATCAAAGTTCATGAGGTTTGTCCGGATGCCGGGCTTCTTCTGGTTGACCGGCGCGTTGATCGCCTCAAGGTCGCTCAGAGAGATCAGGCCCTTGTCCCGCATGCGGGTATAACCGGCATACAGCGCGTCCTTATAGCGGCTGACCTCTTTTGCTTCCGCGGTGAAGTCCTCAAACACGACGCCGCGGTACAGATCGTCATTGGTGGTTACGATATTCTCAACGTTGCTGCTGGCCCGCGCTTCCTGTAGAGCGAGCGTGTCCAGGAGGATGCCGGGGTTGGGCAGCGAGTTGACGGCGTAATTCAAGATCTCAATGGCGACGCGGGTTTCTTCGGCCAGTTTGGAAAGCCCGGCCGAAGGATCAACGCCCAGCGCCGTGATTAGCGGAAGGTCATTATAAGGCGCTTGCGGATCAAACATGGCGCTTCCTCCTGAAAACGGGCGGGCAGGCGCAGCCTGCCCGCCAAGGGATGATTATTTTCCGTAGGTACGGGTGTTCTTGTGGCAGGGAATGCAAAGGATCTCACAGTTGGAGAGGGTATCGCCGCCGCCTGAGTCCACGGCGACCTTGTGATGGGCTTCCCATCCGCCGGAAGCCTTGTCGTTGCCGCGCTCGAACCAGTTCAGCGCCTTGCTGCAGCGGTAGCCATGCCCGCAGGTGCTGCGGCCACATTCGCATTTTCCGCCCGAGCGCCGCCACGCGGCTTCAACAATACTTTTTGAAAAAGCCATTTTCCGGTCCATCCTTTCCCCGGCGGAAATTGACAAGGCGCTGAGGAGATGCTACCATTCAGATGCGTGTAAGAGCGCCGGGTAAACCACCGGTTTTACCCCAACCGCCGTCAGTGCCAGCTGGCGGCGGTTTTGTCTACGATGTTATTTTACTACAGCCCGTTTCGGGACGCAACAGCAGCACTTGTCGAAAATTTGCAAATATTTCGACTTGGTATGGTTATGTGATAATAAACTTACTCGCCTTCTATTTCCCGGTCCGTGAGAGCAAAAAGGCCGTGACTGCACGACCTTTTTTGACGACCCGGGGCAGGGGCTGCTGACAGCCCCTGTCCGGTTTCGTTGTGATATCCGTTTATTTGATGACGGTGATCCTGCCCTGTGGATTGGCATAGTCCTGGCCCACCACGCCGCCAAGCACCGTGGTGACATAGTTCACCAGCGCGTCTTCCAGCGCCACGCCGGTCTTATAGCCGCTGGTAGCGTTGGGATAGCGGAAGGCGTAGTAGGTATCGCCGCCGGCGGCGGTGAAATCGTTGGTGGCGATGATGTACAGCGCCTCCGGGTCAAAAGGCTGCCCGCCCACCGATTCGATCTTCACCCGGCTGCCGGGCTTGGCAGGGGCGTAATAGGTGGAATCCGGGTACTGCTCGCCGTTTTCATAGGGCACTGTGGTGTCAATGCTGAACACGATGCCGGACACCTGGGGGAAAGCGCCAAGGGCCTTGGGCGTGGCGCTGGTAGCGGCCTCCAGGGCCTCCAGCAGCTCTGAACCCTTTACCTCCAGGACGCTCACTTCATTGCCGAAGGGGAACACGGTCTTCATGTCGTTCATGGTGATGTCGCCCACCTGGATGCTGGCCCGGATGCCGCCGCCGTTGGTGATGGCGGCCGCCACCTGGTCGCCCAGCGCCTGCCTGGCCGCCCACAGGATGGCGTCGGCGGCAAAGTCGCCCAGGTTGGTTTCCTCGGTGCGGTTGCCCGGGTCGCGCTCGCCGTTGAGGAAGACCTCGGTCTTTGCGAAGACCTTGGACAGCTCTTCCTTCACCGCCCGGTTGGTGCTGTTGACAAGCTCGGCCACCTCAGGGTCCAGCTTGGCGCTCAGCAGGGCGCTGTAAGGAACGCCTTCCACCTCCACCACGGCGCTCTTGCCAAGGCCTGCAAACAGGCTGGCTGTGAACTTCTCCCCGTCATAGACCACCACGCCCAGGTTCTGGCCGTTATAGCCGGTGGAGACCACCAGGGTATCGCCCACCTTCTTGCCCTTTTCAAGCAGGGTGTGGCTGTGGCCGTCGATCACCAGGTCGATGCCCGTCGCATTTTCCAGCACGTCCTGGCTGCGGTTGGGGGCGCTTTCCTCATCCATGCCCAGATGGCTGAGCAGCACAACGATGTCGGCGCCCGCCGCCTTCAGCTCTTCCACCTGCTTCCGGGCCGCCTCATACAGGGCCTCCCCCTGGAGGAAATCAATGCCCCGTACCTTGTCCGGGTGGGCCTTGGTCATGGTCTCAGGGGTGGTGAGGCCAAAAACGCCCACCTTCATGCCGTTTGGCATGTCAAAGATTTTGTGGGCCACAAAGGTCAGGTCGCCCTCCAGGTGGTTGATGATGTTGGCGGAGAGCATGGGGAAATCAGCCAGCCCCGCCAGCTGCCTGGCATTGTCCAGCCCCCAGTCAAACTCATGGTTGCCGGGCGTGATGGCGTCATAGCCGGCGGCGTTCATAAACTCGATGGCGGTCTTGCCCATGCTCAGGTTCACCAGCGGCGTGCCCTGGCTGGCGTCGCCCGCGTCCAGCAGCAAGACGCTGTCCCCTGCCGCCTCCAGGTCCTTTTTATACTGGGCGATGGCCGCGTAGCCGAGCACCTTCCCGGCCGGGTCGGCCACGGCGCGGCCATGGACGTCATTGGTGTGCAGAATCACCAGCCTGCCCTTGGGCGCTTCGGCGAAGCCCGTGACAACAAGCCCGAGCGCCAGCGTCAGCGCCAGTATCCACGCAAGAATTCTTTTCATGATTGCTGATCCTCCAAAAGTTTTTGTGCCATGCACATCTATATTAGAATATACCACGCTTCATGCCCGAATAGTCCGGATAAGTAAAAATGGAATAAAAACGGAGCAAAAAGCATGTAATCTGTCAAAAAATCCCGCGCTATTCTCTCCCGTTCAAATGCTCAAAGAAATCATCACCCTGCACATCCGGCCCCACCAGCGAACGGTACAGCCCGAACCTGGTGGGGCTGTACCTGCCATAATCAACCACCTTGTAGATCGGGTCGGCCGACCGGTGCTGCTCAAAGGCGTCCGCACACACCTGCAACGCGGTTTTGCCGCCGCGCGCGGCGATGGGCTGCTGCCAGGGCATCACAATGGGGTTTTCGCCGTACAGGTGGAGATACGCTTTGGGCACATCCCAGACGCCGTGCTGCGCCGCGCTGTCGGGATACAGACGGGCGTCAGCGGAGGCCTCCAGCGCCTTGAGCACCGCGCGCGCGGTGACGATGTGCGCCGGATGCCCATACTCGCCGCGCAGATCATGTGTAAGCACCACCTGCGGCTGCAGCTGGCGGATCAGGCGCGTGACATGCGCCGCCGCCTTGTCCTCTCCGCCCCAGGCCGCCTGCACGCCCTTGACGCCGTTCTTGCTGGCGTCGCGGAAACTGCCGATGAAAGGATAGTTGCAGACGCCCGCCGTCCACAGGCCGTTGAGCAGCTCGCTGCGGCGCAGGTGGCTGGCGCAGGTCATATAGGCCACCGCCACCCGCTTGCCGCGCTCCAGGGCATAATACGGGATGGCGCCTCCCATCCACAGCAGCTCATCATCCGGGTGCGCCACGATGATGAGCAAATCGGCGCGCGTAAGCGGCGGCTGCCATCGCTGCACCCAGTCCGGCGGCTGAGCGCCGGAAAACACCCTGAACTCGCTGATGGACACGCCGTCCTTGCCGCCGCGCAGTTCCAGCGTCAGCGGATCATCCCCGGCAAAAGGCACATAGCGGTGCGCGAGACCTGCCCCCTGCCGGCGGTAGATCTCCCGCCCGCCGGATTTGACCGCCATCTCCTCGGGCTCGGTCTGAAAACACATGTACAGGCCGCCCTCCCGCGTGCCGGGCGGGGCTTGCAGGGTGAGGACGCAATCCTGCTGACGCTTATATGTCCAGGCGCTGTCATACCGGCCATCCACCGCCTTTGCCCATGCCGACTGCGAGCCCGGCGCCGTCACAAGGCATTCCCTGGTGATGTCCGTGGCCAGCGCCATGCCTGCGCCCGGCAGACACATCAGCGCGCTCACCAGCAGGGTCTTGAGAACAAAGCGCATATTGCTTCTCCGTCCGTAATCTTCCAATCGGGGAAGTCCGCAGGCCTTATAGCCTCATTATAACATGTGCTGTGAAGAAGGCTCGTTTTTCAGTTTCCTGCCGAAAAAACCTGCCGAGAAAAAACGATTCAGAAGAAGAAATGCCAGATCTTAGCTGCTTTGAGCTGCTCTTCTCCGCTCACATCATCTTCTGCCCGTTGATGACCAGGCCGAAGCTGTAGCCCAGCTTCTCGGCCGCCTTGCGGCAGAGGATCATGCGCGAGAGGAAGATCTCGAAGTATTCGGAGATCGGGCTGGAGGCCGTGTCGATCGACAGGTTGAGGCGGATCTCCTTTTCCTCAGTCAGCACCTCCACCCGGGAGTCCACCACGGCGTAGTTGACCCGGTCGTGAATGTCAAAGGCGATGGAGGCCTTGTCCCGCACGCGGGTGCGGCGCACGTCGGTCTTGTCGGCGATCATCAGGGCGGCCGCCACGTCGTTGACCGGGAAGGCGGTGGCCTCGTCGTGGTTGCCGATGGCGGTGACGATGGTGGCGATGTCCTCCTGCGCCGCGCCCATGTCATTGAGCAGGTGAAAGGCCATCAGCGCGCCCGAGGTCTCGTGCCCCTTGCGGTTGATCATGTTGCCGATGTCGTGCAGGTAGCCGGCGATGGCGGCCAATTCCCCCTCCCGCTGGCTGTGCCCGGTTTGGGCCAGGATATCCCGGGCGGTACGCGCCACCCGGGTGACATGGGCGAAGGAATGCTCGGTATAGCCCATGGCCATCAGGGACTCGTCGGATTTCTGGATGTAGGCGCGCACCGCGGGGTGCTGCCTGACCTGTTCCAGGGTGATGCTCATGGTGATCTCCTCCGTATATCTGCCGGGTGATGTCTGGATATATTTCTAAGCATTCGGGTCCGCGCGGCGCAGCAGCAGCTGGCCGCGCAGGTGGGGCGGATGGTCATACCGGCTGCTTTGCGCGCGCAGCGCCACCTGCCGGCCGACAGCGGGCAGATACAGCGCGAAGCCCAGCGCGTCCGGGCCGGAAGACAGGTAGCTGTCCTGGGGGACGCCGTCCACCTCCAGCCAGACGCGATTGAGGCGCAGGGCGTCATGATAGCCCGGGTGCTGCGCGAAGCGCAGGGCGTATTGCCCGGCCTCCGGCAGATAGGGGCTGAGGTTGAAGGTCCAGTCTGCCTGACAGCTGCCATGGTCAAACTGCCCGGAGCCCCATTCGCCCACGGCAATCCAGGCGCTGTCAAGGGGACGCAGGGCGGCCGGCGGCCGGCCCGCCCGGAACGCGGCCAGGGTCCTGAGGATGGGCGTTCCCGCGGACTCCAGCGCCGTAAAGCGCAGCGCCTCGGCCGGAAGCGGCTCAAAGCAGTCGATCTTCTTGTAGCCGATGGCGCTGCCGGCGCACACCGCGCGCCACTGCCCCCCGCTCCGCGCGGCCACCCGGTAGGCGCGCACGCGCTGCCCCTGGCGGATGTCCTCCTGCAACATTACGTGATCGATTTCTTTTGGACCGCCCAGGTCCAGCTCCACCACGGCCCCGCGGCCGGAACCGGACGCCAGGGGCCGCGCGAAGCGTCGGCGGATCTCATCGCCCAGCTCCTTCATGCGCGCCATGTCCTCGGGCAGGATGTGGCCCTGGGGATGGGGCGCCTGGTTGAGCAGCAGCACTGCGCCCCGGCCGACGGAGCCGTAATACATGGCCAGCAGCTCATCCAGGCTCCTGAGCGGGTTGTCCGCCAGGTCATGGTGGAAGCCCCAGTCCCGGCGAAGGCGCGCGTCGCATTCCAGCGGCAGCCAGGTATCGCCGTCCGGGTCGCCGTGGCGCTGGGTGGCCACGCCTGAGAGGGCGTCCTGCCGCCATACGGCATGCCAGGCCGGGTCAGCGGCGTAGCCCTCCTCCTGGCCTACCCAGCGGATGGTGGCATAGGGGCTTTGAAAGACCATCGCGCGCGGGGCATAGTATTGCAGGATATCGCCGACCTCAATGGCCAGGGAACCGTCAAACCAGACCTCCACAATGTCGCCGTAGCGGGTGAGCAGCTCCTTCAGCCAGGCGCGGTAGACGCGCGTGTATTCCGCCTGCCGCGCCGGGTCGCGCGTCAGGCCGCGCGCGCCGGCGTCCATGACCATGGTGTCCGCCGCCAGGTAAATGCCCAGCCTGATCCCGGCCTCGCGGCAGGAGGCGGCCAATTCCGCCACCACGTCGCCCCGCCCGTTTTTCCAGGGGATGCGCTTCATGTTGAAGTCGCCCTCATCGGTCTGCCAGGCGCAAAAGCCCAGGGCGTGCTTGGCGACAAATACCAGGTACTTCGCGCCCAGATCGGTTGCGGAGCGCACCCATTGCCGGGTGTCCAGGGTGGCGCAGGTGCAGCGGGCCAGCAGCTCCGCGCGATAGGCCGCGTCGCTTAGGCGCGGCTGGTCAATGTCGTGGTACCAGCCCATGGGAAACCAGTGAATGAACAGGCCCAGCTCCATTTGCTGCCAGGCTGCCTGCTGCGGGGTGGGACGGGCCTGCGGGACAGGATGAAGTTTCATAGGCCTCCTTTGCCGGGCGGTTTATGCCAAAGGGCGCGCCGCGCACCCCCGGCTGTCCTTGCATTATACGCGAACGCGCGGAAGTCGCAAGCCGTCAGGCCGGCCTTCCGTGACAGATCGCCCCGCGCGTGGTAAAATACAGCTTACTGATTTGTCGGAGGTAGGCTTTGAACCGGGACATGGGCCAGCGCCTGGAAATGCTGCTGGAGGAGGTACAGCGCCCCGCCCGCTACACCGGGGGCGAGGTGAACGCGATAAAAAAGGAATGGCGCCCGGGACGGACCGCCTTTTGCTTCGCCTTTCCGGACACCTATGAGGTGGCTATGAGCCACCTGGGCATGAAGATCATCTATGAGGCGGTCAACGCCCGTGAAGATATGCTCTGCGAACGCGTCGTGATGCCCTGGGCGGATATGGCGGATGGCCTGAAGGCGGCGGGCATCCCGCTGTACTCCCTGGAGAGCCGCCGCGCGCTGAGCGAGTTTGACGCGGTGGGCTTCACCCTGCAGTATGAGATGAGCTACACCAACATCCTCGCCATGCTGGACCTGGGCGGCATCGCGCTGCGCGGCGGGCAGCGCGGGGAACAGGCGCCCTTTGTCATTGCCGGTGGCCCCTGCGCCGCCAACCCCGAGCCGCTGGCGGAGGTTGTGGACGCCTTTTTGATGGGCGACGGCGAGACCGCTACAGTGCAGATGCTGGAGGTGATCGGCGCCGGGCGGCGGGAGGGCCTGCGCAGGGAGCGGATTTTATTGAGGCTGGCCGGTATCCCGGGCGTGTATGTGCCCTCGCTGTATGAAAGCGTCTGGCATGAGGACGGCACCCTGGCCGCCTTCACGCCCAAGGTTGAAGAAGCGCCGGGCCGCGTGGTCAAGCGCGTTGAGACGGACCTGGACGCCGCCTGCTTCCCCGCCGCCATGCCCCTGCCCTATACCGAGGCTGTGCATGACCGCATCGTGCTGGAGATCATGCGCGGCTGCACGCGCGGCTGCCGTTTTTGCCAGGCCGGCATGCTCTACCGCCCGGTGCGCGAGCGCAGCCCCGGGAAGCTGCTGGAGTTGGCGCAGGCCCTGTTTGAGGCCACCGGCTATGAGGAGATCAGCCTGTCCAGCCTGTCGACCGGCGATTATTCCCAGCTTCTGCCGCTGATCCGCGGGCTCAACGAGCGTTTTGAGGGCCGGCGCGTCAGCCTGTCCCTGCCCAGCCTGCGCATTGACGGGCCCCTGCAGGAGGTGCTGGCCGACAGCGGCAGGGTCAAGAAGTCCGGTCTGACCCTGGCGCCGGAGGCCGGCACGCAGCGCCTGCGGGATGTGATCAACAAGGGCGTCACCGAGGAGGACCTGCTGCGCGCGGTCAGGGAGGCCTTTGAGGCCGGCTGGAACAGCGTCAAGCTGTACTTCATGATCGGCCTGCCCACCGAGACCGATGAGGATGTGCTGGGCATCGCCGTCCTGGCGCGCAAGGTGGTGGACTGCTACTACGCCCTGCCATGGGAGAAGCGCGCCCGCGGGCTGAAGGTGGTGGTCAGCGCCTCCACCTTTGTGCCCAAGCCCTTCACGCCCTTCCAGTGGGCGGCACAGGACAGGCTGGAAGAGATCCGCCGCAAGCAGGGCCTGCTGCGAAACGCGCTGAACATCCGCGGGGTCACCTTCAACTGGCACGACCCGGAGACCAGCTTTCTGGAGGCCTGCTTCGCCCGCGGCGGGCGCGAGCTGTCGCCGGTTTTGCTGCGCGCCTATGAGCTGGGCTGCCGGCTGGACGGCTGGAGCGAGCATTTCAATTTCCAAGCCTGGCTGCAGGCCTTTTCGGACGCCGGGGTTGACCCGGCCTTCATCGCCCACCGCGCGCGAGAGAAGGACGAGCGCTTCCCTTGGGACTTTGTGGACATCGGCGTGACGCGCGGCTACCTGTGGCTGGAGAACGAGCGCGCCCTGCGCGGGCAGACCACGCCGGACTGCAGGGAGGGCTGCGGGCACTGCGGCCTGCGCCGCTTTGAGGGGGTATGCCCGGAATGAAGATGCTGGTGGTCTACCAAAAGCTGGGCCTGCACCGCTTTTTAGGGCACCTGGACCTGCAGCGCGCCATGCAGCGCGCGCTGCGCCGCAGCGGGCTGCCGGTGTGCTATTCCCAGGGCTTCAATCCCCATCTGCTGCTGAGCTTCGCCGCGCCCCTGTCCGTGGGCATCCAGGGTGAGCGCGAGGTCATGGAGCTGCCGCTGGGCGAGCCCGTGGCTGAACAGGACTTCCTCCGGCGGCTCAACGCCGCGCTGCCCGAAGGGCTCAAGGCGCTGCAGGCTCGGCTGCTCGGCGATGACGCCGTCCCGGCCATGGCGCGGCTGGAGGCCGCCGTGTACACCATCGTCCCGCGGGAGGCCGCGCCGGAGCTGCTGGCCGCCGTGCCCGGCTTTCTGGCGCAGACTGCCATCCCCTACCTGAGAAAGACCAAGTCCGGCGAGCGCATGGACGATCTGCGCCCCCTGGTGTACAACCTGCTGGTCAAGCAGGGCGCGCTGCATGCCGTCCTGGCCATCAGCGAGCGGGGGACCGCCCGGCCGGACCAGCTGCTGGCCTCTCTGGCGGCTTTTGCCGGCGTTGCCCCGCCGCGCTGCGCCATCACGCGCGCCGCCCTGCTGGACGGGCGCATGGCGCCGCTGGAGGACCTGTGAAGGAGCTGCTGATCCGCGCGCGCGGCGGGATGCCCGCCCTGGCGCTGCTGGAGAACAGGCGGCTGCTTGAGTACGCTCCCCTTCAGGAGGACAGCGCCCTGGCCTCCGGCGCCGTCTACCTGGGGCGCGCCGGGCGGGTGATGAAGGGCCTTGGGGCGATGTTTATCCGGCTGGCGTCCGGCGTGGAGGGCTTTTTGCCCTTCAATGAGCTGGCAGGCGCCAGCCGCCCCGCGCCGGGGGACAGCCTGATCGTGCAGATCAAACGGCCGGCCCAGGGCGGCAAGTCCGCCTACCTGACCTGTGACATCGCCCTGCCCGGGCGCGGGGCCATGCTGCTGCCCCGGGGCAATTATGCCCACGTCAGCAGGCGCGCGCGGGACCCCGCTGCGCTGCGGGCGCTGGCCCGCAGGCTGTGCCCGCCGGGCATGGGGCTGGTGCTGCGCGCCCGGGCCGAGCAGCTGCCCCTGGAGGAATTGGCGGAGGAGATCGCCTCCCAGCAGGCTTACTGGGAGGAATTGCGATCGCGCGCCCGCGCCGGCGCCGCGCCCATGCTGCTGGCGCCCGCGCCGGGCATTTTGCAGCGCCTGCTGCGCGATGAGCGCGTGCCGCCGGAGCGGATTGTGACCGATGATGAGCAGGCTACCGCGGGCCTTGGGCTGCCCGCGCAGCTGCACCCTGACCCTTTTTCGATGTATGGCGTGGAGCGGCAGCTGCGCCGGGCGCTGGGCAGGCGGGTCTTCCTGCCCTCCGGCGGCTTTCTGGTGCTGGACCAGTGCGAGGCCGCGCTGCTGATCGATGTCAATTCGGGCGGCGACAGCCGCCGCGCGGACGATCTGACGCTCAGGGTCAACCTGGAGGCCGCCGGGGAGATCGCCCGGCTGCTGCGCCTGCGCCGCGCGGGCGGCATCATCCTGATTGACTTTATCGACATGCCCGGCCAGGACCAGCGCGACGCGGTGCAGGCCGCCCTGGCGGAAGCGCTGCGCGAGGACCGGGTGAGCAGCGAGGTGCTGGGCTTCACCCGGCTGGGCTTGATGGAGATGACCCGCAGGAAGGCCGAGGCCGCGCTGGAGGTTTCATTGGAGCGCGAAGAGGAGGAGCAGGACATTGGCGACGCGTGACGCGGTGCGGCCCATCGCGCGGGAGGAGATCCTGCGCCAGCAGGCCATTGCCCGGGAGATCCGGGAGCGGCCGGACCGGCCCCTGACCTACCACCTGGTCACCTATGGCTGCCAGATGAACGCCCATGACTCCCAGGCCCTGGCCGGGATGCTGGAGGACATGGGCATGGCGCCGGAGGCGGACAGGGAGAAGGCCGGGCTGATCCTGTTCAACACCTGCTGCATCCGCGACAACGCGGAGCGCCGCGCCATGGGCAACATCGTCTTTACCAGGAAGATCAAACGGGTGCGCCCTGAGCTGCTGGTAGGCGTGTGCGGCTGCATGGCCCAGCAGGAGGGCTTTCAGGAGCGGCTGAGCAGGCGCTATCCCCATGTGGATTTCAGCTTCGGCCCGGGGGAGATCTACCAATTGCCCCAGCGCCTGCTGGATGCCATGGAAGGGCGGCGGGAGCAGGCCTTCTGCCGGGGGGAGGATTCCACCCTGTATGAGGGCCTGCCGGTCCTGCGCTCCTTGCCCTTTTTCGCCTACCAGACGGTGATGTACGGCTGCGACAACTTCTGCTCCTACTGCGTGGTGCCCCTGGTGCGCGGGCGGGAGCGCTCGCGGGAATTAAGGCAGATCGTGAGCGAAGCGCAGCGCCTGGTGGATGAGGGCGTGCAGGAGATCATGCTGCTGGGGCAGAACGTCAACTCCTACGGCAGGGACACCGGCGGGCCGCGCTTTGAGGACCTGCTGCGCGCCCTGGGCCAGACCGGCATCCGCCGGCTGCGCTTCATGACCTCCCACCCCAAGGACCTGTCCGATGAGCTGATCGCGGAGATGGCGCGCAACCCGGCCGTCTGCCCGCACCTGCACCTGCCCGCGCAGTCCGGCAGCGACCGCATGCTCGCGGCCATGAACCGCAAATACACCCGGGACTGGTACCTGGAGCGCGTGCGCGCCCTGCGCCAGGCCATCCCGCACATCGGGCTGACCAGCGACCTGATCGTGGCCTTCCCCGGCGAGACCGAGGAGGACTTTGAGCAGACCCTGTCCCTGGCGCGCCAGGTGCGCTTCGACAGCGCCTTCACCTTTATCTACAGCCCGCGCTCAGGCACGGCCGCCGCCAGGCTGCCCGGGCGGATCGACCCGGAGGTGGCGCGCGAGCGCATCCTGCGCCTGATCGCCCTGCAGGAGGGCATCACCCGGGAGGTGCTGCGCGGCCTCGTCGGGCAGACGGCAAGCGTGCTGGCTGAAGGCCTCTCCAAACGCGACCCCGGCCAGCTCACCGGCAAGACCGGGCGCGGCATCGCCTGCAACTTCAGCGCCGATCCCGGCCGGATCGGGCAGATCGTGCCCGCCCTGATCACAGGGCAGGGCAGCAAGACCCTCAAGGCCAGACAAATTGAAAAGGAGAACCCCTGATGGAAAAGATTCTGGAAAAAGCCCGCGAGCTGGGCCGGCTGATCGCCCAATCCGAGGAATTCACCAACTTGAACGCCCTGGATGAGCAGATGTACCAAGATCCCGAGGTGTCCGGCATGCTGGAGCGCCACGCCGACCTGCGCGACCGGATCGCCGCGGCCGAAGCCGGGGACGAGGCCCCGGAGCAGGACCTCAAGGCCCTGAGGGACTAGGCCGACGGCCTGCAGGAGCAGATCAGCCGGCATGAGCGCATGCTGCAGGTCAGCATCGCGCGGCTGACCTTCAACCGCATGATGGAGCACGTCAACCGCGCGCTGCAGGCGCAGCTGACCGGCGAGGACGAGTTCGCTGAGGACTTGGGCTGCAGCGGCGGCTGCGCGGGCTGCTCGGGCTGCGGCTCCCCGCGCTGAGCGCGCCGGGCGGAGTTTACTGAATCATCAGGATGATTTTTGCGCGGCGGCGCGCAAAAAGGAGGCGGAACACATGGATTTTGCAGCGCTGTCCAAACAATACGAGGAGTACATCATCGCCCTGCGGCGGGATTTTCACGCCCACCCGGAGCTGTCCTTTGAGGAGGAGCGCACCGCGCGGGTGGTCTGCGGGCAGCTGGGCCATCTGGGTATCCCCCATGTGCGCCTGGCGCACAACTGCGTGGTGGGCAAGCTGGTCGGCGGAAAGGCTGAGCAGGGCGGCCGCAGGCTGGCCATCCGCGCGGACATGGACGCGCTGCCCATCACGGAGGAGGCTGAGGTGCCCTTCAAGTCCGAACACGAGGGCGTCATGCACGCCTGCGGGCATGACGGGCATACCGCCATGCTGCTGGGCGCAGCGGCCATGCTCAAACAGGCGCAGCCTGAGCTGGGCGGCACCGTCTACCTGTGCTTCCAGTCCGCCAAGGAGGTGGGCGGCGGCGCCCGGGGGATCGTCGACTACCTTCTGGCCGAGGGCGGCGTGGACCGCGCCATCGCGGCCCATCTGATGCCCGGCCTGGACAGCGGGCTGATCAACGTGGAGGAAGGCGCGCGCATGGCCGCCACCAACAACTTCATGGTGGAGGTGACAGGGCGCGGCGGCCATGCCTCCCAGCCCGAGCTTTGCATCGACCCCATCAAGCCCCTGTGCCGGATCGTGCTGGACATCTCCGCGATTCCGGCCAACCGCGTGGCGGCCCTTGAGCCTTGCGTGGTGCACGTGGGCAGGGTGGCGGGCGGCACCCAGGGCAACATCATCCCCCAGAAGGCGACAGCCTGGGGCGGCTTTCGCACCTTCTCAACGCAGCAGCGCGCCCGGTTGCCCGAACTGATCCGCGAGATCGCCGAACACACCGCCCTTGCCCATGGCGCAGCCGCCCGCGCGGAGTTTTACGAGGGCTCGCCTGTCGTCAACAATGACGCGCAGTCCGTCGCGCTGGCCCGGGAGGTGCTTGGCCGGCACCCGGTGCTGACGCCCGCTTCCCTGAAGCCCATCTGCGCCTCGGAGGACTTCGGCATGTTTCTGGAGCAGTTCGGCGGCTTCATGTGCTTCATCGGCATCCGCAACGAAAAGAAGGGCCTGGTGTATGACCTTCACCACCCCAGGTTCGGCATTGATGAGGATGTGCTCGGGCCTGGCGCCGCCTTTTTCGCGCTGTACGCGGACGCGTTTTTGAACGGCGGCTGATCGCTTCGCCGCCGGGAGGATCATTGGCTGTCAGGCAGGAGGGCAGCGGCTATGCCGGGATGGTCGCCGGGATGCTTGAGGGGATCGAAGTGAGGCTGAATGAAGACTATCTCACCGACAGGGAGGGCTGGAACGCGTTGGCGGGCAAAATCATCCATATCGGGGCCATCGGCGCCTATTTTGATTGGATGCAAACAAGCTTTACGTCAGCATGAATCGCTCAGCAGACGGTCGTCAGGCGCCATGAGGGAAACGCGGCATGGATGATTGCTGTGCGGAGGCGCTCCGGGCATTACAGGGTGATTCCACAGCGGCTGGCGCCTGCGCGCAGCACGCTCAGCACCAGATCGTTGTATGAAACGCCGGAAAACTCGGCAAGCATGGGGTAGTCGCTGTAACCGGGAGCCAGGCCGGGAAGCGGATTGATTTCAATGAAGTATATTTTGCCGTCTGCGGAAAGACGAAAGTCGATCCGGGAAAAATCCCGGCATCCGAGGGCCTTGTATATCCGGCGCGACAATTCCATCATTTCGTTTTCGGTATTTTTGTCTATGTCGGACGGGCAGCTGTACGACACATGGTTCTTGTAATCCTGTTTCACGTTATAGCTGTAGATGCGATAGTTTCCCCGCGTGCTTTTATGGAATGAAATCTCCATCGGCGGAAAAACGCGCATATCCTGCCCGTTCCCCAGAATGCCCACGGTGAACTCGCGGCCTTCTATATATTCCTCTGCCAGCATGTCGCCTTTGTAGTGGCCTAACATGTACTTGAGTTGCTGATCAAATTCTTCGTCGGAATTCACGATGCTGATATCGGAGATTCCCTTGCTCGACCCCTCGGCGTTGGGTTTGATGATGATCGGGTATTTCATGCCGCTCAGATCGGGCTTTATATGAAGCCCGAACACAGTGTATTTCGGCGAGCGAACGTCGTATGTGGAAAGCAGTCTTTTGGTAAGCGCCTTGTCCAGCGCGATGCAGAGCGTCGTTTCGTCCGATCCTGTAAAAGGAATGCCGAGCATATTCAAAAGCGCGGGGATTTGTGCTTCCCTGCCGCGCCCCGAAGTGCCTTCGGCGATATTGAACGCCATGTCTATGTGATTGTGCGCAAGGCGCTCAGGCAGCGTTGAGTCCGCCTCAAAAAGCAGCACGCCGAGACCCGCGCCGGCAAGAGCGTCCCTGATGGCGTAGACGGTGTCAATGCTGTCGTATTCGGCTTGTGCGTCGGGAGTGTCGCCGGATGAGTCATGCTTGAGGTTATAAATGATTCCAATGACCAGCGCAGGAGGAGGGATATGGCTTTCCTCAGCCCTTTTTTCCATGGAAAAATCACTTCGCTTTCAGGTAAACATCGGAGCAATTTCTTACTCGAAAACGGTATACTGCAACTCTCAACACAAGTCAACATAAATTATTTCATGCCGGTTCCAATCCTGCGTGCATCAGCATGAGCGCTTCTCCGCTGCCCGCCGGCGGCTGACAGCGCCTGGTGAACGTTCATCATCTGTCCACGGAATCATCGAACTTTCTCCCGCGATAAAACACATTTCCGCCACAGTTTCCGTTTAGGATAGGATCACGGCAAAGGAATGCCGGAATGAAAGGAAAGAGGAAATTACGATGAACACAAAGAAATGGATGAGCATGCTGGCGCTGGCGCTGGCTTTGGCTGTGCCGGTGATGGGCCTGGCTTCCGGGGACTACGGCGCGGCCGCGGTCAGGGAGGGCGAGACCTATACGGTGGAGCAGATGCTGGTCTACGCCCTGCAGGACGAGTACCTGGCCCTGGCTGAATACAAGGCGATCATGGAGAAATTCGGCGTGGATCGCCCCTTTGGCAACATCATGAAGGCTGAGCAAACCCATGTGGAGCACCTGCTGCCCCTGTTTGCCGCCTACAAGATCCCTGTGCCGGAGGATACCTCCGCCGGGCATGTGACGCTGCCCGAGACGCTGGAGGAGGTCTACCAGACCGGCGTGACGGTGGAGATCAACAATATCAAAATGTATGAAACCTTCCTGAAGCAGGAGGGGCTGCCGGAGGATGTGAAGACCGTGCTCCAGGCGCTGAAGAACGCGTCCGAGAACCACCTGGCGGCCTTTGAGCGCAACCTGAACAGGCCCGGCAGCGGGCAGGGCCTGCGCGCCGGCAGCCGCCGGGCGGATGAGGGCGGCGCCCCCGCCTATGGACGCCGCAACCGGCCCGGGAATGCCGCCGATAGCGGAAGCCGGCCCCGCGACGGGCGCGGCCGCAGGGGGAACTGACAGGAACAACTGGCTATTCCAGACAATATAAAAGGGATGCGCGGGCGCCGCGCATCCCTTGACTTTCTGGCGCTTATACTGATGTAAAGAAAGGTATCAGCATTATTATTTCAGCAGCTCGGCCGCCTCCAGCTGCGCCTGGATATCGTCCAGGGCTTCCTGGGCGGTGACTTCGTTGCTCTCCAGCGTGGAGAGCACGTTGCCGATGATCTCTGCGGCGGCGCCGGCTTCAATCAGGGCAGGCGGCGCGGAAGCGAAGTTCATGCTGTCAAACACGGCGGCGCGGTTGGCAGGCGGGGTGATGTCCAGATATTGGCTCAGCCTGCTCTGGTCCGCGATGGTGGGCAGCTCCCAGCTGGCGTCCAGCCGCAGCTGCACGATGTCCGGGTCCGAGCCCAGGGCGTCAATGAACTTGGCAGCCGCTTCCTTGTGGGCGCAATTGGGAGAGATGGCGTTGACATTGGCAAAGAAGAAAGTGGCCTTGTCCTTGAACCCCGGCTCCACCACGATGTCCCATTCAAAGGCGGCCTTTTCCGTGAAGGTGGGGAAGCCCCAGATGCCGGTGACGATCATGCCCAGCTTGCCCTCAGTGAACATGTCCCAGTCACCGCAGCCGGCCATGTCCTCCTGGTTGGGCTGCACGCGGCCTTCGCCCCGCACGCGCTGGAGCATGGCTTGCAGCACCGCTACGTTCTCGGGCGCGTTGGCGGTAAAGGCGGTGTAGTCGGCGCTGACCAAGCTGCCGCCGTTGCCCTTTACGGACTTGTAGAACTCATGGTAGGAGACGGGCTGGAAATAGCCCCAGATGTCCTCGCCCAGCGCCCGGATTTTTTCTGCGGCCGCCTGCGCGTCCGCCCAGGTCCATTCATTGGCGGGGTACGCAAGCCCGGCCTGGTCAAAGAGCGCCTTGTTGTAGAACAGCACGCAGGTGGAGAAGCTCATGGGCACAGCGTAGAGCCTGCCCTCGCTGGACACAGCCGCCAGGGTGCCTTCGGAATAATTGCCGCGCGCTATGCCCAGATCGCTCAGGTCGGCCACGGCGCCCCTGAGCATGTAGGCCAGGAAGTTCTCCATGTTCAGTTCAAACACGTCCGGCGGGTTGCCGCCGCCCACGCGGGTGGCCAGCCCCGTGAAATAATCGTTGTAGCCGGTCAGCTGCAGGTCGATCTTGATGTCGGGATTCTTTTCCTCAAAGATGGCGATCATTTTCTTGAGGGTTTCCTCCTGGGCGCCGGAGGCGGAGAAGTTGGCGTAGGTCAGGGTGGTCTGCGCGCTGGCGGCTGCGGCGAAGGCCATGAGCAGCGCAGCGGCGAGCAGGAAAGCCAGGATCTTTTTCATTGGGATACCTCCTATTTTTTGAACGCTTGCGCGTTTGATCCGGGGTTGGGGGACTATTTGAGCCCGCCCAGGGCGATGCCGCTGTCCACGCGGCACTGGGAGAGGACATAGACCAGCAGGATGGGCAGGATGGTGAGCACGGCCCCCGCCATGAGGACGTGCTCGTTGTTGCGGTACATGCTGTTCATGTTGCCCAGCACCACCTGCAGGGTCTGCTTGCCGGTGCTGGTCAGCACGATCAGGGGCCACAGGTAGCTGTTCCAGGCGCCCATGAAGGCCAGCAGCACCAGGGTGAAGAAGGTGGGCGCCACCATGGGCAGCAGAATAACAAAAAACACCCTGTACAGGGAGGCGCCGTCCAGCATGGCGGATTCCAGGTAGCTGTCCGGCACCGTGATCATCGCCTGGCGCATGAGGAACACGCCGAAGGCGTTGGCCAGGGCGGGCAGGATCAGCCCGGTATAGCTGTCCAGCAGCCCCATGATTCGCAGGATGATGTAGTTGGGCACCATGGTCACCGTGCCCGGGATCATCATGGTGGCCAGGTACAGGCCAAAGAGCTTGTCCGAGCCCCTGAAGGGCAGCTTGGCGAACACAAAGGCGGCCATGCAGGCGCTGAGCACCTGCACCAGGGTGGTGGCAAGCGCCAGGAAGAGGCTGTTGAGGCTTGCCCTGCCAAAGGAGAAGCCGGGCATGTTGAACACCCGGATATAGCCCTCCAGGGTGGGGCGCTCCGGGATCCAGCGGATGGGAATGGTGCGGATAGCCTCGCTGCCCTTGAAGGAGGAGGACAGCATGAACAGGAAGGGCAGCAGCGTCAGGGCCGCCATGAGGACAACCATGACGTAAAAAGCGGCGTTCCTGAGCTGTTTTGCGCGCAGCTTAGGCATCATAGTTCACCCACCTTTTCTGCAGGCGGAACTGCAGCAGCGTAAAGGCCAGGATGATGATGAACAGGATCCAGGAATAGGCCGAAGCCATGCCCATCTTGTACTGCCGGAAGGCGTACTTGTAGATGCGTTCCAGGAAGACGGTGGTCGCCCCGCCCGGCCCGCCGTCAGTCATGATCAGCACGGAGTCAAACACCTGCAGCCCGTAGATGACATTGATGACCACCAGCAGGAAGAGGGTGGGCGTCAGCAGCGGCAGGGTGATGCTGAAAAACTTCCGCGCGCCGCCCGCGCCGTCAATGCCGGCAGCCTCATACAGCGCGGGGTCGATGCTTTTGAGCGCCGCCAGCACCATCAGGGCATAATAGCCGGTGTCCTTCCACACGGCGGTGATCACGATCCCGGGCATGGCCCAGACGCGGCTGGACAACCACGCGGGGCCCTTGATGCCAAACAGGGACAGGGCCTGGTTCATCAGCCCGTAGTGCCCGGACAGCACCCAGGTCCACACCACGGCGGCGGCCACCCAGGAGGTGATCACAGGGGTATAGAACACCGTCCGAAGCACCGCCCGCCCCCGGAAGCTGCGGTTGAGCAGCAGGGCCTGGCCCAGGGAGCACAGCAGAATCAGCGGCAGGTAAAGCCCCAGGTAGGTCAGGGTGTGGAGAAGCACCTGGGGAAATTCCCGTCCGGTCAGGATCCGCGCGAAGTTTTTTAGCCCCAGGAAGTCCATGCTTCCCGCCAGCAGGTCGTAATCCATGAAGCTGTAGTAAAACGACATGGCGATGGGCAGCAGGCAGAAGACCGCCACCCCGATCAGGGAAGGCGCGAGAAACACCGCGGTCGCCGTCCGGCGGGTATTCGCGTTGGGCAGGTACATGCGCGCCTCCTTTCCTGAAGCGGCGAGAATCAGCTTGTCAGCCTTCTGAACACCGGGATCCGCTCAAGCGGCGCGTCCGCGAGCAAAGTCTGGTTCCCCGAATGGCGCCGGCCGGTGAAAAAATCCTCCCAGACGCCTTCGGGCAGGTACACCCTGCGGCTGGTTTGGCCTTCCTCCACCACGGGCGCCACCATCAGCTCCCGCCCCAGCATGAACTGGTCATGGGTGGACAGGGCGACGGCGTCCTCCGGCCAGTCCAGGCACAGGTGCGCTATCAGGGGCCTTGCGTCCCGGACACAGGCCTGCGCTTCCTGCCACAGGTAGGGGCGCAGGCTTTCCCGCAGCCTGGCAAAGCGTATGCCCAGGCTGAGCACCCGGGGGTCCCCCAGCCTCTGCGCCAGGTTCCAGGGGCTGCGGTCGTTGTTTTCCACCCGCATCCCGCCGTATTGCCCGCCCCGGGGCTCCGAATGCCACTGCATGATGGGGCAAAAGCAGGCCAGGGCGGTGGCCCGCAGGTAGAGCTCGGCCGTGGGGATGGGGCCGGCGAAGCCGCCGATGTCAAAGCCCCAGAACAGGATGCCGGACAGGCCGGCCGAGATCCCGGCCCTGAGCTGGGCCTGCAGCTCGCTGAAGGTGCTCAGCTGGTCCCCCGCCCAGTGGGCGGGCTGGGTCTGGGCGCCCACATAGCCGGCCCGGCTGAAAGTCAGGCCCCTGACGCCGTTCTCTTTCAAAAAATTTTGGTAGGCTTCCACATACTGGCCGGTGTACAGGTTGTGGGCTTCCAGCCCCCGCATGCCGTTGTGAAGCCTCGCGCCCTCCTCAAACAGGAACTCCCCGCCGTCGGTCTTGAAGCCCTCCACGCCCATGTCCAGCAGGTATTTCCGCTTGCCGAACCACCAGGCGCGGGCTTCAGGGTTGGTAAAGTCCGGCATCAGGCTGTGGGCGAACCAGCGCCCGTTGATGCGGTAAGGGCTGCCGTCCTCCCGGCGGATGACATGGCCGCGGCGGACGGCCTCCTGGATGTCCGCCTCATGAACGGGCGCGTGGGGATGCTCGTCATCGTGCTTGAGGACGGGGATCTGCCACAGCAGCAGACGCAGCCCGGCTCCGCGGATGCGCCTGACGGTCTGTTCCGGGTTTGGGAAATGTTCCTCATGCCAGCGGTAGAAGGTCTGCTCGTCGCTCCATTGCTCCAGCACCATGACGGAAGCCGGGTAGCCATGCGCCCGCAGCGCCTCCAGCTGGGCATCCACTTCGGCGTCGTCCTTCCAGCCGTTGCCGGAGATCCACACCCCGAAGGCCCATTCCGGCGGCAGCGCGGGCTGGCCAGTCAGGCGGATGTAGGCGCGCAGCAGCTCATCCGGGCGGCCCAGGAACAGATGGTCCCTGGACAGGATTGTGCCTTGGGCGCGCTGGCATAAGGTGACGGTGTCCGCGAAGCGCATCCGCGTCGGGATGCCGCCCTCCCGGTACCAGCCCAGGCCGGCCTCTGTCATGAAGAAGGGCATGGGCAGGTAGCTCATATCGCCCTGCCGGGTAAACTTCTCCACCACGCGGCCGTTGCTGGACCCGCCTTTCATGTCCACCGCGTCAAAGCGTTCCCCGGTCCCGAAGATGTGCCGGCCCGGCAGCCGCATCTCCAGGCCGGACTGCCGGATTCTGCCCTTTCCGTCCCGCAGCGCCACATAGGCCAGGGCCTCGGCGGCTGTGCCGCTTAAACGGTTAAGTTTCCAAAGAAAATTGCCGCCCAGGCGCATTTTATAATCATTTGATAAAGGGATTTCGGCCGTTTCCACCCGGACGCCCTCAGCCGGCGCCTGCTTGAGCGTCAGCGTCCCGTCCGCCTGCAGATCAAGGCTCAGGTCATGGTCCAGGACCAGGCAATAGCCTGTTGTGGTCTTCAGGACGCTTCGCGCCCGGGTGTAGCGGGCTTCCTCCAGCACCTCAAAACGGTACCAGGGGCTGGCTTCCTGCTGTGTTGTGAACTGATAGGCGACTTCCCCGGCCCGGTCAAAGGCGCCCAGCTCAAAGCGGAAGAGGCCTCCGGCTGCCCCCGGGCGGGCCTCCAGGCGCTCTTCCCTGCCGTCCAGGCGAAGGATTAAATACGGGATCTCCTCATTGCCCTCCAGCCTGCAGCCCAGGGTGACGGGCTGCCCGATCAGGGGCAGGCGGGGATGGCGCTCAAACCCGCTGTCCTCAAAGGGGACCATGCCTTCAGGCAGGTGAATGATCATTCGTTCAGCTCCTCCCCGCTGTCAGGCCGGCGGTGCTTTTGTGCTGTCACCGGCCGGCCGACGCTTCGCACCGAGTCGCGGACCACCAGGTCCACCGGGAAGATCCATTCCTGCTTGTCCGGCTTGCCGTCCAGGGCGTCCAGGATGGTCAGGATCGCCTGCCTGCCCTTGGCGGCGATGTCCTGCCGCATGGTGGTCAGGGAGGGGTCGCAGATCTGCGCCAGGTCCAGGTCGTCAAAGCCCATGACGGACACATCCTCCGGCACGCGCCTGCCCTGCTGCCGCAAGCCCTTGACCACGCCTACCCCCAGGATGTCCGCCGCGGCGAACACCGCGGTGATGTCCTGTTGGCTGCAAAGCTCTTTGGCCGCCTGCATGCCGTGCTGGAAGCTCACCTCGCCTGTATACAGGCGCTCCTCCCGGACCTGCAGGCCCGCCGCCTCCAAAGCCTCCTGATAGCCCAGGAAGCGCTGGCGCATGACGCCGTGCTCGCTGATCCCGCCGGACACAAAGGCGATGCCGCGGTGGCCCCGGGAGAGCAGGTATTCGGTTGCCATCCGGCCGCCCTGCCGGTCGTTGATGCCGATGGTGTGGAAGGATTCATCCGTGACATAGGTGTCGATCAGCACCACCGGGATGGACAGCTGGTGCAGCTCGTCCAGGCTGCTGGAGGGATAGGAGCCCACGATGACGATGCCGTCAACCCCACGGTTGCGGGCGACGCCGATGTAGCTCTGCCCGCTGGCGGGGCCGGTCAGCAGCAGGTGGTAGCCGTTCCTGCGGGCGTTGAACTCCAGGCTGGACAGCAGGGCGCCGTAGAAAGGGTTGTCAAACATGAACTCCCGCCCCGGCTCCGTCTGGGGGATCACGATCCCGATCAGGTTGGTCTTGCGGCTGGTCAGGCTGCGGGCGTTCAGGTTGGGCACATAGCCCATTCGCTTGGCGACCTCCCGCACGCGCCGGCTGGTCTCGCTGCTGATGGTTTGCGTGGTGATCTCGTTGAGGACATAGCTGACGGTGGTGGTGGACACCCCCGCCTCCCTGGCCACATCCTTGATGCTGACCCTGCGCACGCCCTCACATCCTTACTTAACCGTTTCAGTACATCTGTAATACACCAGATATGACAGCTTGTCAAGGGGTCTTTTGCGCTGATCCTGATATGCCCATGCAGATAAATGATGCGTGTGAAGCCGTTTGGCCGCCTGTTCAGTGCATAAAGGAGGGCGGCATGCGCCTTGAACACGCTGTACAGCGCCCGGCCCGCATGCCGCCTTTGATGAAACGGAACGGTTAGTTACTTGGCAATGTTGGTGTTGAGCTCGTTGAGGATGTTGTTGAGCTGGGCGGCGTTGTCGTCCAGATACTTTTGCCACGCGGTGCCGACGTTTTCGAGCTTCTCCTCAAAGACGATCTTATACATGGCTTCCACGGGCTTGAGCGAATACTTGCTGTAGAAATCGCCGCTGAACAGCGCCAAGTCCAGATCGAAGGAGAGCACCTTGAGCGGTTCAAAGTTCCTGCGGAGCGACCAGTAGTGGTTGATGGCGTCCTTGACGGCGTCGGGATACTGCGTGCCGATGTTGCTCAGCCGCGTATCGGACATCGCGCCGAACATGAACGGATGCACGAGGTCGGAAACCAGCTCGATGTTCTTGTTGAAGGGGATGGGCTGGCCGGTGGCTTCATCGATCTTGCGCAGGGACACAAAGCTGCCGTCCTTAATCTCCCAATCAATGCCTTCGCGGCCGAAGTAGCATAGCATGATGCCTTCTTCGGAGAGCAGGTAGTCATATATCGTCAGGAAGCGCTCAACGACCTTGGGATCGCAGTCGTGCCGGAAGATGTACTCGCTCCAACTGTTGCCGGACTCGACTGCCTGCATGGCGCCGTTGTTGTCCAGCAGGTAGGCGTAGCCGATGATGTCATCCACATTCGCGCCCTCATTGCTGGCGAGGTAGAGGGTGCGCACCTGGTTGTAGAACAGGTGGTCAAACCCGTCCATGTAGGAGAACAGCTTGTTGGCGCTGAACTGATTGCGCGCCTCGTAGAAGGCGTTGGTGAAGAATTCGGTGTCCAGGAAGCCTGCGTCGTAGAACTTCTTGAACCATTCAATGCCCGTCTTCATGTCCTCGTCCGCGTAGGACCAAACATACTCGCCCTTCTCCGGGTTGAAATAGAATGTCGAGCTGGGATTTGCAATCTCGGGAACGGCCTGCACCGGACCCAGCTGAATCATGTTGTCGGGCCAGATGTGGTTGAACATCACCATGTCAGGGTTCTGAGCCTTGACCGCGGCGTACATGTCGTACAGTTCCTGAATTGTATAGTAGTCCTTTACCTCGATGCCTGCGGCGGCGGCAAGGTCTTTGCGATAGTAGATGCTGGAGAAGTAATCGCGATAGGGTTCAACGCTCTCAATCGCGCGGGGAACGGCAAAGTATTGGCCGTTATACTTGTATGCGTCACGCTGAACGATCAGGTCAAGCTGCGCTTTGATGTTGGGATACTTCTCCTCGTAGCCCTCCGGCAGCAGGGTCAGCAGCTCGTCCTGGCAATAGCCGTGATACTCCGGTATACCCAACGTCGAGATCATTACGTCGGGCATGTCGTCGCCGTTGATCATGATGCGCAGCTTCTCTTGGTGCGTGTAGTAATCCAGCGGCACATACTCGAAGCGGACATTGAACTTCTCGGCGACTACCACCCAGCGCGGGTCGTAGAACTGCCTGTCCTCTTTGGTGAAATCGTCGCTGCTTTCACAGAGCACGGGGATGTCCCAAAGCGCTACGGAGATCGTGATGGGTTCATAAGTCGTTTCCCCGGCAATCGCGGGCAGCGCGCTCATGCCGAGCAGCATCACCAGCACAAGCGCTACTGGCAGGATGGACTTGACTTTCTTCATGGTGTTTCTCCTTTCAAAATTCAAAGACATACAGCCTTTGTTAACGGGGATTACCCTTTCACCGCGCCGATCATGACGCCCTTGGCAAAGTATTTCTGTAAAAACGGGTACACGCACATGATCGGCAGCATCGTCACCAGCACGCTTGCCATGCGGATGGACTCCGAGTAGACTGTGATGTTCGCCATGAGGTTTTCGCGGTCTTTCATGGCCGATTCCGCCTGGTTGATGATGCGGCGAAGGTGCAGTTGCAGTGGCCAGCGGATGGGCTTATCGATGTAGATCAGCGCCTCAAACCAGCTGTTCCAGAAACCGACAATGATGAACAGCGAGATTGTCGCCAGCACGGATTTGGACAGCGGCAGGATGATTGACCAGAGGATGCGCCCTTCACTCGCGCCGTCCAGCCGCGCGGATTCCTCCAGTTCTGCCGGCAACTCACGGAAGAAGGTGCTCATGATCATCAGATAGTAGGTGCTCACCCCCGCGGGCAGAATCAGCGCTCGGTAGGTGTTCTTCAGCCCCAGTTTGACCATCAGCAGGTAGGTGGGGATCAGGCCGCCGGAAAAGAACATCGGGATGATCAGGAAGAGGTAAAACAGCTTGCGCCCGGGGAATTTGCGCGTGATGGCGTAGGCGGTGAGCACGTTGATGGTGATGCAGTACAGCCAGCCGCAGGCCGAAATGAAAATGGTATTGAGGTAGGCGGGCGCAAGCCAGCCCTCCCGGGAGATTTGGATGTAGGCGTTGAGCGTCGGCTCCTTGGGAAAGAGCGTCATCTTGTTTTGCATGTACTCGTCTTGCGTGATGAATGAAATGGTGAGCGCGTTGATAAAGGGCACCAGGACCGTCAGCGCGAACAGCGTCAGCAGCACGAGGATGAGGAGATGTCCCGCAGTAACGCGGCGCAGACCGGAACGCTTTTTCATGCAGCCATCCTCCTATTTTGCCGCGACCATGCCCTGCCCGCTGATCAGCATGGAGAAGCGGTCGGCCAGCAGGATGAGCACAAACCCGATGACTGATTTGAACAGGCCGATTGTGGCGGAGAAGCTGTAATCGGGCGCGGACGCGAAGGTCATGTCATAGATGTATGTGTCCAGTATGCTCGCCTCGCTCATGACGATGGCGTTGCGCATGTTGAAAAGCTGGTCAAAGCCCGCATTAAGCAGGTTGCCCACCTGCAGGATGAACATGATGGCAATCGTGCCCGCGATGCACGGCAGCGTAATGAACAGCGTCTGGCGGAAGCGTCCCGCGCCGTCGATCAGCGCCGCCTCGTACAGCTGCTCGTCCACTCCGGCGATGGCCGCCATGAAGATGATGGACGACCAGCCGACTTCCTTCCAGATGTCAGTGATGAAAATCAGCGGGCGGAACAGTGACGGCGAGCTTAGGAAATTGACGGGTTCACCGACAATCGCCAGCGTTTCGAGCAGCGCGTTGAGCAGCCCGTCACGGCGCAGGATGTTTTTGAGAATGCCCGCCACGATGATCCATGACAGAAAGTGCGGGAAGGTATAAACAGTCTGCAGCGTCCTGCGGTACCTGGCCGACCGCACTTCGTTGAGCAGCAGCGCGAGCATGATCGCCGCGGGGAACTCGATGAGCAGCCTGCCGACGCTGATGAGCACGGTGTTGCGCAGCGCCGCCCAGAAATCGGCGTATGTGAACAGCAGCCGGAAGTTTTTCAGGCCCACCCACGCGCCGCCGAAGAGACCCTTGCGCGCGCTGTATTTCTTGAACGCCAGCAGCACGCCGGGCATGGGCGTGTAAGTGAAGACCGCCAGGGTCACAAGCGCGGGCAGGAGCATCAGATAGACAGGCCAGTACGGGCGGACATATCTATGGTAGAAGCTCTTGCGCGGGCGCCTGGCTGTGGTGCCTGACATAGCGCGCACCCCTTCTGTCAGCTAAATGTTCATCCAGGACAGCGGCTTTTTGGCCGCCTTGATGCCCGCGCCGCGGATCGCCATGACGCGCAGGGTTTCCTCGGTGGAAACGGGCGGCTTCCGGTCGCGGAAGAAGGCGACCAGTTTGGCGATAAAGCGCCGGAAGTAATCAGACTGCACGCGGATCTCGCGCGCGCCTTCGGGCAGGAACAACCTCATGCCGAAATCGCCGCCGGCTTCGCAGCAGGCGAGCGTCGCGCAGCGCCCGGACGCGAATTCGACCGCCAGCGTCGTCAGCCCCCTTCCGGGCAGGCACATCACGCGGCGCGCGCCCTCGCCCATGAGCATGACGATGGGCTCGATCTGGTGGATGGCGTAGATCTCAAACTGCCCGGGGCCCCATGAGAACAGGCCCGTGGCGCCCGAAGCGTCGATATCCCGGTATTCCTCAGCGTAGCGCAGGGCGCTGGTGGTGTAAAACGGCGTATTCTCGGCGTTCGCGATGATGCGCTTCGCGGTTTCCAGATCGGGCGCGAAGGTCTTGTCCACATAGACCGGTTTGCCGCAGCGCAGCGGCAGCGCGCAGAGCGTTTCATGCATCTGCGGGTCGTCGGGCGAGAGCACGATCAGCCCGTCGCATTTGGCGATGATCTCTTCAATGCTATGGCACCGCGTCACGCCGAATTTCTCGCACCACGCCGCGGTCGAAAGCCCGCCCCTGGGGCTGTCGATCACAGCGTAGGCGTGCGTGACCCGCATGTCGCCGCCGGACGCCTCGGCGATCCACGCGGGGTAGTTGTTGGCGTGCCATTCGTCCAGATAATAGTCGATAAACCCAAGCTTCATCAGGTTCTTATCCCTCCTCCAGTACTATTTCGCGATGTGTCGCCGCTGAGTCGTAGACCGCTTGCATGATCCGCGCGGTGATGATCGTGGTGTCGATGTGCGAGGCGGGCTTGCCGCCTGACGCGGCGCAATGCACGAAGGTGTCAATCTCGCGTTGGAACGGGTTTTCCGCTGTGAACTGCGGCGTCATGGAGATCAGCGCACCGTCCTGATCGCTGTAGAAGGTAAAGTCATTGCCGTAGTGCAGGCGCACGCCACCCTTGTCGCCCATGAAATCGATGTACATTTCCTGCTCGCCAATGTTCTGGGCCCACGCGCCGTGCAACGAGATGACGGGCCCACGCGTGCGGATCAGCCCGGTGACGGAATCCTCCACATCGTACACGCCGTCATAGTCGGGCGGGCCGGCCCACATGTCTTTATATACATACGCGCGCATGTTTTTTCCCAGCTCGCAGAAGGTTTCGCCCGAGACCGTCAGGGGTGCCGGGTCGCCCGCGCAATACATTACGATGTCCATAAAATGCACACCCCAGTCAATCAGCGCACCGCCGCCCGCGATGGCCCTGGTGGTGAATGCGCCGCCCAGCCCGGGGATTGACCGGTGCGCGCGGAAGGAAGCGCACACGTGATAAAGCCTGCCAAGGCGCCCCTGATCGATCATGCGCTTGATGCGGTTCACGCCCTCGTTGAAGCGGTTGACCACGCCGATGAGCAGCAGCTTGCCCGTTTCGTGCTGCGCCGCCTGCATCTCCAATGCTTCCTGATAGGTGCGCGCGGCGGGCTTTTCGCAAAGCACATGCTTGCCGGCGCGCAGCGCATCAATGGTGATTTTGGCGTGCATATCGTTGGGCGTGCAGACGGAGATCGCGTCGAGCGCGGGATCGGCAAGCGCCACCCGGTAATCGGTGATGGCTGTGCCCAACCCGCAGGCGTCGGCAGCAGCCTGCGCGCGCTTGGGGATGATGTCACAGAAATACCTGATCTCTGCATCCTTGCTGTGCATGAAAGCGGGGATGTGCTGGCTGCGCGCGATGCTTCCGCAGCCAATGACAGCGACCTTGAGCATCGTTTCATTCCTCCCTTATTTGGTCACAGCGCCCGGCCGGTTCTTCACGTACTCGCTGGGGCTCAGCCCCATGACCTTGCGAAACGCGCGGCTGAAGGAGTGGATGGACTGATAGCCCATCAGCTGCGCTGTTTCTGTCACGCTTACGCCATGCGTCAGGTAGTCCCGTGCCTTTTCCAGGCGGCGGTTGGTATAATAATCCTGCAGCGATGCGCTCATCTGCTGCGAGAAGACCCTGGCGATATAGGCATAGCTGTATCCGAACCGCTCGCTGAGCGAGGACAGCCTGGACAGCTTGCCCACATTGCTATCGATATACTGCGCGATATCGTACACCAGCTTCTGCACATCTGTTTTTCCGCCGGTTGCGACCAGGTAATTTCGCTCGCTGCGGATGTTGAGCAGGCGGTAGACCTGGCAGACGAGCTGGTGGATGCAGCATTCCTTGAGCAGCCCTGTGAACTGGTCAGCGATAATGATCTCGTTGAGCAGGCGGATGAACGTCTCCTGCACCTCAAACATTCCCTCGGCGATGCGGTTGTGCGGGCGCGCGTAAAAGTTTTCGAGCGTTTGGATGATGGGCGATGTAATGGGCTTGCGCGCGCGGAAGCCCAGGTACATGTATCGGATGGGATCGTCCATCGAGGACTCAATCTCGTGCATGTCGGTATCGGCGTTGACAAACAGCGCGCCGCGCTTGACCTCGTAGCGCTCGCCGTTAGCAGAAAATACGCCGCGCCCTGACACCACATACGAGATCTCGTGCACTTGCTGGGTGTGAGGCGGCAAATAGTACCCCGCCTCGCAGCTCAGGTCGCCGACCTGATGGACGATGTAGGGACCGATCATCATCTGTTCGTTTGTGTGGTACAGGTTGTCAAAGTGGAAACGCGCCCTGTTCTGCAAGGGATACACCCCCTATTACATATGCATCTCCGGGTGTTTCATGACCATATTGTACATAGTCCTGCATCCTGCTGTATTTGACATTTTTGATACGGTCATTGACAGAAACGGACAAGTTTATCGCATCAATTTCGCCCCCTGTCGTTTCTTCGCGCTGCGTGCGGTGCTTCGGATAGCTTTCATCATTGACTCTCTGGAAAGAAAGCGGACAAAAATAACAATTTTCGCACAATGCCATGGAATCCGCTCGCGTGGACACCCTGCCGTGTTTGTAGCGATTTTGTTAAATGTGCAAGCCCATTATATGCCCGAATGCGCGGCGCAGGCAAATGGAGGCATTAAGCGATTCGGCATAAAGCCTGCCACAAAAATAACAACATCAAGCAAAGCTGATCCAAATCTGCAGCAATGCAAACCATGTCCTTGAGCGCCACGGTGTTCTGTGCTACGATGTAACCAAGTTGCAGAAGGAAAGCCTGAGCCGGAAAACAGTTTTTGCTGGCGTACCAACCGGTACAAAGACCGGGACGGACAAGCGGCTTTTGGGATGTGCCAAACAACCCGGACAAGTCTGCCAAATTTACAAAAGTATGTTGCCTGGGGTACATGATCAGCCCACTGAAGGAGGGAACATGTTCAGCAAGGAGGATGTCCTGGTTCTGCGTGCCCTGGCGGCACAGGTCAGGGATTTGGCGGAGGAGCCGCGCAACCAAATCCTGCGCGTCATGTGGCGGGACCATACATCGCTGCGCGGGCACAGGCCCATGATCTTTGTGTCCCCCGAGGGTTCATGGCGGGAAGTATTGCCCGACAGCGTCCTCCGATGCGCGGATCCCGGGGCGCGCGCCCTGGAGAATGACCTGCGGCAACGCATCTTCCGGGCCCGGTTTATCCGCGACGATGTGCCGGTGGAGCGCTCGGTGCTGATTCCCCGGGCAAGCGTCCCCATCAGTGAAGGCTGGGGGATTACGCCGCAGCGCATCGACAGCAAGGCGCCGGGCGGCGCGTGGGGCTACAAGCCCGTCATCGAGTCCCCATCGGACTGGAAAAAGCTCAGAATGCCGCAGCTGCAGGTGGATGAGGAAGGGATCAGGGCGCATGCGGACGCCGTTCAGGACGCTGTGGGCGACCTGCTGGACGTGCGCGTTACGGGCTGCACCCATTTCAGTTTTCATATGATGCACATCTACTGTGATTTCCGCGGCCTGACGAACATGATGATGGACCTGTATGATGAACCCGGCATGGTACATGACGTCATCGCCTTTTTCACCCGCGGCTTTCAGGGGCTGATCGATCAGATGCGCGGACAGAATCTGATTGATTTGAACAACGGCCCGCATTATCACTATACCGGAGGGCTGGGGTATACGCATGACCTGCCTGGGGAGGGCTATGACCCTGATCATGTGCGCACGCTGGACGTGTGGGGCGCTGCCGAGGCGCAGGAATTCGCACAGGTGTCGCCCGACATGCATGAGGAGTTTATCCTGTCCTATGAGCGGGAGCTGCTCAGCAACTTCGGTTTGAACGGATATGGCTGCTGTGACGACCTGACCCGAAAGCTGGACAATGTAAAGAAGATCAAAAACCTCCGGCGGGTGGCGGTGAGCCCCTGGGCCGATGTGGAGCAGTGCGCCAACCAGCTGGGCAAGGATTATCTGATGACCTGGAAACCGCAGCCCGCCTATCTGGCCGAGGCCACCTTCAGGGATGATTTCGTGCTGCAATACCTGACAGAAGAGCTTAGAAAAGGCGCCCACGCGCGCATGGAGATCATCCTGCGGGACACGCATACCTGCCGCAATGACCCGGGCCGTTTCGCCCGCTTTGTGAAAGCTGCGCGCACCGCCATCGAAACGGTTCATGGCCCGTCCGAGCATCTCTGGATTTAATTGGTCTCAATCTCCCTCCGGCGCAACCGGAGCGCCCTTGCGCTCAAATCATTGGCAGCAAGCCGGGGAAAAAGGGACAACCTGCCTGCCTGCTCCCCTTTTTGATGTTTCCCGCGCCGGTATGGTATAATTGGCCATCCTCTTTTGGAGCGTGAGCATGGCTGAACTGACCCCGATGATGCGCCAGTACCTGGAGCTGAAGGAGGCCTATCCCGAGGCCCTCCTCTTTTTCCGTCTGGGCGATTTTTATGAGATGTTCTTTGAGGACGCCGTCACCGCCGCGCGGGAACTGGAGCTCACCCTGACCGGGCGGGACTGCGGATTGGAGGAGCGCGCGCCCATGTGCGGCGTGCCCTGGCACGCGGTGGACGGCTACATCGGGCGGTTGATCGCCCGCGGCTACAAGGTGGCCATCGCCGAGCAGACCGAGGACCCGGCCCAGGCCAAGACGCTGGTCAAACGCGACATCGTGCGGGTCATCACCCCGGGCACCTACAGCGAGGACACCGCGCAGGACCAGAAGGAGAACCGCTTTGTGGCCGCGGCCTACCTGGACGCGAAGAAGTCCGGGGTCGCGCTGTGCGACGTGTCCACCGGCGAGCTGATGGTGCGCGCCTTTCCCGAGGGGGAGGAGGCCGCCCTGGCCTTTCTGCGCGCGCAGGCCCCGAGCGAAACCATCACCAACCAGCCTGAGCGCTTAAGCGCCGGCTATTCAGGGTATTTGAGCCAGGTGCGCACCGAGGGTTTTTCGCCCAGGCGCGCCAACGACGCGCTCAAGGCGCATTTCAGCGTGGCCAGCGTGGAAGCGCTGGGCATCCGCCGGCAGGACCTCCCGCGCATCGCGCCCCTGGGTGCCCTGCTGACCTACCTTAAGGACACCCAGAAGGTGCCGCTCAAGCACATCACAAGGGTGCAGCTGCTGCGCGGGGAGGACAGCATGCCGCTGCCGCAGGCCACCAGGCGCAGCCTGGAGCTGGTCGAGGGCCTGCGCGGCCGGGCCGGCAGGGGCACGCTGCTGTATGAATTGGACAGGACCCGCACCGCCATGGGCGGGCGGCTGCTGCGCGCCTGGGTGGAGCGGCCGCTGGTGGACGCGGCGCGCATCACTTCCCGGCTGGACTGCGTGGCGGCCTTTGTGGAGGACGCGGTGCTGCTGGAGGAGGTCAGCGGCCTGCTGGGTGAGGTCTATGACCTGGAGCGGCTGCTGTCCCGGCTGAGCTACCGCACGCTCAACCCGCGCGACTGCCTGGCCATGCTGCGCTCCATTCGCCAGGCGCCCCGGGCGGGGCAGCTGATCGCCGACCTGCCCCAGGAGGGCTTTGCGGCGTTGCGCGAGCAGCTACAGCCCCTGCCGGAGCTGGAGGACCTGCTGGAACGGGCGATCTCCCCGGAAGCCCCGGCCCTGCTGTCCGACGGCGGGGTCATCCGCGAGGGCTATGACCAGCGGCTGGACGAGGCGCGCCTGGCCGCGCGGGACGGGCGGCAGTGGATCGCGCAGCTGGAGGCGCGGGAGCGGGAGCGCACCGGCATCAAGAACCTCAGGGTGACCTATAACCGGGTGTTCGGCTATTCCATCGAGGTGACCAAGTCCAACTACAGCCTGGTGCCCGCGCACTATATCCGCCGGCAGACGCTGGCCAATTCCGAGCGCTACACCACCGAGGAGCTCAACGACCTGCAGCGCCGCGCCCTGGGCGCGCAGGAGGAGGCGGCGCAGCTGGAAAGCGCGCTGTACAATGAGCTCATTGAGCAGCTGTTTTCCCACATCCTGCCGCTGCAGCGGCTGGCGGCCGGCTTTAAGACCCTGGACGCGCTGCAGTCCCTGGCGCGCGCCGCGCGCGACAAGCGCTATGTGCGCCCGGGCATCAACCTTGAAGGGCGGCTGGAGATCGTGGACGGGCGGCACCCGGTGGTGGAAAACGCCATGCCCGAGGGCAGCTTCGTGCCCAATGACACCAGGATGAGCCGTGAGGAGCGGGTCATGATCGTGACCGGGCCCAACATGGCCGGCAAGTCCACCTATATGCGCCAGACCGCGCTGATCGCCCTGATGGCGCACATGGGCTCCTTCGTGCCGGCGCGGTCGGCCGACATCCCGCTGCTGGACAACGTGTATACCCGCATCGGCGCCCAGGACGACCTGGCGGCCGGGCAGTCCACCTTCATGGTGGAGATGATCGAGCTGTCCCATATTTTGCGCAACGCCACCAAGGATTCCCTGGTGGTGCTGGACGAGGTGGGGCGCGGCACCGGCACGCTGGACGGCCTGTCCATCGCCTGGGCGGCGGTGGAGTTCCTGGCGGATCCGGAGAAGTCCGGCGCGCTGACGCTGTTCGCCACCCACTACCACGAGCTCTCCGGCATGGAGGGCGCCCTGCCCGGCGTGGTCAACCTGAGCGTGCTCACGCGCGAGATGGGCGACGAGGTGCTCTTCTTGCACAAGATCAGGCGCGGCGGGGCGGACAAGTCCTTTGGCGTGTATGTGGCGCGCATGGCCGGCGTGCCCCGCGGCGTGGTGGCCAGGGCGCGCGAGATCCTGGCGCGGCTGGAGGCCAGCGAGATCACCCAGGACGCGATCGGCCGCAACATCCTGGAAAAGAAGAGCAAGCGCAAAAACGAGCAGATGGCCCTGGGCGAGTACGCCCGCGCCGAATTGGTGCAGGAGCTGGCGCAGCTGGACGTGCTGCAGATGAGCCCGATGGAGGCGCTCAACCACCTGTTCGTGCTCAAGGAAAAAGCAAGGAAGCTGTAAGGAGAACCCATGAACCCAAGCATCCGCGTACTGCCCCCGGACGTGGTGGAATTGATCGCCGCCGGCGAGGTGGTGGAGCGCCCGGCCAGCGTGGTCAAGGAGCTGGTGGAAAACAGCCTGGA
>Ga0123333_10000562_pt1 | contig 41145 bp, 37 predicted proteins | sample BioC12SIPDNA_3_FD_89957 | JGI IMG/M metagenome (GOLD analysis project Ga0123333, IMG submission 89957) | Anaerobic biogas reactor microbial communites from Washington, USA - Biogas_R2_B C12 SIP DNA | ecosystem: Engineered > Bioreactor > Anaerobic > Unclassified | place: Washington, USA...
GGCGTACTGGTCGTTGGCTGCGGCGAGGGAGAGTGCCACTACAAGCGAGGCACCTATCTGGGCCGGGGCAAGGTGGCCCTGTTGCGCTCTGTGCTGGAGCAGACGGGCATCGGCATGGAGCGCGTGCGTTTTGTCGAACTCGAGGCTCTTCAGCGCGGCGCGCTACCGGCACTCATCGCGGACATGGCGGCTGCCCTTGGCCAGCCCGCTCGCGTGTCCGGCTGAGCGCCAGAGGGGGACCATGGAAAAGCTCAAGCTGGCCGTGTACTGGGCTTCCAGCTGCGGTGGCTGCGATATCTCGCTGGTGGAACTGGGCGAGCACCTGCTGGAGCTCGCTCGCGTGGCGGACATCGTCTTCTGGCCCTGTGCCATGGATTTCAAGTACGCCGATGTGGAAGCCATGCCCGATGGACACATCGATGTAACGCTCTTTAACGGTGCGATTCGCACCGATGAGGATGCTCATATCGCGCACCTGCTCCGAGCCAAATCCCGTGTGCTGATCGCGTACGGATCGTGTGCCACGGAAGGGTGCATCCCGGCCCTGGCGAACATCAAAGGGGCCGATCACGCCCTGGCGCGTGCCGCCTTTGGAGAGCCAACGACCGATAATCCCGGCGGCACCATGTTCCAGGGGCGCTACGCCATGCCGGAGGGCGTGCTCACACTCCCGGTGCTTGGCACGCAGGTCCGGACTCTGTCGCAGGTGGTGCCAGTTCAGTACTCGATCCCGGGGTGCCCGCCCAGTCATGAGCAGGTGTGGCAGGCGCTCAACGCCGTGATCGAGGGACGTCTGCCCGAGCCGGGTGGCCTGCTGGGCGTGGACGCCCGTACCGTCTGTGACCAGTGCCCTCGCGTGCGCGAAGGCAAGATACGCGTGGAGCGCTTTCTGCGCCCGCATGAGGTGATCCCGGATCCCGAGCGCTGTCTGCTGGAGCAGGGTTTGGTCTGCGCGGGCCCGGCGACGCACGCGGGTTGCGGTGCGCTCTGCGTCAAGGCGGGGATGCCCTGCCGAGGGTGCTACGGCGCACCGGATGGGATCCTTGATCAGGGGGCCGAGTTGTTGGATGCTATCGTGGCCGGCATGGCCGGCGAGAGCGATGAGGAAATACGCCGAGTGGTCTCCACGATTGTGGATCCTGTCGGCACGTTCTACCGTTTCAGTCTGGCCGCATCGCTCCTTCATGGCCTAAAGACGAGCCCGCTCGAATCCGGCGCGACCTGCGAGACGCAGCGGATACCCGGCGGCCGGGAAGGAGATGTGGCGTGAAGCGGATCACTATTGACCCGATCACCCGTCTGGAAGGCCACGGCAAGATCACGATCTTTCTGGATGATCAGGGAGATGTGGCCAATGCCTACTTCCAGGTTCCCGAATTCCGGGGTTTCGAGAGCTTTTGCGAGGGCCGCCCGGTTGAGGAGATGCCGCGGATCACTCAGCGGATCTGCGGCGTGTGCCCGATGGCTCACCACATCGCTTCTGCCAAGGCAGCCGATGCGGTGTATGGCGTGACCCCGCCTCCGGCCGGCCTCCGGATCCGTGAACTGGCCTACAATGCCTTTGTGTCCGGAGACCATGCCACGCACTTTTTCGTGCTCTCCGGTCCTGACTTTTTCGTAGGTCCGGATGCCGATCCGGCACAACGAAACATCCTCGGCATGATCAGCAAGTTGGGCGTCCGGCTGGGTCAGCGCGTGCTGCGCCATCTGAGCGAAGCGCACGAAGTGATCGCCATGCTCGGCGGGCGCTTTGTGCACCCTGTGATGGGCCTCCCGGGCGGGGTGGCCAAAGCGGTTACACCGGAGATGCAACAGCGCCTGATAGAGATCGGCGAGAGCATGGTCGAGTTCGGTCAGTTCAGCCTCGGTCTCTGGCGCGACTATGTCATCGGCAGCCAGGAATACCGGGACATGATCATGGGCGAGGCCTACCTCCACCGGACACACAGCATCGGCCTGGTGGATGAGAACAGGCAACTGAACTTTTACCATGGCAACGTACGGATAGTGGATGTGGAGGGGCGCCAGGTCGCCTGCTACGCGCCGGCCGAATACGCCGCACACATCGCTGAACGGGTCGAGCCCTGGAGTTATGTGAAGTTTCCTTACCTCAAGCACTTTGGCTGGCATGGCTTTGTGGACGGGATGGATAGCGGCGTCTACCGCTCAACCCCTCTCTCCCGGCTGAACGTCACTGATGGACTCTCGACGCCCCTGGCGCAGCAGGCCTACGAGGAGTTCTTTGAGTACATGGGTGGCAAGCCCGTTCACGCCACCCTGGCCACGCATTGGGCCCGCCTCGTCGAAATGCTTCATTGCGGCGAAAAGGTGCTGGCCTTTGCCCGCCACGAGGACCTCACCGATCCCCACGTGCGGGTGATTCCTGAGGGCGTCCCGCATGAGGGGGTGGGCATCGTCGAGGCACCCCGAGGCCTGCTGACGCACCACTATGTCACGGACGAGCAGGGGATTCTCAGGCACGTCAACCTGATCGTGGGGACCACGAACAACAACGCGGCCATCTGTATGTCGATCAAACAGGCCGCGCAGTCGCTCATCGGCGGAGGCCGTGAGATCACGCAAGGGCTGCTCGATCGCGTCGAGATGGCCTTTCGCGCGTACGATCCCTGCTTTGCTTGTGCTACTCACGCTGCCCCCGGGGAGATGCCTCTGCAGGTGACGGTGTACGATCACCGGGGCGATCTGGTGGCCGATCTGAGCCGCATGGCACCGCGAGGGAGGTGCGACCTGTGAGCACACGAGGCCGAATCATAAAGACGGACACGCCCGAACGGCTCACCCTTCTCCGCCCAATGGTTGTGCGACGTACCGAGTTGAGCCTGGATCGCGATCGCTGTTGTAGCTGCGTGATCTGCAGCCTTGTGTGTCCGAGGGAGGCCATCACCCTGAGCGACGGCGTGCTCGTCGATGGCCGTGTTACCGTTGAGCCCATCGTCGATATCGATGAGACCAAGTGCAGCCTCTGCGGCGAATGTGCTGCGGTCTGCCCGACCCGCGCTTTCCACATGACGGTAGATGGCAAGCCCGAGATCCCTGTGATCGTCGGCGAGGCGTTTCCCTATCTCGTCCACAGAGTGCAGGTCAAGCAGGAGGCTGCGGCCGCCTCGATGGACACGAGTTACATCGAGCGCTGCCCCCTCGGGGCCATCAGCGCAACGGTGGAGAGAGACGCCGAGAACCGCGCCACGTCGGTGCGTAACGTTCAGGTGGATCGGAAAAAGTGTATTGCCTGCACCCGCTGCATGGAGTTGGGCCCTCGGGGCGCCTTCACCATCACCAAACCCTATGCGGGGCGCATCCATCTCAATGTCTCTCTATGTCCTGAGGGATGTCAGGCCTGTGTGGATATCTGCCCATCCAAGACGATCACCTATGATGGGCACCGGGTCAGCGTGGATGAGCGTTTCTGCATCCACTGCGGCGCCTGTGAGCACATCTGCCCCGTCGAAGGCGCCATCCAGTGCGTCCGAACCGCCATCCAGCACACACCGGTGGAATCCGGCGCCTGGGCCAAGGCGCTGGATAAGCTCGTGTCCTACGCTGAAGTCTCCCGCGAGTATGACCGCAAGGGTCAGGCGCGCCGTCGCAAGGCGGTCCTCTCCGGGCTCTTGCGCGAGATCACCGGAGACTAGGCCGCCGGTTGCGAACGCGCTATCGGGCTCGGGTGTCTCTCGCCGGAGCCCGTATCGTATGCGCCGGCTGCGCAGCGTACGACCAGTGAAGAATTCACAGCACGAACGGGGAAAGATGATAGCTCTAGAGTCGTTGCTTGGCGCGCTGCCTGCAGCCACCCGCCTGGATTGCCATCCGCTCGACGTCCGGAGCATACAGAGTGACTCGCGCCAGGTGGGGCCTGGTGACCTTTTTGTGGCTATCCCCGGCGTGAGCGTCGACGGCCACCGGTTTGTGCCCGAGGCATTGCGAGCCGGCGCGCGCGCCCTGGTGCTTGAGCGCGATCTTCCCGGCCTGGAGGGAACGCCGCGTGCCATCGTCCCCGATGCCCGCGAGGCGTTCGCCTATATGCATGCCGCTCTCCGAGGTTTCCCGGGACGCCATCTTCGCGTGGTAGGCATCACGGGCACCGATGGTAAAACGAGCACCACACGACTGGTTGCGGGGATCCTCTCGGAGGCGGGCTTTGCCGTGGGCACCATCGATTCAGTCTCGGCGACCATCGCCGGGATGGAGTCGCCGACGGGGTTCCATACCACCACCCCCGATGCGCCCGAGGTGCAGGCCTATCTGGCCGACATGGTTTCGGCTGGCGTCCAGTATGCCGTCGTAGAGACGACCTCTCACGGGCTCGCGCAGCATCGGGTGGCGGCTGTCGAGTATGACGTCGCCGCCGTCACAAACATCACCCACGAGCATCTGGATTTTCACGGCAGTCTGGACGGGTATCGCCAGGCCAAGGCAAGACTGTTTCGATCTCTTGCGACGTCCTATCGCAAGCCGGGCGTGGACAAGGTCAGCGTAATCAACCGCGATGACTCGTCCTACGAACTGCTCAAGGATATTCCCACGGATCGGCGCTACACTTACGGGCTTGGTCCGGATGCGGATTTCCGTGCGACGCGGGTCGACGTATCGCCCAGAGGCCTGCACTTGGAGATCAGTACGCCGTCAGGGAGCTTTTCGGCGACCTCGCCGCTGGTGGGGCGCTACAACGCGTACAACATCCTGGCCGCAGTGGCAGTAGCCTGGTCACAGGAGGTTCCGGTAGAGGCTCTGGCAGCCGGCATCGCTCGTGTGCACGGCGTGGTGGGACGCATGGAACGGATCGATGCCGGCCAGCCTTTCACCGCGATCGTCGATTTTGCACACACGCCCAATGCCATGGATCAGGCCCTCCAGACGGCCCGAGAACTGACCGAAGGACAGGTCATCGTGGTCTTTGGCTCCGCAGGCCTGCGAGATGTGGCCAAGCGTGCGTGGATGGGCGAGATCGCGGGCCGTCTGGCCGATCGGGTCATCATCACGGCAGAGGATCCGCGCACCGAATCCCTGGAGCAGATCATGGCGCAGGTGGCCGAGGGCTGCGAGCGCGCTGGCAAGCGTGAAGGCCAGGGATACTGGCGGATCGGTGATCGAGCCGAGGCGATCAGCGCGGCCGTGGAGATGGCCCGCCCCGGCGATCTGGTCATCGCCTGCGGGAAGGGCCACGAACGATCCATGTGTTTCGGAACGATCGAGTACCCATGGAGCGATCAGGACGCCATGCGCCAGTCTCTGGCCCGGCTTGGGTACGAGCCCTCAAGCGCCTAGTGGTGCGTTCCCGTCACAACCATGCGACCGGCCAGGAGCTCAACAGAGGTGACCTCGTTCACGCCTTCGATCGGGACGGGGATTCCATCGCCCGTGTTGTAGCTTGCCAGGACGGACTCCACCAGCGCGTTGGCGATGAGCCGCGTGAATCCGCTAAAACTGCTGCCCAGGCTAAAGTCGATCACCTGAAGATAGAGCTTGCCGTCCACGACCTGGGGCACGCCGATGACCGTCATCTCGCCACTCAGGCCTGAGCTCGCATGGGCCGCATCGAATCGAGCGATCACCTGCTGTTCGGTGATGGTCACGCGGAGGTTCCGCACCTGCAGCCCGTCACGGGATAGGCCTTCTTCCCCAACCAGCGCGCTGATGTCGCTCTCGCTCAGCTCGACACGAAAAGTGCTGGGGGCCAGCGATGTGGGGGAGTCCGCCTGCGGCCGCGGTGTGAGCGTCGGATAGGGCGTGGCGCGGCTCGGACTGGGTATTTCGATGGCGATCCTCTCCCGCGTGGTTTGCACATTCCCCGACGTAAGCCGGTTCATGAGCGTGGTGAGCACGCAGCCCATCGCCAGCAGAAGGAAAACGGTCAGCAGGGCGACGGCGAGTACACGCTTGTTCATACCCCTCCTTTGCGGACGTCGGCTTCGGTTAGCCGAGCAGAACGCTGTCCAGCGGGACTTGCGGACGGCCAAACGCCTCGGCCACAGCTCTGTGAACCAGCCGGCCGTTCAATGTGTTCACTCCTCGCGCGAGCGAGCGGTCGCTACGGACGGCGCCCGCGAGGCCCAGTTTGGCCAAAGAGAGAATGTACGGAAGCGTTGCGCTGATCAGAGCCAGGGTCGAGGTTCGTGGCACCGCCGCCGGAACGTTCGGGACGCCATAGTGCACGACCCCGTGTTGTACGTAGGTTGGTTGCGAGTGGGAAGTGGGCCGAATGGTCTCAATGCACCCTCCCTGGTCTACGGCGATGTCCAGCGCCACAGAGCCAGGCGCCATCGACGCGATCATCTCGCCACTCACCAACAGTGGGGCGCGCGCCCCGGGAATCAGCACGGCCCCGATCAGAACCTCGGCTCGCCGCACCGCCTCCAGTATGTTCCGCCGATTCGAGGCCAACGTCACGAGCCGCCCATGCAGAACCTGTTCCAGATAGCGCAGGCGGTCCGTATTCAGGTCGATGACGGTCACCATCGCGCCCATGCCCAGGGCGACGGCGGCGGCGTTGGTCCCCACCGTTCCGCCGCCAATGATCACCACGCTCCCGGGGCGGACTCCGGCAACCCCGCCAAGCAGGATCCCTCTACCCCCCTGCTGCTTTTCCAGGAGGTGCGCGCCGATCTGTACCACCATCTTGCCGGCGATCTCGCTCATCGGTGTGAGCAACGGGAGGCTCCCGTCATCACGCTGAACCGTCTCATAGCCGATGGCGTTGATCTGTCGAGAGAGAAGCGCCTCCGTCAACGGCTCGCTGGCGGCCAGGTGCAGATACGTAAACAGAGTCTGCCCGGGCCTCATGAGATCATATTCCGAGGGCTGAGGCTCCTTGACTTTGACCACCAGGTCCGTCGCCCAGGCCATGGCTGCCTCTGTGACGACCTCTGCTCCCATCTGCGCGTATTCGTCGTCAGTGAACCCGCTGGCGAGCCCCGCTCCCTGCTGGACCGCGACTCTGTGTCCAGCGTGGACCAGTGAGTCTACTCCGGCCGGGGTCAGGCCCACGCGCGACTCCTGATCCAGGATCTCTGTCGGTACACCGATATACACGGCACACTTCCTATCTTGGTCGCCGAGATCAGCCGACGATCGAATTATCTCCAACGTTCAGCTGGCCAGCGTACCCGCGGACGGTTGCCTTGCGCCCGATGAGTGAGCCCTCCAGCCGGCTATCCAGAATGCGTGCGTCCCGCTCAATGATTGAATCCCGCACCACAGAGGAGACGATCCGAGCCCCCTCGTCGATGCTGACGTGAGGGCCAATAATGGCGTTTTCCATCTCGACCCCCGGGGCGACGTACACCGGCGGGATGATCACACAGTTGTGCCCGGGCGCTTCCACACGCCCGCGACCGCGGTCCAGGAGGGTGCGATTCGTCTTCAGGATCGTCTCGGGCTGGCCACAGTCTTCCCACAGGGTCACCGGCTCGGACACAAAGTGGGACCCTCGGCTGAGCATGACGTTGATCGCATCCGCCAGGTAGAACTCGCCCTTGGTCCGAAGGTCCTTGTCCAGTAACCAGTCGATGGCCGAAACAAGCTCCTGCCCGTTACGGAACCAGAAAACCCCCACCGTGGTTTTGCGGTTATCGAGGGTATCTGGTTTTTCAATGTACCGAACAATGCGCCCGTTCTCTTCCACTACGACGCCAAAGTCCCGTGGATCATCGACCTCCTGGACATAGACCACGCCATCCATCGGAGCGGTCTCGAGCATGGCCAGATTGCCCTCAAAGACCGTGTCCACGAATATTACCAGGCATGGCCCCGAGAGGTGCTCACGGGCGAGGTAGATGGCGTGGGCCTGGCCCTCAAGTCTATCCTGCACCACGTATCGAGCCTTGAAGGCATAGCGCTGCTGGACCCACTCCTGGATCTGTTCGCCCAGCCAACCGGTGATAAAGATGACCTCATCGACTCGCAGATCGGCCAGCTTGTCCAGCGTGTGGCCCAGCACAGTATTTCCCGCCACATGCAGCAGGGGCTTGGGCTTGCTCCACGTCTGGGGGCGCATACGGCTTCCGAATCCGGCGACAGGCAGCACAACTTGCATGGGCTAGACCTCACGCTTGCGGCCAGCCTGCGCCGGCCTTGTGGACGGTAGGTGAATCGACTCGTTGCTCTAGAGCGTTGGATGCGCCAGGTGCCACTCTGTGGCCTGCTCGTAGGCGTACGCAACACGCATGATCTCGGCCTCTGCAAAGGCGTTGCCCTGGATCTGCAGCCCGATCGGCAACCCCGCTGCAAAGCCGCAAGGAATCGCGATCCCGCACAAACCCGCGAGGTTCAGCGAGAGCGTATAGATGTCCGATAGGTACATCTCCAGCGGGTCGTTCACCTTCTCGCCGATGCCGTAGGCGGTGGTCGGTGATGTGGGAGTGATCAGGGCATCACATTGCTCAAGTGCGCGGTCGTAATCCTGTTTGATGAGCGTACGGACCTTCTGGGCCTTGAGGTAGTATGCGTCATAGTAGCCTGCGGAGAGCGCATACGTCCCAAGCATGATCCTTCTCTTTACCTCGGCGCCAAAGCCCTCTGTACGGCTCGCTGTGTAGCCATCCCAGAGGCTCTCCGCGTGGTGGTCGCTGTACCCGTAGCGGATGCCGTCGAAGCGTGCCAGGTTGGCAGAGGCCTCCGCGGTGGCCAGAAGGTAGTACACCGAAAGGCAGTACTCCGTGTGCGGCATGGATACCTCCACGATCTCTGCCCCGAGGCTTTCCCAGACCTTGAGCGCCTTCTGGATGGCCTGATTCACCTCCGGCTGCATCCCGTCCACAAAGTACTCCTTTGGGACACCGAGCCTTAGCCCTCGCACCCCGTCGGCGATCCCTCCAAGGCAGTCCGGAACGGGCAGATCCACCGAGGTAGAATCCTTGGAGTCGTATCCAGCGATGGTCTCAAAGAGCATGGCGCAATCGGCCACCTGCTTGCAGATCGGACCGATCTGGTCCAATGACGAGGCAAAGGCCACCAGCCCATTCCGCGAGACGCGGCCGTAGGTGGGCTTGAGCCCAGCCACGCCGCAGAAGCCCGCTGGCTGCCGGATGCTGCCTCCGGTATCGCTTCCCAGTGAGCCGATGCACTCGTCTGAGGCGACCGCGGCGGCGCTACCTCCGCTCGATCCGCCAGGAACACGGCTCAGATCCCAGGGGTTGTGTGTGGTGTGAAAGCGCGAGTTTTCCGTGGTGGAACCCATCGCGAACTCATCCGTGTTCGTCTTGCCCAGTATCACGGCTCCCGCTCGGCGAAGCCTGCTGACCACCATAGAGTCGTAGGGCGGCATGAACCCCTGGAGCATCTTGGAGCCACAGGTGGTGGGTATGCCCTGAGTGACGATCACATCCTTGATCGCAAGAGGAATGCCCAGAAGCGGGTGGTCCTCTCCTGCGGCGCGACGACGGTCGGCCTCTGCCGCAGATGCCAGAGCTGAATCCGCGGAAACATGGATATAGGCTTTGACGCGATCTTCCACGGCACGGATGCGCGCTAGCACGGCGGCCGTGAGATCGACTGAGGAGATCTCACGGCCGACGAGAAGCTCGTGCGCCTGGCGTATGGTTAGCTCGTGCAGTTCCAAGGCATCCTCCCCGAGGGGGTTGCGGTCCGCTTACTCCAGAATGGCCCGCACGCGAAAATAGGCATCCTGTCTTTGAGGGGCATTGGCGAGTGCCTGGTCGGGAGTGAGGCAGGGCTGGAGTTCATCTGAGCGCATGACGTTGCGCAGCGCCAGCACCTGCGCGGTGGGCGGCACGGCGTCGGTGTCCAGGTCATTGAGTTGTTCGGCATAGTCGAGGATGGCGGATAGCTGTTCGACAAACAGCTCTGTCTCCTGTTCAGAGAGCTCCAGCCGAGCCAACTCGGCGATGTGCTGTACCTGCTCACGGCTGAGGGCCATAGCCACTGCCTCCTCAAGGACTCTGATAACGCTGACCGATTATAGCATCCCCAAAGATGGCGGCAAAAAGGCCAGGGCCCGGCCTGGCTGTGCTGCAGAGGGGTCAGCCAGGCCGATCGGACGGCAGGTGGACGGAGGCGGCTAGCGCAGCAGAGCCAAAGGATCGGGCGCCGTGGCTGCCAGAACCTCCAGGTTCTGCAGGGGAACGAACACGAGTCTCCGGTCGGCCAGGCGTACCCAGGCGCCCATGACCGACTCGCCCACTGCCGTGATCTGCGGCTCGGAGGGGAGCGAAACGATCTCGCCGACCTGTCCAAGGCGTGCATAGCCTGTCAGTCGCACCAGGGCGCCGACTGCCGGCGGCTGACGGATGGACAGCGCGTAATCGGCTTGCTCCACCCTGTAGGGGATGATCAACTCGGGTCCGCTGGGAGCCAACCGGGCATCTCCTGCCAGGACTGCGCGGTCACCCTCATGTTCCTGGAGCGCGGAAAAGACGGGGGATGCCATGGCGATCCGGCCCATTCCCTCGGTGACCACTACTGGGAACGGCATCGAACGGCAGATGGGGCGCAGTTCAGGATGCAGCGATCCTGTGATGATGCCCGCCACGTGGTGGAGGGCGGCGCGCTCCAGTGCCAGCGCGCTCTGCAGCGTTCCGGCAACGAGTATCATGCCGTACTGGTCTCGCGTCACCCTCCGCCATGGCAGAGGATCGCCGGCTGAGTCTGCCATCACGCTCAGGATGCCGTTCTCCTCGGTGCCCGAGCCCCAGACTCCGCGCACGACGGTTCCGCTGGCCTGCATGATGGCCCCTCGTTCCGGGATGATCTCGCTCACCTCGCCGGGGAGATAGGCGCGAAGTTGGACCCAATCCGGCGAGCCGCGGAGAAAGAGGCTGCCTTCTCGCAGCCCAATCACGTTCCCCCGGAGTCCGGCGTGGATGCAGAAGCTCCGTCGCCAGCGCCGCGGCCGCGAGGCCACCAGGGTGCCAGGCTCAACAGGCTCACCGGGCCGCACGAGAACGTGCTCCTCCACGTCCTCCAGACCGACGTCCAGCGCTCGCGCCAGATCCAGAACAACCACCTGCTCTTGTTGGCTGCAACGCGCGACAACATCAGCGGGCTCGAGATGGTCGCCCACCTTCACCAGCACCTGGCCTCGGCAGGGGAGCTTGCGAACCCTCAGGATTCGCGCGCTCTTGGCGAGACTACCGGTTGCTCCGGTCAGCCGAGAGCGCTCAGCCACTTTTCCAGCTCTCCTTGGCGTGCAGCATCGCTCTCTGGCAGTTGCAGGGGACGTCCGCGCGCGTCGACGACGAGCCCAACCGTGCCTGGAGCTAGCGCAGCCCGAATCGGAGCTGCGCCGATGGCCGCCGGCTCATTTCCCGGCCAGGCTCTGAGCTCTGCCTGCGCCTCGACCGGGATGCGTGCCAAACTGCCCCAAGGCACATTCGCTTCGATGATCTCTCCGGTGCACTCGAGGCGCAGGCGCACAGCTGGCTGGCCGGAGGGGCCATGGCCTTCGATGCTGAGCACCGTCCCCAGCTCTCTCACGGCATCGCGCTGCAGTACCTGGAGCGCGGCCAGCGGTTCGCGCCGCGCCAGTATCCCGAGCGGCGCCCAGACGGAAGCCCAGTCGCTGACCACGCGAGTCAGGCCGGAGGGTTGGATGGCGTCGATCAAGGCCAGCATCGCCTGGCTGTCACGACCCGATCGTGTGATGCTTCCCCCTCGTGCGGCAATCAGGTGTGCCTCTGAAGTGGCCCCGTTCGTGAGGGTATCCAGCGTCTGAAGGGGCCGCCGCAAAGCCTCTCGTGCTGCTGCCAGTATGATGGTGCTCTCCCGGGCATCCTCGGGCAGCGTCTGGGGCCTGAGGGCGCGGTTACGCAGGATTGCGGCGGCCGTGGCCTCGAGATGCGGGCTCGGCAGCCAGCGCTGTATGGACGCCATGCCCTGATCCTCAAGCAGTTGCTCCAGCCCCCGTGACGTTCCAGATCCTGCGGCCTGTATCACGTACGGCCCTTCGCCTGCGACCGCCACGAGGGTGCTGGCCGCTCCCACATCGACGCCCAGCACGCTGCCTCCGTAGCGTCCCTGCCGGCTCAAGAACTCGAGAATGACGGCCGTGCCCGTCCCGGTCGCGGTAATCGGCAACGCAGACCAGCCCGAGATCTCAGCGTAGCCCGGAAGCTGAGGAAGGCGTCGCTCCACGTGGATGCGCTCCAGTTCCCGCTGCAATTCCTGCGGGCTGGTCTCACCCAGGCGGGGATGAATATTCTCGACGACCCGGTAATCAAAGCCGCGCCCAAGGGCTTCGGCAACGGGACGGCGCGCCTCCAGGTTCCCCGCGAAGACCACGACCGGACGCTGATCTGCGGGCACGTCGGCATAAAGCGTGGAGAGCACGCTGGCTGCAGCGGAAAAGGGACGCGAGGGCCCCCCGTCCACGCCTCCCAGCATCACCACCACGTCGGGCAGGGCGGCGCGCAAGCCGGCTAACGCGCGGTGACGTCTGGGCCGCTCCTCCGCGAGGCCTATCTCGGACACGATCTGGGTGCCGCTGAGCGCACAGGCCTGTCGTCCCGGTTCGAGGCTGAGTTCGGGGGTCAGGCCGATGATGCCACAGCGCAGCGGTCCGCCTGCGCTGGTGGTCACCACCAGCAGGTCGCTGCCGCGCTCGCGCTCACGCGGAAGGACGGGGCTGCCGTCATCCGAGAGCAGCGGACGGCGAGCGATCTCCTGCATTCGTTCGAGCGCAGCCGTCAGGCTGGAGGCGAGGTCGACGCGATCCGCCGATTGCGTCGCGCTGTCCACGCGCGCCGCGAGACGGAATGCGCCTGCCACACGTTCCACAAGCCCCACATGCGTCCACGTTGTGCCGATGTCGGCGAGCAGGATCGTGCGCGGGGGATATGATTCTGTCACAGTCCTCTGCCCCCCAACAGACCAAAGAGCAGGAAGTCGAACTGGCCTCTCAGTGCGCTGTAGAAGGAGAGCGCAGCGCCGGCCAGCAGCGCGGCCATGACGATGGTGATGATCGCGCGACCGCCCTTCCCCAAGAGCGATGCGACGCGCCGCAGCGGCGCGGGCCCCGTTCTGTCCGCTGCGTGATACTGGTAGGCCGCGAGCACGGCGATGGTTGCAGCGAGCAGGGTGGCGGCGTCGAGGGCATAGGCCCAGCCACGCAGCCCGCCACCGTAGTCGACGGGCGCCACGGAGACCATGCTGGCCGCCACCTGAGGAACCAGCGTGCCTCGGAGCGCACCGCCGATGGCGACAGCCGCTCCAACGCCCAGAAGCAGGGCCAGCGGGAGGCGCGCAAGCGGCGATAGAGGCTTCCATGCCCGTGTCAGCATGAGTGCCCCCAGCGCCAACGCGATGGCTTGGGGCCAGGCGGAGCCGGGATCGCGTATGAGCTCGGCGAGTCTCGGTGCAAGCACGTACGTCCACGCCAGTGCGGCTGCGTACCCCGCGGAGACCCCCACAAAGAGATACTGCGTAAGGCGGAAGACGGGGTTATCGCCCACCAGATAGCTGAGAACGCCCAGCGTCAGGAGGGCCGCCACCCACAGGCCAAGTGTCTGCGCGAGAGAGCCCTCGGGTAGCACGACGTTCATCGCTTGAGCCTTTCCGTCTTGTCGCGACGGCCGAACAGGCCCCACGCGAATCCTCCGGCGAGGGCTGCCCATAGCGCCACGAATCCGTCGGCGCTATACAGCGTGCGTCGGGGGTCCTGTGAAGCGGCGGATAACCCCCCGTAGGCCCCCGACACCAGGGCTCGTACCTGTCCGCTGGCGGCATAGGGAGCCAGGAGAGGCTCGGAAGCCGCTGTGGTGATGATCAGTAGAGGAGCGTCGGTTCGCGCGCCCACCTGCTCCACCCAGCGTCTGGCGACATGTCCATCGTCCGTGATCACGAGCACGGCGCCCATCTCGCCAATGCCGGACGCATGGAGCAGTGCCGGGCAGGCCTCCTGTGCTGCGCCTGCCTCAGGTGCGCGACCCAGGGCCGCGCTCAGCGAGGTCAGTGCCAGGCGGAGCCCCGCCGCGTCTCCGGCCAGGTAGCCGAGATGGCAGTACGCGCCGGGAGGTGTTCCGGCTTCCTCCAGTCTGGAAAGCGCCTGGCGAGCCAGATCCACGCCCTCCGGCCGGGTGCTGAGGAACACAGCTTGGACGGATGCGCCCTCAAGCTGCACAAGCGCCCCGTTCAGGGCGGCGTCCAGTTCTGCCGCCGCCGAAGGACCATAGTCGACGGCTACGAGAACCGGCTTCTCGGGCACGAGGTCCGCGAGGCTCTCCGCAAGAGCCGCCTGCCCCGGTAGGGGGCGGATCAGGCCGTCCAACTGGCCGCCGCTGATAAGGGGGATGAGAACGGCCGCGATGACAAGCACATATAGCATCCAGCGCACGCGCAGGGGGGGCAAGGGTTGCGCGACCATCCGAGGAGGTCGGGGAGGCTCCAGAGGAGGCGGCTCAATGGCGATGGCCCGCAGGAGTTCGGCATCGCGGATCTCCCGTTCGTCAGGCTGGGGCTCACCATCTGCCCGTGCCGGACGGGGTGCCGGGGGTATGGGAACGGCGGGGAGGAGGCCCTCCAGCCCTGCCAACGGATCGTCCGTCGGCGGCGGGCGCCGCTCTCCGGCGGCGTCCTGAACCCGGTTCGTCGGTGTCGCTGGCGGCTCTGCCGGCGTGGCCGCCATGGACTGCCCGCACCAGATGCAACGCGTGGCTTCGTCCCTGTTTGGCTTTTTGCAGTGTGGGCAGAGTGTCATGTCGGCGGCCTACTCCCCTGTATACGGCCGGTCAGAAGCCAGGAGCAGCCTCATCCCGGCTGCCATCATGCCGAGGGCGATGCCCAGCAGGATCCCGCGCATCCCGGCTGTGACGGGAACACGCATGATCCAATCCCGAAGATCCGGCAGGATGGGCGATATCGTGTCGCTCGCCAGGACTTGGATGAGCAACAGGGCCAGCCCAAGCCCTACCACCGGCAGGGCCCTCTTCTGGTGCAGCCGGGCCACGCGGTAGACGGCGCAGATGAGCACAAAGGTCATCAGCCCCAGCAGCGTCGCCTGAAGCGGCGAGTACAGATAGCGAAAGATCCAGGTCATCGCGCCTGACGTAGGGGCCGCCACGCCAGAGATAAAGGTAACGAGCAGTGCGCCCACGAGCACGGCGCCGTACAGGCCTTCGGGCTCGTGACGCACGAGACGCGAGACGTGCGTCACGCCGAGGTGCGCCGTGCCGTACAGCAGCGCACAGGCGCTCAGCACCAGAGCGATCTCCAGCAGGATCCTCGCGGACGGGCCAAGCCAGGCCGGCTCCAGAAGCATGTCCAGGAGCACGATCCAGCCCGTCATCAGGGCGACCGCTACCGGCAGGACCCGTTTCATGGCCTAGCCCCCGTATCCAAGCGATGATAGCACGACGGCGATCAGGATGATCGCGACCAGCGCCCAGCGCGCATAGTCCTCAGACAGGAGGCTGGCGGCGGCCTCCGGACGATGCAGGTACGCCTCCCCGGCGAAGAGGTCTTCTCCAGGCAGCGACTCGACGGGCGGTTCGAGGACGTCTGTTATACCTGCGTCGCCATGGCGGGGCTCTGCGTTCTGGGTCAAGCTCAAAAGCGCAGAGCCGGAAGGGTTGCCCAGGGGGCCCGGGTGAGTTGAGCCCTCGGCCAGAGCCGCATGGCTGGCGAAGAGCAGTTCAGGCCCGCCGGAGCCAGACAGCAGCCGCGCCTGCTGGCCCACCATACGCCCTGCGAGCGCAGCCCCTGTTGCATATGCGAGCGGGTCTGATCCCCAGTACAGGATCTCGCCGGGTGCGGAGAGATGCTTCAGCTCAGGATCCTGCCGGCTGCGCTCCAGGGCGGCCAACGACAGGAGGAGTGTTACCGGATTGCCGAGGCAGGCGGGCGCGGCCAGATCGGATCGAGCGGCCTGACGGCTCATATAGGTATAGAGGGACAGGGAGGCCACGGTTTCGGGTCCGGCCAGGTCCTGACAACCCGCCGACAGGTAGAGCGCAACGGGTATGCCTGCCTCGGTGGCCCGCTCGGCCATCTGCGGCAGTCTGCGGTAGAGCCCGATCTGCCTGAGCCGGATGCCGATCCCAGATCGCAGGCGCAGGCTACAGCAGGCCCATGCCAGGAGGAGGCCACAGAACGCGACCACAGCGTACGCGTCGCCGTTCGCGATGAGGCGGGCCCCCAAGCCGCTCATGGCTCAGAGTCCCCATGAGCATCTGGCTCGCGGGTGGCGCCATGTGGCGATAGGGGGGCGGGTTGGGAGAAAAGACGACGGGTGTGATCACGCAGCACGTGGCGCTCCTCCGGCGTCAGAAGCGGTTCCACCATCACCGTGCACTGCTCGAGGAAAATGCGCCACGGCAAGGCCAGGGGGCCTAGCACTTGGGCAAGGGTATCCAGAGGCCGGGAGCGATCTCCCCCAGGCGTAGCGGGCGTCGTTGACGTACACTCCTCTTGCTGTCTGAGCACGTCCCTCCCCCCGCAATGAACTAGTGACGACGTCTGAATCGGCCCACCATCTTGATGATCGCCAGCCGAAGCGCGTGCCAGGCGCCCTGTTCGCGCTGGCCGATCGCACGCATGGCGCTCAGTGCCACAGCTCGAACGGGTTCGTCAAACAGGACGAACCCATCCCCCAGCAGGCGCTCGAGCGCCGGCAGGGCGGCCGACGTGCCGACGGCCTCCAGTGAGCGCGCAGCCTGCCAGCGTACTTCGCCCTCCTCATCATCCAGACACGCGATGAGCGTCTCGCGGGAGGGTTTGCCCGGCAGGTGGCCCAGCGCGGCGAGGGCCGAGGTACGGGTCAACACGGGCCCCTGTTGTGCCAGCGCAATCAGGGGCTCGACAGCCTTCTGGTCGCCGATGGCCCCAAGGGCATCCGCCGCCGCTCGACGGACCCACAGCGACGGGTCGACGAGGGCATCCACCAGGTGTGATGATGATTCCAGAGCGCCTAATTGTCCAAGCCCACGGGCGGCCGTGGCCCGCACCATGGCCGTCTCGTCGCTGAGTGCCCGCTCCAGCAGCAGCACGGCCCTCTGGTGTGGCAGGCGGCCCAAGGTCTCAGCCACCGCGGCCCGTTCGGCCGGTGCCGCCGTCTCTAGCTTTTGCTCGAGTATCGAGAGCAGGTCGTTGGCAGAGATTGCCACACTGCTGCCCATGGCGAGCACCTGCGATAGATCCTGAGGCCGTAGCAGGTTGTGGGCCGAGTCCGCCAGAGCGAGGCTGGCCTCCCATCGTACCATGGGATCTGTGTCACCCAAACACTCGATCAGCGATTCCACCGTCGCGCGGTCCACGCACCCAGCGCACTGGCTCACCTGCTCGCAGCGATCGATGGCATCGGGCGCCTCACAGTACTCCGAAGGCGCACCCTCGGGCGCTGTATCTATTGGTTTGTTGCTGTTATTCAAATCTCAGCTCTTTATTTCGGACTCTGCTGCATGTACAGCCCATAGAGTATAGCATGGTGCCTGTGCGGCTGCAACCGTTTGGCGGACAGCCGGGGGCTTTGACACCAGCCTGAGGCCATGTTACCATGCTCCGCACGCGTGTGACCGTATCGAGAGGGGAGTTGTGGCGTTGGATCGATTGCTGGAGGGGCTCAACCAGGCCCAGGTGGCGGCCGTACAGGCGCCCGCAGGGCCGGTGCTGGTTCTCGCGGGGCCTGGCTCGGGAAAGACCCGGGTGCTCACACACCGCGTGGCTTACCTGACCGGCGAGCTGGGGGTATCTCCCTACAGTATCCTTGCGGTGACGTTCACAAATAAGGCAGCTCGTGAGATGGTGTCTCGCCTGGACGCCCTGATCGGTGACGACTGCCAGCGACTGACCGTCGGCACCTTCCATGCGGTCTGCGTGCGCATTCTGCGCCGCGAGGCGGCCTTCCTGGGGCTGGATAGCCACTTTGTGATCTATGATGCGGACGACCAGCACCGCCTGATGACCCAAGTGCTCAAGGAGCTGGATCTCGATAGCAAGCAATACCGCCCCACCTCCGTTCACGCGGTGATCTCTCGCGCCAAGAACGACTTGATATCGTCCGACGCCTACTTGCCGCCCACCTACTGGCATGAGGCCGTCGCCCGGGCCTATTCCCGGTACGATGCTCTTCTGGCGGAGCAGAACGCTCTGGATTTCGATGATCTTCTGGTCAAGGCCGAGCAGCTTTTCCGCGAGCATGACGATGTACGCCAGCGATATCAGCGGCGGTATCGCCATATTCTGGTTGACGAGTTCCAGGACACCAACCGTGCCCAATACGAGTTGCTCAAACAGCTCGTGGCCCCGGAGGAGGGCAGCATCTATTGCGTTGGCGATGAGGATCAGTCGATCTACAGCTGGCGAGGAGCCGATTTCCGGAATGTACTGCGCTTTCGCCAGGATTTTCCCCGGGCGCAGGTGTTTCTCCTGGAGCAAAACTACCGGTCCACGGGCAGTATTCTGAGTGCAGCCCGGCACGTCATCTCCCGGAATGTGCTGCGCCACGAAAAGTCGCTCTGGACGGAGAATCCACAGGGCGAGCGCCTGCGGCTCTTTGAGGCCTATGATGAGCGCGAGGAGGCCGAGTTCGTGGTACGGGAAGCCCTGCGTCTGGAGCGCGAGGGCGCCTGCCGGCTGCGGGATTGCGCCGTCATGTTCCGCACCAACTCCCAGTCCCGTGCGCTCGAGGACGCGCTCATGGGCCACGGCGTGCGCTACCAGTTGGTTGGCTCGGTCCGCTTCTACCAGCGTCGCGAAATCAAGGACGTGCTCTCCTATCTCCGGGTCATCTACAATCCCGATGATGAGATCGCCCTCCTGCGGATCATCAACGTTCCGTCGCGGCTGATCGGGGGGCGCAGTATCGAGCAGTTGCGTCGCTGGGCCGATCACGCTGGCCTGTCCCTGGGCCGGGCCCTTCTGAGGCTGGCTGAGCTGGCGGATCGATCCGAGGCCGACGTCAGCCAGATGGCCAGTGCCACGGTGCGTCGCCTCTCCGACCTGGGGCGCTCTCTGCAGCGATGGTGCACCGCCCTCGTGGATCAGACATTGCTCGCGCTGCTTCACCTCGTGCTGGAAGACACCGCCTATCTGGACTCGCTTCGCGATGGGACGGAGGAAGGGGAGGAGCGCATCGCCAACGTTCGGGAGCTCTTCTCCGCCGTGGAGCGTTATGGCCCGGTGGCCGCGCAGGAGGCGTTGGGCTCCTTTCTGGAGGAGGTGGCGCTGGTTTCCGATGTCGACGAACTGCACGACGAATCCGAGGCCATTACGTTGCTTACCCTGCACGCCGCCAAAGGCCTGGAGTACGACACGGTTTTCATGGTCGGCATGGAGGAGGGCCTGTGCCCTCATAGCCGGTCCATGGACGATCCCGCCCAGATGGAGGAGGAGAGGCGCTTGTGCTACGTCGGTATGACCCGGGCACGGAGTCGCCTGTACCTCGTACACACCTTCCGCCGCACGGTATACGGCAACGCCGATGTTCGCGTTCCTTCGCCTTTCCTGGCGGATATTCCCGCGGATCTGATCGAAGGACGGGCGGAGAGGTCTACGGCCGGGGCCAATGCATCTGACGGCAGATCAGTCAGCCGGCCTCTGGCAACACCGCAGGCCCCCGGCCGCGATCGCCCGCGCGGTGCCGAAGCCGGCCACCGTGAGTTCTTTGCCCAGCGTCGCGAGCGTGTTCAGCGGGCACGGATGGATGAGAGTGAAAGAGTCCGCAGCGGCAACTCGCCTCGTGCCGCCGGGAGCCGGCCGCTTCGCGACGAACACCCCGCGGACCCTGGATTGCCGCCAGCCGTTCCTGCGAGCTGGCCGCCGTCACAGCCAGCCTTCCGCGCCGGTGAGCGCGTCACGCATCCGATCTTTGGCACGGGCGTCGTCGTGGCCAGCCGGCCGGTGGGCGGTGACGAAGAGGTGACCGTGGCGTTTGCCGACCAGGGCGTCAAGCGTCTGATGGCGCAGTATGCCCGGCTCGAGCGAGCGGGCTAGCCACAAGTCCTGCCCCGAGCGGTATCGCACCTGGGCGCGCCGGGCTATAATCGGCCCATGATCAGCCCGCAGCTCTACCGAAAAACCCCGCACCCCTGGGACTTGCTGTTCAACTGGCTCGCTGCCCGGGGCCCGGCCCTGGGTGTCGCCGCCATCGCGCTGCTGCTCTACGCGACCACAGCGGCCCCTGGGCTCACCTGGGCCCACGATGGCGCCGACGGGGGCGACCTGATCGCGGCGTGCACGTCCGGCGGCGTCCCGCATCCTTCTGGCTACCCGGTCTACTGCCTGCTCGCGCGCCCTTTTGCTCACCTTCCGCTGGGCCCTCTGGCTCATCGCTTCAACCTCTTTTCCGCCGTTGCCGCGGCTCTGGCGGTGGGCATCCTCGCCGATCTCATCCGGAGCGTGCTGCTGGAGGCCGGCCTTGGCGCGCGTGGCTCCGGCGCTATCGCGATGCTGAGCGGCCTCATCGGCGCCCTGGGCCCGACGCTTTGGTCTCAGGCGGTCATCACAGAGGTCTATGCCCTGCACGCTCTGTTCCTGACGCTTCTGGGACGCTGTGCCTGGGCGGCCCACCATCAAGGCTCGCTCAAGGTGTGGCTCTCTTTCGGTGTGGTCGCAGGCCTCGGCCTGGGCAACCACCTCACGCTCGCCCTGACGTTTCCTGGCGTTTTCCTCTGGCTGTGGCCCCTCCGTCAAAGGCGATCTGCTCTGGCGGCTCTTGGCGGCCTGGCCCTTGGCCTCTGCGCCTATCTGTACGTGCCTCTTGCGGCCGGCGCGGCCCCTCCCGTGTCGTGGGGCGATGCGAGGGACCTGGCGGGGTTCTGGTGGTTGGTGAGCGGGCAGCTATACCGCCATTACGTTCTGGCGGTGCCTCTGGCCCTCTGGCCGGGCCGCCTGGCGGCCATAGCGAGGGGCGCCCTGCGCCAGCTGACGCTTCCCGGCCTGGCGCTGGCGCTGTGGAGTGCGCAGGGCGCGGGTGCGGGGCATGTGCGGAGGCTGCTTTGGTGTAGCGGGAGCGCGGCCCTCCTGCCCGCGCTCTATGCTCTCGGCTACAACACGAGCGACTCGCACGTCTATCTGCTGCCGGTTTGGCTGGTGAGCATCCTGTGGCTCGCACTGGGGGCTGCCAGAGTCTGGATGGCTCTCCCGGCGGGCCGCCTTCGGGCGCTTGTGCCCGCCCTCTTGGCGCTTGTGGCCATCTGGTTGGGGTACGCCGGGTGGCCTGAGATGGATTTGAGAGATGATCGCGTCGCCGAGGAGTGGCTTCAAGCGGTGCGCTCCCGTGCGCCGCTGGGGGCTGTGATCATCACTGGAGCGGACACGCATACCTTTGCCCTGGATTATCTGCAGTGGGGCCTTGGCGAACGGCGTGACCTGGTGGCCCTGGACGGCGAGCTCCTGGCGTATCCCTGGTACCTGCGCCAAGTGCAGAGTCGTTACGGCCGCCCGATACCCGATACCGATCTGCAGCGTCTCATCGCGGAATACCATGCCATGGCGGTTCCGGTTCTGCTGGCCGATCCGCGTCCGGAACTGGAGGCCGTCTACCGGCTGGTGCCGGAGGGGGCCTTCTGGCGTGTTTACCCGGCACCTCAATAGGCGCCGCGTCCCCGCAGCACCGTTCCCACCGTCCGCCACAGGATCCCAATATCCAGCATCAGGCTGTAATTGCGGATATAGTGCAGGTCGTCCTCCACGTGTAGGGCCTTTGGCCGATCACTGCGTCCGGAGACCTGCCACCATCCCGTCATACCCTGGGGTACGCCAAAGCGGCGCCGCTGCCAAGGGGCATAGTGCGCCGCGAGCTCCGGCAGCTCCGGGCGCGGGCCTACCAGGCTCATCTCGCCGCGGAGCACGTTGAGCAGTTGCGGGAGCTCGTCCAGGCTCCATCGCCGGAGGAATCTGCCCACCGCGGTGATGCGGGGATCGTCCGGGGACTTGACGAAATCTACCTGGCCCTGAGCATCGATTTGAACCAGGTCTCCCTCCTGCTGGTCGGCATCTGGGAGCATTGTGCGGAACTTTATCATGCGGAAGGGGCGCTCCCCCTCGCCGAGGCGTGTGCTGAGGTAGAATACCGGACGCCCAGAATCCAGCCAGACGAGGATCGCGATCAGCCCCAGGAGCGGGGCCAGGAAAAGCAGGCCCAGCACCGCTGCGACCAGATCCAGCATACGCTTCAGTACGCGGTCCAGTGGACCGATAGCGGGTGCATTCAGGGTGATCAGAACGAGATCGCCCAGCGGTTCGGCCTGGGCGCGGGAAAGGATCAGATCGGCCGTCTGCGGCACAACCGTCAGGCTCACGGAGAGGGGTTGCAGGGTGGCCAACACGTCCTCCATCTCGGCTGTGGGGCGGGCGGCGGGAATGACCAGCTCATCAATCCCGTGCCGCTCGACGAGGGCGGCGATCTCTGCAAGCTCTCCGAGCACCGGCAGCTCCAGTTCCGTGGGCTGCCCATCGGCGTTCCCCTCCACCACGTAGCCGAGCAGCGTAACCCGGTCGGCTCCGGCCCGCCGGATGCCCGCGGCGACCTCCCGCGCCGCCGGTGTAACGCCGACCACGGCCATTCGGCGCTTGCCCGCTCCCCAGCGTCGCGCGATGGTGCGCCAGAGCAGATGAGCGCCGGCGGTTAGCCCGAGATCCAGCAGGTACAAGTAGCCAAAAAGCAGGCGTGAGAGGCCCCGGTAGGAGAGGTACAGCAGGCCCGCATACACGAGCGCCGCCACGGTGACGGCAGCCGCGATGGCCTGCATCTCGGCGATCGCATCGCGGTGGTGCGTTGGGTGATAGGCGCGCACCGCGGCCAGGCTCACCGACCAGATAACGAGAGCCAGGAAGACCATCGGCGGGTGCAGCGCCGCCCCTTCGGCATCCAGGGCCTTGCCCAGGGGCAAGGTGATGCGCAGCCAGCGGGCCAGGCTAAAGGCCAGCAGCAGGAATGCAAGGTCGGCGAGGTAGCGCGCCAGAATGGAACGAGGGCCGAGCCGGTGGCCCCACGCCCCCGCTGCGCCCTGTGGAGACGCTTCGGGCAGCCTGTGGGAAGCCACTACTCAGCCCTCAGGGTGGATTGCGCGGCCGATGCTAAAAGATCAGGCCGACGACCAGATTGATGACCCAGCCGATGACGATCGTGAGGATCGTCTTTTCGGTGGTCAGGTCCATCGTCTCGCGGATCGCGAAAAAGCCCAGCACGAGGGAGAGTATCCCACCGACCAGCGTGCCGATGACGGGCACAATACCGAGAATCAGGGGGGCCGTCACATAGCCCAGCACGCGCAGGATGTTCATGAACGTGCCCTCGCCGGCGAACAGCTTGCTGCCCACCAGCCAGACGATCGCGCTCCAGAGCACCCACCCTACGGCGATCTGGCGGATGAACGTCCAGATGAACGTGCCAAAGTTGCCGCCAAAAAGGGTGCCGATCGCGGAAAGCAGCGCCGTAATGGCCACAATGATGGCTGCCTCGAGGGTGGCGTTCTCGTCCACCGCGATCTCGTCATAGACGGTGTGATCCATCTTGAGCATTCGGGTCAACCTGGCGATGATTTTCTCGAACATGCTGTCCTCCCCTGTGTCTGCTTCTTTCTCATATCCGATTCCGCTATCTATACGACGAACCCGGGTCCGAGGATGCGCCGGGTGCCTCTGTCGGCGCGTCCTGTTGGTCCCGTTCGTCGTCAGGCGGCGTGCGCCCTGTATGTCGCCCTTGGGGCGGAAATCTGCAGCCCGCGCCACAACCTGACGCGGCGATCCTCGTGACGCCAGAGATCGCAGATCTCGCTGGCCCCGAACAGCGCCTCCATGTCGGTGCGGATGAAGGTAACCCGGCGTAGACGCTGGCTGTAGACGGGATGCGGCAGCGGCTGGAGCGGCCCGAGCGCGATCCGATAGTAGAGCTCTAGCGCGCGTGGATGGTCAGGTTCGTCGGGGAGCAGCTCCCTGCGCGTCACCACGCGGTACTCCTGTACGGCCGCATAGGTGCGAATGCTCCAGCGCCATGCCCCAAAGCAGCCCGGGTGGTAGAACGCTATGTACTCGGCGCCGATCTGTTGGGGCGCGCGACGCAGGGGGATGCGGTACCAGCCTTCGTCCTGTACGCGCCGCCAATCGGCCAGGCTGGGCACAACCGCTACGAGCACCGTCACGGCACTCTCGACATGTCCCTCGATCGGGAATACCTCATCCCACATCGGCCTACTCCGCAGTCAGTTCGGCGATGTAATCACGCGCATAGACCAGGTTGGCGATATCGACGTCTCCCGGGACGGTACATCCCGCCCCGAGCATCAACCCCTGGGCGCCCAGCTCCGCCAGGGCCGCCTTGATCTCCGTCTGCAGCGCCTCACGAGGGCCATATACCAGCGGGCCGCGCTCGTCCAACCCCCCCAGAATGCTCATCCCCCCGAGAATCGCGCGCCCCTGGAGCAGAGAGGGGTTGTCGGACTGGTATGCCCAGTTGGCCAGGTGAACCGGGTATCCAGCAAAGCGCTCAAGGTTCAGCCCCTTGCCACAAAAGTGCCCGACGACGTATTCCGCTACCGATCCGACCTCGCCGAGGACGTGCAGGTCGTAGGGGCGAACCCAGAGTGCGTGTTCCTCATCGGTCAGATCCCGGCGCTCGCCGCCCTTGGCCGAGTAGTACACGCCCTCCACCTCGGCCTTCTGCACACAGGCGCAGTAGAAGCGCGCGAGGTCATCGGCGATGACCTGCATCCCAGCAAGCACTGGCTCGGGCTCGTGCCTGAGTTGCCGCAGTAATCCCATGCGCGCGCTCTGTTCGCTGGGGTACGCTGCAGGATCGCTGTGCATCAGGATCAGCACCGCCTCGCGGAAGGGATTGAAGGCCGTGGTGACGATCGGGACCTCTCCCCGGAGGGCGCTGACGATCCCCTTGAGCCCCTCCAGGTGGTTCTGAAAGGGCGTGTCCTCCAGAGGCGTCGGCTCCAGCCGCGCCCAGTCGGCGGCCTCGCGCACCAGGAACCGGCCCACCGGCCCGTACCCGCTGTCGTTCATCACCTTCAGGATGTCCAGGTCTGTCTGCCGGTAATAGCTTATGTGGCGTTCAGCCATGGCCTGCCCGCCGTGATATGCGGGCGGGAAGTGGAACCAGAACCCCGCGGGCACATGGTCCACAGGGTGTCCCCGTAGCATGGCTCGGAAACGTTCTACCTTTTGCATCGCTGCCTCCTGACGCTGACAGGGCGAGTATACGGTATCTCCGCTATCGTGTACAGCCCAAGGAGCATAAAGACACAACCTCGCCATAGGGCGAGGTTGTGCGTGTGGGCCGGAGTGACGCCGCGGCTACAGGTACGCGTCAGTGGAAAAGAGCGCCGCACGCCCGATCATGTAGACAAAGTACAGCGCTACGAGGTAGAGCGCCCCCATCTTGCTCAGCTTGCCCTTGGTCAGCACCAGGGTCGCCAGCAGGACCAGGCCGGTCAGCGTCTCCCAGGGGAGATCCCAATGGATCAGAGGCCTGGGAACCCAGTAGGAGGATACGAGTGCTCCGCCACCGATCGCGACCAGCGGGTTGGTGATGTTGCTGCCCACCAGGGTGCCCAGCGAGATGCCGTGCTCCTTGGATCGAACACCGGCCAGGGCGGTGCTCAACTCAGGCAGAGCGGACGCGATCCCAAGCGTCATCACGCCGATCAGCGAGCCGCCAACGCCGGTGTGCTCCACCACATACTCGGTGACGTGGAGCACCAGGGAGGCGCAGAACACCGTCACAACCATGCCGCCGACCGCGATCGCTGCATACAGCAACGCCTCGCGACCCGACTGAGGAACCCCTTCTTGCCGCTTTTCCGGCTGTGCATCGGCATTGTAGTACTTGCGCTCATCCACATACAGGTAATAGGTGTAGCCAATGAACGTCCCAAAGAGGATCAGCCCGTCCAGCCGCGAGAAGGACTGGTCCCAGCCCAGAATCAGGCACATCACGGTCGTGCCGATCATGGGGATGACGCTTTTCCACCAGAAATACCGGCGAAAACGCAGGCCGCCGCTGAGAAAGACCACCAGACCCAGGATCAGCGTCTGCTGGATCACATCCGATCCGATATTCGCGCCCAGCACGATGGCCGAAGACTGATGGTAATCCAGAGAGCCGGTGACGATGCCCACGGAGGCGGTCAGGTGGGAGGAGATCTCCGGAATGCTGGTGGCCAAAGAGAGCACGGTCATACCCATAAAGGTGGCCGAGAGATTGAGGTACTCCGCCAGCCCTACCAGGCGCTTGACCACCTCGTTTGAGCTCAGAACCAGCAGCGCCATGGCCAGCAGCCCAAGCCCGATGTTGACGAATAGATTGCCCGATTCCCAGATGATGCTCATACGCCTCCGTTGCTGCAAAGGACATGCTGGCCCTGCGGCCCGCTTGGGGACGATTCCATAACATGCAGAACGGGGGGAATCAGAAGTAGCCGCCGATGGCGAAAAAGCGCGTGCGTCCGACCAGGTAGAGGAGGTACATGAGCAGCAGGGAGATGGCGCGCTCCGCGGATAGCCAGGGCTGAGCCTGCCACAGACGCCGGCAGGCCGCGAGCCGGCCGCCGTCGCCGAAGGGCGTGCCATACCGGTGCGCCGGCCACTCCGGACGAGGGCTGTGAAGCGGCTCGCCGCACACTCGGGTGCAGAGGCCGGCCGGCTCGGCCCGGCCTCTGGTATTGTGAGAGGTGGGGTGGGTTTGAACCCGATCGATGCTCATCAATCTACTCTAGGGTGGTTACTCTTGTGACTGGACCGGAACGCCCTATATTACCCGCCCGGGTGCGCCTGTCAAAATCGGGCCGGGCGGCCCTCGCCGGATCAGCGCCGGCCGAGCTGTGCGCCATCGGCCTCAGGGTCGTCTGGGGTGGGCTCTTCGGGAGACGGTCCGACCTCCTCTGACTCGGTATCCTCATCGGTCCCCCCTTGGTTCGCCGGTGTCTCCTCGCCCAGCTTTTTCTGCCGCTCGGCGTAGACGTCCAGTTTGTCCTTGACCGCCGCGTACAGGCTTCCCTCGGGGTAGTTGCCATCGGCATCTTCCTCGCCGGCGGCCTTTCCCGTGAGGAGTTCGATCCCTTCTTCGATCGTGGATACCGCGTATACGTGGAACTGACCGGCACGAACCGCCTCGACGACATCGGGACGGAGCATGAGGTGTCGCACGTTGGAGCTGGGGATCAATACGCCCTGCTCGCCAGTGAGGCCCCGGCGCTGGCACAGATCGTAAAAGCCTTCGATCTTGGCATTCACCCCACCGATGGCCTGTACCGTACCCGCCTGGTTGACCGAGCCGGTCACGGCCAGGTCCTGACGTATGGGGGCGTCCGCGAGGCTGGAGAGGAGGGCGTATAGCTCCGTCGAGGAGGCGCTGTCCCCCTCAACTCCGCCATAGTTCTGTTCGAACACCAGCGTGGCCGACATGCTCAAGGGGCCGTGTTGCGCAAAACGGCTCGCCAGGTATGAAGACAGGATCAGGTTGCCCTTGTCATGAATGGGCCCGGTGAGCTTGACCTCGCGATCAATGCTCGTGACGGCGGCTCTTCCCATGAACGTGCGGGCAGTGATCCGCGAGGGCATACCAAAGGTAAAGTCGGCCAGCTGGGCCACGGAAAGGCCGTTGATCTGTCCTATGGCCTCACCTTCGGTATCGATCAAGACGGTGCCTTCTTCGATCGATTCCAGCATCCGCTGCTGAACATAGTCCAGCCGGTGGTCGCGATCCCGCACGGCGCGCTCTACATCTTCGGCGTGGACCAGGTTGCGCTCCGAACGGGTCGCCCAGAAGGAGGCCTCTCGAACGAGATCCGCCAGAGCGGAAAAGCGTGTGCTGAGCTTGGCTTGATCGTCCACATATCGGGCGCTTTCGTCTCCCAGGCGGGCGACGGCGCTGCCATCAAAGTGCAGCAGCCCCTCCTCGCGGCACAGTCCCGCGACAAAGGCGGCCAGATCGTGCAGCGCCTCCTCCGTGCGATCCATCTCCGAGGCGAACTCAGCCTTGACTTTGAACAGCTGGCGAAAATCCTCGTCCATGGCGTACAGCAATTGGTAGAGCCTGGCGTCGCCGATGATCACCACTTTGACATCCAGTGGTATCGGCTCGGGCTGGAGGCTGGCTGCTGCCACTAGCCCGTAGAACTGCGCCATCTCCTCGATCTTGATCTCGCTGCTCCTTAGCGAACGCTTCAGGCCATCGTATGCCAGCGCATTGGTCAGCAGGTCCTTGGCCTCCACCACGAGGTAACCGCCGTTGGCTCGGTGCAGCGCCCCGGCGCGAATCTGCGTGAAATCCGTCACCATCGTGCCGTACTCGGTGCGGTGCTCGATCCGGCCGATCAGGTTGTGGTACGTCGGGTTGTCCTCAATCACCACCGGCGCCCGGTCCAGAGACCCGCCTTCCACCAGAGCGTTGATGGCGTAACGAGCCAGCCAGGCATCTCCTCCGCGATCAGGCCTGGGCCCAAATGGCAGCTGTGGCCCTTCCTCCTGCGGCATGAATCGCTCTACGTTATCGATAATGTCCTGCCGCATGGCGTCCAGGTGTTCCTGCACCTGCGGGCAGTCGCTGAATCTCTCGCGGATATCGGTCAACAATCCGTCGACCACGAATCCGGCCATCTCAGCGCGGATCTTTTCCAGTTCCTGACGGCTCTGCCTGTCCAGATCGCGCGCCTGGCGCATGGACTTTTCGAACTCCTCCTGGAGTTCGGGCCGGAACGATTCGAACTTGTGCTTGACCTCTGCATCGAGCTTTTGATAATCCTCGGCGCTGATCACTTCGCCGTCGATCATGGGGGCGATCGCCAGGCCCGACTGGGATCGGATCAAGGCAAAGCCTCGTTCGTTGAGGTACGCCTCCAGACCCTCGTAGAGCCGCTGTTGACGGCCAGAAATCTCCTGTAACAGGGCACGTCGTCGTTCCTCAAAAGGCTGCCCCTCAAAGGCGCGCCGGATCTCCGATGGGAGATGTGCAATCAGGTCCCCGATCATGTCCCGCAGGATCACGGCTTGCCCGGCCGGAAGCCGCAAGGCCCTGGGCGAGCGCGGGTCCGCAAAGTTGTACACATAGCACCAGTCGGGAGGTGCCGGGCGCTGGGCTGCCCGGCGCTCTAGGAACTCGCGCACCGTCGTGGTGCGCCCTGAGCCTGCCGGGCCCACAGCGTAGATGTTGTAGCCCTTGCTGCGAATCTCCACGCCAAAGTCGATCGCGTGCACGGCCCGGTCCTGCCCGACGATGTGATCCAGGCCAGCGAGTACTTCCGTGGAGGCAAAACCATACAGAGCAGGGTCTGTGGTGTGACGCAACTGCTCCGGCGAGAGCCTGAGTTTGCTATCCATTGTGCCTCACTTTTGTTGGATTCTGTTCAACCGGGATTATACCATCGTGCTGAAGCGGGGCTCAAGATCACAACCGTGCGTTGGCCGTCGCGGCCGCAGCGTTCTCGGCGGAAGGGGTCTCGATCGGTGGGCCTGGGGCGAGGTTGCGGGCAACACCAGGTGCAAGAGCGGTGCTCTAGCCCCTATGAGGATTCCTGTTGCATGGCCCGTGCCCGTGGCGACCATCGTCGGAGCCCAGTCACCTGAACGGGCGATGGTCCATACAAGCTTTGGGAGTCACGTCGGGCCGCGAAAGCACAAAGGGCAGCCTGTCCGGCCGCCCTTTGGTGTTCGGCAATGCTCTCGCGCTAGCGACGAGATCCCCGCTGGCTCCGGTTCTCGAGGGCTTCCTGCCAGGCTGCGGCAAAGGCGCTCGGACCGTGGTCCTCCTGGGGAGCCTCCATCACGGAGCTGGCCTCCTCCTGCGCCTCTTCAGAGTCCTTCATCGAGAGCGAGATCCGCCGGCGATCCTTGTCGACATCAAGGATGCGAACATGGACTTCCTGGCCGACCTCCACCACCTCGCGCGGGTGATGCACATACCCGCCTGCGAGCTGGGAGATGTGCAAGAGCCCGTCCGTCTGTGCGCCCACATCCACAAAGGCTCCAAATTCCACCAGGCGAACAACGCGCCCGGTGATCTCCTGACCCGCTTGGAAGGCATCCAGGGGCTTACGCGCATTCCGGCCGGCACCGGGGACGGTCAGGCTGATCCGGTTGTTCTCGATGTCGACCTTGCGGATCTGGACATCCAGCGGATCGCCCACCTTGAGCGTCTTGTCGATACCCGCGCGCTGAAGCGTAGAGATGTGCGCCAGGCCATCACGGCCCACGCCCAAATCCACAAACGCGCCGAATTCTACGATATTGCGCACACGCCCGCGCAGGCGCATGCCTTCCTTGAGTTCCTCAATCTCTGAGGGCCGCTTTTCCGTCTTTTCCGCCGGAGATGTCTCCACCGGCGTGGCCGACTCTGTTTGCGCCTCTATCGGATCCGCCTCTGGTTGGAGTTCGTTCCCAACCCTGTCCTCACTCGCCATACCAATCGATCCCCTTACCTAGTCTAGTACCGCAACGCGCATACCATCCCTCATTATCCTACAGCTGTGCGCTTGCGTCAAATGCCCACGATCAGTACCCGCTGCCTATGCGCCGCGCACGCCCTCGGTGGCGTAGCGCGTCAGTTCCACCACGCTGAGCTGCTCGATCCCGAGCTTGTTGAGCGTTCGGCCCCGTCTCCAATAGTCGGTCTGGTGTATCGTGCACGCCAGCCGGATGATCGCATCGATCCCCTGCACGGACACTCCATAGCGCTGCCCCAGGGCGGCGATGGGCACAAGGCTCATTGGCACATCCTCGAACACATAACGATGGTTCAGCGTTGAGGGGGCCTTAATGCCGCGGTAGCCCGGCTGGTTCTGGATGGCCTCGTGCAGCGTATCGCCGCTGGCATCATAGGCCATCTTGAGCCATTCCTGTGCGGTCCGCGCGCGGATGCCCAGCGCCGCGGCCACCGTTACGCGCTCTCGGTCCAGCTCCTCCAGCACGCGGGCGACGGAGGGCGTTACGCCTTCGAGGTAGAACTGGAACTCGCCCCGTGTGGCCTCAATCCAGCCGGCATTCAGCAATGTCAGGGCCGGATGGAATATGGCCCCCATGTTGTTCAGCCCCGTGTGAAGAACGCTGGTACCATCGATGAACTGCGGGTAGGGCTCAGCCAGAGCAGCCAATACGGCCGGGGTGTCCGCGGCCGGCAGCGCCGCCAGAGGCACCGTCTCTTTGATGCTAAAGAGGCGCACCTGTGCTGGCCCGTCGGAGCGGCTGGCATAGATCAGCGTCTCTGTCTCGGCCAGTTGCACGCGGGCCGCGCAGCCGCACGAGTCGAGGACCTGGCGAAACTCCATGGCGCCGCCGGTGCGCCCAGGATGCAGCACCACGATCTGGCCGTCTCGCAGGTGCGGGGCGAGCACCGCCGCGATCTCGGCATGGGCGCTGCTGGGGATCACGACCATGAGCAGGTCCGCATCGCAGGCGATGGCCGGATCCGAAGTCACCCGCGCGAGCCTGGCAAAGCCTCGTGGGCCGCCTTCGAAACTGTCCATATCCAGCCCGCCCCGGCTGGCGATGGCGGAGACGTTGAGGAAACTGCGGTTGTAGAGCGTAACAGAGTAGCCCATCAGGCTGAGATGGGCCGCCATGGCTTTGCCTCCATGGCCTGCGCCGATCACGGTGAAGCGCGTCTTGGCCATCAGGATCTCCCTTCTTTGCTCCGATTCAGCGGGAGCCGCGCCAGGCGCTCGGCCTCCCCGATGGGCGTGCCCTTCCTCGGATCCAGCGCCACCCACGCGCCGCGCGAGTCCTCTCCGGACACGATCTCGCCGCGGCCAAAGGGGTTGTTGCGCAAGTGCGGCGCGTCCAGTATGCCGCTCGTCACCGCGAGGCTCAGCGTCTCAGGATCCGTGAAGGCGTCCTTGACCCCGGGCCCGCTCAGAGCCCGGATCGCCTCCAGCGTTACCGATGCTTCGCGGGCGAGTTCTGCCCGGCGCCGGGCCACCGCCGCGTCCGCTGTAAGATCGGGCTGGCCGTGCAGCGCGTTCTCTATGGCGCGAGAAGCCAACCTGCAGGATTCGATCACCTCGTCTGCGCTGGCCGCGTGCTGCGCCTCGCAGTATCCCACCACATGCACGATATGCGGCCGCAGGGCCATCTGCAGGTATACGCTGGCCACCAGATGGGCCCGTGCGGCATCCAGGTCCTGCGGGTAGCTTAGCAGCCCCGTGCGCGTCTGCCGCCAGATGGAGAAGTCGGGGCCCTGCAACGTCTCCACCATATCCAGGGTCGCGAGCATTCGTGCCAGGTCCATGCTTTCCGCCAGATTGGGTGGGCTGTTGAACATCAGAGGCACGATATAGTCCCGCACTCCGGCCGCGCGCGCGTTGTATGCGGCGAGGTACGAACTCACGCAAAAGATGACGTCCGGAGCATCGCGCAGGCCCCAGTGATGGGCCTCGTTGGATTCGACAGGGACACGGCGCGCCCCATGCCAGGCCATGAGTTGCTGGTGTTGCTCGATGGATTCGCGGAGCCCCCAGGGGCCCCTACCGTCCATCTGATTGAACCAGAACAGCGATACGGCACACCAGGCGTTCCGTATAGCGTTCAGCTGCTCTTCAGCCAGGCGAAGCAGATCATCTGTCCCGGAATAGGAGCGCATGAGAGGATAGTTGCCGCGGCGGCTGGCAGCGTACAACGCCGCGTAATCCTCGGTGCGCCGAATCGGCACGCCACCCGCTCCGCGGCGACCGGGATCCTGGCGCTCCGGATGGAAGTAGTTTTCCTGAGCATCCTGATCGGTGCCGAGCGAGATCACGTCCAGCGCCCGCGCCTCGGCGATCTGTGCGATCCCTGCTTCGGTGGCCGCGAGGTCTGGGAGCCCAAAGTGATGGCGCAGGATCGGGTAGGGAGCTCGCCAGCGGATGCGATCGATGACGCCCGAAGGGTAGTCCTCCTCGGAGGCTTCCTCGTAGCGCTCTCCCCGCAGATAGGCCGTGATGGCCTCGACGGGCTGGCTTCCATCAAACACCGCATCGAAAAAGCCCAGTGCACGGGCCCTGGCGGCGACCGCCGGAGTGCCCCCAAAGGCGAACCGAACGCCGGCGCTGTGCAGGTCGTCCATCGCTTCGGCAAACTCACCCAGCAGGCGCTCGCCGTTCTCGGGGGTCAGCCGGTACGACACGACGAAAATATCGGCCTGCTCGGCCCGTGCTCGCTCCAGCACCCGTGCGGCCGGTACGGCAGGCCCAAGGAATACGGTACGCCATCCGGTCGCTTCGGCCAGCCGGAGAAAGTTCATCACACCGGCCACGTGAACGCACTCGCCCAGAGCGGCTGCGACGATGGTCTTTGTCATGGGGCTCCTTTCAAGGAGGTGGCGGCGAGCGGATGCACGCCAAGGGCGGTCCCTCTGCGGCGCCGCCTGGCGTTCGGTATCTCTATAGCCAGATAGAAGGGGTGGAGATACGGGTCAAACGATCGTTGGGTGCCGAGGGGCAAGTCGGGCTGGCAGAGCACGCGGAAAGCGGCACGCTCTGGTGTGGGGGCGTACAATGCCCCTTCCCAGTTTACGCGCGACCTGGACTCTGTCAAAGCTCGCGGCGCAGGTGCGGCGACGGGGCGGTCGGCTTGACAGCCTGCAACCATCCCCCTAGAATGATGCCACGTTATTTGGTGTGCCTCATGGAGGGAATGTGACCTACGCGGATCTGACGCTGGAGCAGGTGATCCAGCTGGGCATACAACGGGAGATCGAGGCCCGTGAACTGTATCTGAGCGTCCTGGCGCGGGTCGATGAGCAGGTGGTCCAGGATGTGCTGCGCGAATTGGCCGCCCAGGAGGAGGGTCATCGCCGCAGCCTGCAGCTTCTTCTGGACGAAGGTGCGCTTGAGCGGCGTCTGGCCGCTTCGCGACGGCCCGTTGAGGATCTGCACCTGACGGATTATCTGGAGGAGACCCCTCTGGACGAGCATGCGGACGTGCAGCAGGTTCTCATCGTTGCGGGCAAGCGCGAGGCGACGAGCCACGCGCTCTACAGCGTGTTCGCCAAAGTCGCTGCAGATGCTGAGGTCATGAACCTGTTCGAGTATCTCGCGGCGCAGGAGCTGGAGCACAAACAGCGTATCGAGCGACTATACGACGATCTTTTCTACCGTGAGAACTAGCGAACAAAGACGAGGAGACTAGGATATGGCCAAGTGGGAATGCCTGGTGTGCGGCTACATCTATGATCCCGAGGTCGGTGACCCCGACAGCGGAGTCAAGCCCGGAACGGCCTTTGAGGATCTGCCCGAGGACTGGGTGTGCCCAGAGTGTGGCGCGGGCAAGGACATGTTCGAGGAGATGGCATAGAGCCACCTGTGAGGGCCGGCTCTGGTTGTGGCGGCTCCGACCCCAGTGGGGCCGGAGCCGCTTTTGTAGGTAGCGTATTCGCCCCTGAGGAGTGCTGATGAGATTGGCCATCGTTGGAAACGGCGTCGCGGGGGTAACCACGGCCCGCTACGTGGCTGAACGGGATCCGGAAGCTCAGATCACGATCTACTCCCGGGAGTCCTACCCCTACTATCCACGTCCGCGCCTGATCGATTTCATCGAGGGCGAGGTCTCGCTCGAGGCCATGCCGCAGTATGACGCCGGATGGTATTCCGATCGGCACATCGAGACCCGCCTCTCCAGCGAGGTCGTCGCTCTGGATCCCGCGGACCACACTCTCACTCTCGCCAGCGGCGAGAAGGTTGGTTACGACGTTCTCGTGCTGGCTACTGGGGCGTCCAGCTTTATCCCTCCCATCCCGGGCGCTGCCAAGGCCGGGGTCGGAGCGCTCAGAACGCTCGATGATGCCGTGCAACTCTGCCATGCGGCCGAAGCATGCCGCGAGGTTGTGATCCTGGGCGGGGGGCTGCTGGGGCTGGATTCGGCCGTGAGCCTCACGCACTATGACGTACAGATCACGGTGATCGAAGCTCTGCCTCGTCTGCTTCCCCGCCAGCTGGATCGGGAGGGCGCGGCCCTCTTGCAGTCCATGCTGGAGGCGCGCGGGCTTACCATCGTCACGGGTGCGCAGTGTGCACAGGTGCTTGGCTCGGACCGTGTGGAGGGCGTGCTCCTTGCGGACGGATCCGAGATCGACGCCTGTCTGCTGTTGATCTCCGCCGGCGTGCGCCCCAATATCGCCCTGGCGCAGGGGGCGGGCCTGGCCTGCAACAGGGGCATCCTGGTGGACGCACGCATGATGACCAGTGTGCCGGGGATCTATGCCGTGGGTGATTGCGCAGAGTACGATGGCCATGTCTGGGGCATCATCCCTGCGGCTCTGGCACAGGCGAGAGTGGCCGGTGCCCAGATCACCGGAGGAACCGATGTCCTGTATACGGACATCGTCCCGAGCACGACCCTCAAGGTTTCCGGGGTAGACCTGACCTCCTTGGGAGAGGTCAATCCGGAGGGCGCCGGCTTTACCGAGTACCGGTATCTCGATGCCGCACGGGGGATCTACAAAAAGGCCGTGCTTCGCGAAGGGCACCTGACGGGAGCCATCCTCCTGGGGGACCGGCGCGATCTGCAGGCCGTTCACCGCTTGGTGGCGCAGGGCACCGATGTGACTGAGATTGCGGAGATGATGCTGACTCCCGAGTTCGATCTGCCGGCCTGGGTGCGCTCCCAGGCCTGACTGGCGCCGCACCTCATGTGGATGAAGGAGGCGATATGGACAAGGCTGCGATCATCGAAATGCTGCGCGCCGACATGCGGGGCGAGCATCAGGCCATCATTCAGTATCTGAACCATGCGTACTCACTGGAGGAGGCCGGCGTCGCTCCGGATATCGAGGCCATCGCCCGGGAGGAAATGCGCCACCTTGACTGGCTGGCAGATGCCATCACCGGCCTTGGCGGCGATCCAGACATGGGCCGCGATGAGCCGGATATGCTGGCCGCACCGGCCCAGGAGCAGATGCTCAAGGACGTGGATTTGGAGCAACAGGCCATCGATCAGTACCGCCGTCACATCGAGGCGATCGATGCGCCGGAGATCCGGCGTCTGCTGGCCCGCATTGTCCACGATGAAGAGGTGCACCAGTCTGAGTTCCGCGACATGGCCTCAAAGCTCGTCGACCATGAAGTGGAATCAGGCGAGGGCGCGGGCGAGCGACTGGCGGCGGTGCTCAATCGCGGGATCCAGCACGAGTACACCGTCGTCCTGCAGTACCTCTATCACTCCTTTGTCAGCAACGACTGCGAGGAACAGGAGGAACTCCAGAACGCGGCCATCAACGAGATGCAACACATGGGATGGCTGGCGGAGGGGCTTCAGGAGGAGGGGACTCAGCCGGCCTACCGTCACGATGAGCTTTTCCTGAGCCGCGATCCGGTGGCCAATCTCGAGGCGGACCTGGCTATCGAGGAGGAGGTCACCCGGATGTACTCCACCCAGATACCTGAACTGCCCATGCAGGAACTCAAGACGCTGCTCTCGCGGGTGAGAGATCACGAGATATACCATGCGGACGTCTTTCGCGATCTGCTTCAGGATGCTCGCGAGCGCATGGCCTCCGCTGCCGATGTGGCAGCGCCGGAAATGGACGTTCCCTCAGAGCCGGAGCCGCCTGCTCCGGCGGGCCCGCCCCCCGTGCCGCCCATCGGTAGCCTGATACACTAGCCGTTGGCCCATAGACTAGCATAGAGGAGGTCCAGATGGTTGACTATTTGATGCGCGATCAGGCCCCCCTGAGTGAGCCCGTGTGGCGGGCGATCGATGAGATGGTGGCCACGGTCGTCAAACGAAACCTGGTGGGACGCAGATTCTTGCACTTGGTGGGACCGTTGGGCTGGGGCACAGAGATCGCCCCTCTCGTCGGCTTTGACGAGCAAGATGGTGCCCACGTGTCCGCCGAAACGTCGGCCTACATCCCGCTGGAGACCCTTGACGCGCGTTTCCTGCTCCGCATGAAGGATCTGGCAAGGGCCGAGGCCACGGCCTATAGCCTCGATCTCGGCGCGGTGGCCACAGCCGCCGTGGAGCTGGCTCGAAAAGAAGACGCGTTGCTGATCGGGGGGCTCATGCAGAACGCCGAGAAGGGGCCCATGGGTGACTGGTCGCAGATGAACAAGCCCTTTGAGGCGGTGGCAAAGGCTCAGGCCGCCCTGCGTTCGACAGGTTTTGATGGCCCCTACGCGTTGCTGCTCAACTATGGCACCTATGCGCAGTTGGCCAGCCTCGCCATGCACGGGCAGCGCGAGTTCAAGCTCGTCGAGCAGCTTTTTGACGCGGGTGTCCTCCGGTCGCCCGCTGTCCCGGAGGGACAGGCCCTTATCATCGATCCCTCGGCCTGGAATGTGGACATGGTGGTCGGCCAGGATATCGCCACCGCCTTTTTGGGCAACGAGGGGCTGAGCCTGAGCTTCCAGATCCTGGAGACGCTGGCACTGCGGATCAAGCGCCCTGGTGCAGCCATACTGCTGAGCTAGCGCGGACGATCCACACACTCACCGTCACTGTTATGGTTGGAGATCTGAGGCCGGCCCGCGCCGGCTTCAGATCATCTGCCCCGGACCGCCGGGGATCACTCGCGGGAGGATCACATGCCCGTACAGGACATTAGCTTCCGCATCGGGGGAGAAGCAGGGCAGGGCGTCGAGTCCAGTGGAGCCGGTTTCTCGCTGGCGCTCACGCGCGCCGGGCTCCAGGTGCTGGGCACGCCGAGCTACTATGAGCGCATACGCGGAGGCCACAACTTTTTCACCATCCGGACGATCAAGCGCCGTGAGCCGGTGCTGTCGCTGGCCGAGCAGGTAGACGTCCTCATCGCGCTGAACCGCGAGACGATCGATCTCCACAAGGGCTGCGTCCGGCCGGGCGGCCTCCTCATCGCAGACGAGGCGCTCGGGGCGGGTGAGGCTGTGGCCGGGCTGGACCTGCGCCTTCTCGCGCTCCCTCTGGCGGAGATCGCAGAGGCGCATGGGAACGTCGTTATGGCCAACACCGCCGCGCTGGCGATCGCTGCGGCGGCCGTGGGGCTTCCTCTCAAGTACATGCTTGGGGTGATTGAGACGAACTTTGGCGCGCGGAGCCGGGCGATCGCCGAGGCTAATACGCGCGTGGCTACCTACACGTACGATCTCGCGACCGAGACGTTCGGCCTCGCTTTTGACGCGCCTCTCGGCGACTGTGCGGACGCCCCTCCCCGCCTGCTCCTGGGAGGCAACACGGCCTTTGGGATGGGAGCGGTCATGTCGGGCTGCAAGTTCGTGGCTGGCTATCCCATGACGCCTTCCACATCGCTGCTCGAATACATGGCCAGCCATGCCGATCGCTGGGGAATCGTCGTCAAGCATGCGGAGGATGAGATCGCGGCCGTCAACATGTGCGTGGGAGCCTCGCATGCCGGCGTGCGCACGTTGACGGCCACTTCCGGTGGAGGGTTTGACTTGATGGTCGAGGGCATCAGCCTTGCCGCCATCACAGAAAGCCCGCTCGTCATCTTCCTGGCGCAGCGTCCAGGCCCGGCCACGGGGTTGGCCACGCGCACGGCGCAGGCGGATCTGCTGATGGCCATTCACTCCTCCCATGGGGAGTTTCCGCGCATGGTCATCGCACCCCATACGCCGGAGGAGCACTTTCGGACGGCCTGCCGGGCGCTGAACATTGCGGACAAGTACCAGTGCCTTGTTCTGGTGCTTTCTGACCAGCAGAGCGCCAGTTCCTTCGCTTCCCGAGAAAAGGCTCTCTTTGATCCAGCCAGCCTTGAGATAGAGCGTGGCAAGTGGCTCTCCACCGAGGATCTGGAGGCGCAGGGGGGTTATTTGCGTTACGCGTTGACCGATGACGGGGTCTCCCCCAGAGCTATCCCGGGCAGCCACCCCAATGCGGTGTTCCTCTCCAGCGGAAACGAGCATCGCGAGGACGGCCACATCACCGAGGATCCCGCGATCGTGCGCGCCATGGCGGAAAAGCGCCTCGCGAAAATGCGCGGGCTTGAGGGAGAAGTTCGGCCGCCTCTGCGCCACGGACCCGCGCAGGCCGACCTGACCTTTGTGAGCTGGGGATCCAGCTACGGCCCCGTGCTTGACGCGGTGAACAGCCTGAACGCCTCAGGCCGGACCGCCAACATGGTGCACTTTGTGGACCTGTGGCCCTTCCCCAAGAAGGCTGCGCTCGAGGCTCTTGGCGGGGCGCGCCGGCTTGTGGCGGTGGAAGGCAACGCCACCGCACAGCTCGCTAGCCTGATCCGGTCACAGACCGGCATCCTCATAGACGAGACCATTCTGCGTTATGATGGGCGCGGGTTCACCACCGAGTTCATTCTCGCCGGTTTGGAGGGATGAGCATGGCGACCCTACAAGATTTCGCAGTCGACGTCCGGCCTACCTGGTGCCCCGGATGTGGGGACTATGGCATCTGGAATGCCCTCAAGCGCGCCTTTGTTCAGGCGGGATTTGACCCCGAGGACATCATGATGGTGACCGGGGTCGGCTGCGGCAGCAAGATGAATGACTATATGCGGATTGGTGGGCTGCACACCCTGCATGGACGCAGTCTGGCGGTGGCCACAGGTTTCCTGCTGGCCAATACCGGGCGGAAAGTGATCACGGTCCACGGTGATGGCGATGGGTATGGCGAGGGCGGGAACCACTTTCTGCATACCGTCCGCCGCAATATGGGATTTGTCGACCTGGTGGAGAACAATCAGGTGTATGGGCTCACCCGTGGGCAGGTATCACCCACCAGCCGGGCGGGCTTTCGCTCCTCGACTTCCCCGTCCGGTGCGCTGGATCGTCCCATCAACCCGCTCGCGCTGGCGCTCTCGCAGGGTGCCACCTTTGTGGCTCGCGGGCTTTCGCTGGACTTGCCTCAGCTGCAGTATCTGATCACCGAGGCACTTGGCCATCGCGGGTATGCTCTCATCGATGTACTGCAAGTGTGCGTATCCTATAACCGGGCCATGTCCTACGATTGGTATCGCGAGCGCGCCTACAAGGTCGAGGAGGAGGAAGGGTACGATTCCTCTGACCAAGCGGTGGCGATGGCCAAGGCGCTGGAGTATCCCGGCGACGGGCGCATTCCCACCGGTATTCTCTATCGAACCGAGGACGTGCCCGCTTACGAAGAGGGCATCGCGGCCTTGTCCGCTGGGCCGCTGGTGGAACAACCACTGCGCACGAGGCCGATAGAAGACTATGAGGAGCTCGTGCGCGAGCATATGTAGCGCGAAGGGGTAAACGTAGATGTCCGTGACCGTCTACACTACGCCCACCTGTCCCTATTGCCGGCAGGTGAAGGAATACCTAAAGAGCCGCTCGGTGCCCTTTACCGAGCGAGACGTAACGCAGGAGCCGGGTGCCGCGGAGGAGATGGTCCGGCTTTCAGGGCAGCAGGGTGTTCCCGTCACGGTCGCAGGGGCCGAGGTGATAGTCGGCTACGACCGCCCGAGGCTGGATTCGGCTCTGGCCGCGCTTGAGCGGCCACGACTGGGCGCCGCTGTGGCTGATGCGACTCGCTCTGCCCATGGCGCAGAGGGAGCCTATATCGGGCGCGTGCGGCCCGGTGGGGTCGCCGAGCGCGCCGGTCTGCGCGCCGGGGACGTCATCGTATCTCTGGCAGACCATCAGGTAAACGGCGCGATCGGGCTGGAGCAACTGGTCGCCAGAGTGCGGCCCGGCGGGCGGCTTGCGGTCGAGTACTTGCGCGACGGTCAGGTGCAGCAAGCCATGCTCCAGTTCTAGCCGAGGTGCTGGCGCGCGAGCATGCGGATGGCTCTTGCCATAGCGTGTGAAGCAGACAGGAGGTCTGAAATGGCCGCTGACGGAAAGGCGATGGACGCGTTGAGCCAGGCGCTCAAGCTGGAACAGGATGGTTATGCCTTTTACCATCGTGCTCTGGAGCGCGTACAGGATGCGACCTGCAGAGAGATGCTGATCTCGCTGGCCGAGGATGAGAAGGTACATGAAGCGATGATCGCGCGACAGATGCAGGCCCTACGTGAAGAGGGCGGCTTTGTGGTCGTGCCTGGGGCCGTGCCCGGTGACGCCGATCTCAGCGCTCGGCTCTTTCCCCCGGATCCGGCTCGAGCGAGCAAAAAGGTCGGCAGTCTCTCCACGGAGCTCGAAGTGATCCAGATGGCGCTGGAGATCGAGGTGGATAGCTACGATTACTACCGTCAGGCCTCGGAGGCGAGCGACGATCCCGAGGGCCGCCTGGTCTTTCGCTGGCTGGCCGAGGCGGAGCAGACGCACTTTAACCTGTTGATGAGCAACTACGAAGCAATCAACCAGCGAGCCACGTGGGCCTGAGCCCTTTAGGGGAATCGATCACATTCAGTAAGGA
>Ga0123333_10000565_pt1 | contig 40993 bp, 33 predicted proteins | sample BioC12SIPDNA_3_FD_89957 | JGI IMG/M metagenome (GOLD analysis project Ga0123333, IMG submission 89957) | Anaerobic biogas reactor microbial communites from Washington, USA - Biogas_R2_B C12 SIP DNA | ecosystem: Engineered > Bioreactor > Anaerobic > Unclassified | place: Washington, USA...
CAGTGTGACGCGGGCCTGCTCATCGCGGGGATGTACGAGGATCGCTGGTCCGGCGAGGGCGCGCCCGTGCTGGACGCGTACTTTCCCTGGTTCATCGCCACCCGCGCCGTCAAGCCCTAGGCGGGTCCGCGCTTGGGCGCGCACGGCCCCGGCCCCATGCGGGCGCCGCAAACGGAAGGAGGCCACATGCGCCGTACAGTCCTCGGGTTCTGGATCGCCTGGTCGCTGGCCGCGCTGTTGTGCGGCTGCAGCCGGCCCTCGCCCGCGGAGCCGGGGCCGGCCTCTGCAGCCGGTTCGGAGCCGCCTCAGCGCCAGAGAGGTTCTGCCGTGCAGCTGGACATCCTCAGCGGACCGGCTATCCAGGTGCTTGAGAGCACCGTGCCCACCGGCGCGCATGCGCGGCTCTCGGTCGAGCGCCCCGGTGATCCCCTGGATGGGCTGGAACTATCCATCCCCCAGGGGTCCTTTGCGCAAGAGGTCACCCTTGAGATCTCTCATGCGGGCATCGCCGAGGGGAGCGACCTGGCCGGGCTGAGCATCCTCTCCCCTCTGATCGCGGTGGATAGCGGCGGGGCGGCCGCCCGGGGCGCCGTGGGCCTGCGCATCCCGGTGAGCGTCCCCGAGGATCGCTTCCCCATGGCCTTTTTCATTGACGATGCTGGCGCCCTGGAGGCCGTGCCTCTGCTCGCCTATGACAGCACATCGGTGCTCGTGGCCACGCAGCACTTTTCCAAGCTGATCGTTACGGCGGAGGATTTCGAGGCGCTGCGCTACTTTGAGGTGGATACCGGGTTTCGGCCCGGCAAGGACACCTGGCAGTTTGAGAACCGCGGCACGTATCGCAATCCGGAAGGCATCTGCTGGGGCATGAATGTCAGCTCGCTCTGGTACTATCTGGAGGAGCCGGCCCGGCGCGCCGGCCAGGCACTGTGGGGAACCTACGATAACGAGCTGGGCGCGCCCCTGGCGACGCCCCACTACTGGCAGGATGACGTGCGCGGCCTCATGATCGCCGATTCGATCCAGTACTCGGCGGACCAGAGCGAGCGGGATAGGACAGACGATATCGTGCGGCAACTCGAGGAGGAGGCCCGCGCGGCCGGGTTGTATCTCGATCTCCGTCTGAACGCGGACGAGATCGCGTTCTACTCGCTGGTGACGGCCATGGCCCGCACCGACAGGCCACAACTGCTCTCTGTGCGTACGGCGGATCAGCGCATGCGCCATTCGCTGGTGGCGTACCGTCTCGATGGCACGACGGTGTATGTCGCGGATCCCAATGACAACCAGAGCTCGGGGCCGGAGCGAACGATCACCTTCAAGGACGGCCAGTTCAGCGCCTACGTGGCCTCCGAACAGAAGGACGGCCGGACCTATCCCTTCCCCGTCGTGCGCTTTCGGGGGCAGAGCGCGCTCACCCAGTGGAGCCAGGTGGGCGCCATCTGGGGGCAGGGCGCGGAACAGCCGGCATACCCGACGTACGATCTTGCCGTCGTAGAGCGCGGGGCATCGGGCGAGGTCACCGAGCGGGTGCTGCAGCCCGGTGAGACGCTGCGCATCACCAGCGACGAACTGGAGTTGCGCGTATTGCCTCAGCAGGGGCTGGAGGCCCGTATCGAACTGCGGCATCACCAGTTGCTGGACGAGCCCTCTCGCAATCCCCTGCCCTTGGTGGAGGGCCCCAACCTGGTGGGCGTCCTCGTCGAGGGGAGGGCACGCTGGCAGGATGAGCAGGGCGAGGAGCAGTCCGCCTGGCGCTGGCTGGGCTTTCACTACCTGCCTGTGATCGTGGAGCTCGACGAGGAGGAACCGGACGCAGCCGGCGCGGCGGTGCCACCGGCTGAACCGGAGGACGCGGGCGATCTCGAGGAGGAGGCCGAAGCGCAAGAACCGGCGCCAACGGGCAGCGGCCCGTTTTCAGAGAGCGACTGCCTCTGCCTGGCCGGTCGCCTGCCTGCGGGCGAGACACAGAGCTACTCGGAGGGCCACTGGCTCAAGTGCAGCCACGAATGGCCCTACGCCGATGGCGTGGCCAAGCTTGTGATCAACGGTGAGGAGACCGATCGCCCGGAGGCGATGCTCGAGGCACTCCAGAAGAACATGAGCCGCGTCTGCGGCGATAGCGCGGAGTGCACCGATCAATACGGCGTGCAATATCGCATCGTCGAGGATAGCGCCATACGCTTTACGCGGGTGTCTTTCGGGCCGCGGGAGGGCTCGCGTTGGCTGGGGCACCGCGGCGTGATCTACCGCGATCGCTTCTACTTTGTCATCAACCCGTCGATTCCCGGCCCGTTCACGGAAGCAGAGATGCTGGATCTGCTGGATGACGCCGAGCAGTGTGCACGGGAGGCGATCGACCGCTATCTGGGTGATTAGCACCGGAGCCTGTTTCGCCAGGGTGGGGCAGGGCCGGGAACCGGCCCCTGGCTTGCTAGCCGCCCGCCGGCGCGTTGCAAGTGGGCGCGCCGGCCTCGTCCTCGCCGTTGAGCACCACTACCGGCACGGCCTCGTCCGAGCGCTCCGCCAGCAGGTCAATGAGCAGTGCCTCGCCCTCCTGGCGCATGGGCACGTGCCCCAGGGGGCCCTCGGTGAGCAGGCGCGCTGACCGCACCGGCCCGAGGGGGCCGGCGGGGAGGTGCAGCAGCCCCTGCTCCGGCCACCGAAGGAGATGCAGGTACGTGCGCCCCGCCCGCTGTGTGCTGCGGAGCCCGTCCAGCCCCTGCAGGGGGCCCGGGCGCGCACCGTAGATCGCCTCGCCGTGCCGGTGAAGCCAGTCGCCCACCGCCCGCAGCCGCTCGGCGCTGGGCTCCGGGATGAGCCCCTCCGCCGTCGGCCCCACGTTGAGCAGATAGTTCCCGCCTTTGCTGACGATATCCACCAGCTTCCCGATCAACTCCTGGGATGTCTTCCAGTTATGATCGTCGATCTTGAATCCCCAGGTGTCGTTGATCGTGGCGGGGGTCTCCCAATCGATATCGATGGCCACGTCGGGGATGGCGTTATCCCCCGTGGAGGCATAGTCCCCCAGGGTGTTGCCCACGCGTCCGCTCACGAGGCAGGCCGGCTGGATCTCGTGCACGTACTGCAGCAGATCCCGTGATTGCGCCTCGGTCATTCGGCGAGGGGTGTCGAACCAGATCAGCGCGATATCGCCATACTGGGTGAGCAGCTCACGAACCTGTGGCTTGACGTACCCCTGGATGTAGCGCTCGAAATCCTTGGCATCCTCGTTGAAATCCCAATAGTTCCCGTCACCGTTGGGATGGTGCCAATCCTGCGTCTGCGAGTAGTAAAAGCCAAACTTGAGGCCGTACTTGCGGCAGGCCTCTGCCAGGTCCGCCATCGGATCGCGGCCAAAGGGCGTGGCGTCCACGATGTTATAGTCGGTCTGCTCGGTGGCGAACATGCAAAAGCCGTCGTGGTGCTTGGCGGTGATCACGAGGTACTTTTGGCCAGCCTCAGCGGCCAGGCGCACCCAGGCGTCCGCGTCGAACCCCTCCGGGTTGAAGGTGGCGGCCAGCCGCTCGTACTCGCCGGCCCCGATCAGCGCGTGCTTCATGATCCACTCGCCGATGCCGGGGACGCGGCGCCCCGCCCAGCGGCCGGCCGGCAGGGCGTAGAGCCCCCAATGGATGAACATCCCAAAGCGAGCCTCGCGCCACCAGTCCAGGCGGGGATCATCGCGGGCGCCCTCCCGCTGGTTTCCGCTGGCCTGCAGCGCGGTCTGCGCCCGGCTCTGCCAGGCGTTGTCCAGCGCGCGTGCCAGGGCGTAGGTGGTGTACGCCTCCAGCTCAACCCCCTGTTGGCGCGCCAGCCTGTCCAGCTGCGCGATCAGGTTGGCGGGCAGCTTTACCCGTGACCTCGCCATCTCACATTCCTTTCTTTCCTCAGCGCATGCCCCGATGCGGCTCCAGTGTAGCGCGGGCGCGGGTGTCGCGCCAGCACGAGCGCGGCCGCGGTTGACGGGGCGCGCGGCGTCGGGTATAATGCATATAGATGATAGACATACTATGGATTAGACGCCTGAGGCCGTCCGGGTTCGGGCGCAAACGCTCCGGAAACGGAGTAAGGAGCCGATATGAACCGCCGCAGGTTGCTTGGGGCTTTGGCTGGCCTGGCGCTGGCGGCCTGTACCCGCCGCGTGCCCGAGGGCGTGGGCCCGGCGGCACGCGAGCCCGGTGATGGAGGAGGTGCCGGTATGGCCGTACAAAGAAGGGATCGCGTGGTGCTTCCGGAGGATGAGTGGCGTGCTCGCCTGACGCCGGACCAGTACCGCGTGACGAGGCAGGGGGGCACGGAGCCCGCCTTTCGCAATGCCTATTGGGACAATCACGCCCCGGGGCAGTACCACTGTGTGGGATGTGATCTCCCGCTGTTCGATTCCGACGCCAAGTTCGATTCCGGCACCGGCTGGCCGAGCTTTAGCGCGCCGCTGGCCGATGACGTGGTGATCACTCACGAGGATCGCTCGCTGGGTATGGTTCGCACGGAGGTGCGCTGCGCGCGATGCGATGCCCACCTGGGGCATCTCTTCCCCGACGGGCCCGCGCCCACGGGGCTGCGCTACTGCCTGAACTCGGCCGCGCTGACCTTTGTTCCAAGGGATAACTGATAGACACGAGGAGGATCTGACATGGAATACGCCGTTCTACGCTCGGGCGCCCAAATGCCCCTGGTGGGCCTGGGAACCTGGACTCTGCAGGGCTCTGCCGCCACCGACGCGGTGGTGAGGGCCTTGGAGCTGGGCTATCGCCACATCGATACCGCCGAGGCCTATGATAACCACCGACAGATCGCCGAGGGCCTGCGCACCGCCGCGATCCCCCGCGAGGATCTCTTTATCGTCTCCAAGGTCTGGCGCGATCACCTGCACTATGAAGAGGTGCTCGCCGCTGCCAAAACGACGCTGGCGGACCTCCGGCTGGACTATCTCGATCTCTATCTGGTCCACTGGCCCAGCCCCTCAGGCGTTCCCGTAAGCGAGACGCTGACCGCTCTGGAGGAACTGCGCAAGCAGGGCCTGATCCGCGCCATCGGCGTGAGCAACTTTACGCAGGATCACATCCGCGAGGCTGTGGATACCGGCATTGCCACGATCGAGAACAACCAGGTTCCCTACAGCCCCCAGAGGAACCAGGAGGCGCTGCGCCAGCTCTGCGAGCGCGAGGGGATCGTGCTGACGGCCTACAGCCCGCTGGGACGCGGGGACTTGATTCGCAACGCCGATCTGCAGCGCCTGGCAGCCGACCGAGGGCACACCGTCTCCCAGATCATCCTGCGCTGGATGGTGGAAAAGGGCATCGTCGTGATTCCTCGCTCCACATCGCGCAAGCATCTGGCGGAGAACCTGGACCTCTTTGGCTGGGAGTTGGATGACGAGGCCCGCGTCGCGCTGGATGGGATGGATCCCGCTGCAGGCGCCTGAGGCCTGAGGGCCGAGCCGGGCCGCAGGGGCCTCCGCACTGCGGAGGCCCCATTCGGCCTGGTTCGGACAGTTCTGCTATACTGTGCGGGCGATGAAGCGCCAGGCCTGGCCTGGCGCTATTCCGTTTTGAAGGGAGGGTAATGGTCAAGCGGCTGGAAGTCGTTGATAACAACCTGTGCGTGGGTTGCCAGTCTTGTATGTTCGCCTGTTCGCGCCGCTTTGCGGAAGGGGGCCTGGCGCGCTCTTGCATCCACATTCGCTCGGCGGGGGGCATAGACAAGGGGTTCGTCGTCATCGCCTGCCGCGCCTGCGCGGACCCTCCCTGTGCGCGAGCCTGCCCGACGGGGGCTCTCGCCGTGCGAGAAGGCGGCGGCGTGCGCCTCAACACCCCCCTCTGCATCGGATGCGGCAACTGCGTAGAGGCCTGCCCCTTTGGCGCGGTGCAATGGGATGACGAGCAGAACAAGCCATCCATCTGCATCTATTGCGGCTACTGCGCATCCTTCTGCCCGTACGGCGTCATCGCGCTGAGGGAGATCGAGGAGGTCAGTAGTGGCAGTTGATCGCTTTTTGCAACGCGTGTTGATTGTGGATCTGAGCAGGCGATCCTTTACCATCGAGGATCGCCCCGAGTTGTTCAAGGACGCGTTGGGTGGGGCCGGCGCGGCCATCCGCCTGCTGGAAGAGTTCTGCCCGGCCGGCGCGGACCCTCTCGGGCCCGCCAACCCGGTGATTCTCGCCGTGGGGCCGTTGGTCGGCTACTATCCGCTGGCCTCCAAGACGGTGGCCATGTTCAAATCGCCGCTCACGGGCAACCTGGGCGAGAGCCATGCCGGCGGTCGCAGCGCGGTGGCCCTGCGCATGGCGGGGTACGGCGCCGTGGTGATTACGGGCCAGAGCAAGACGCCCGTATACCTGGTGATCGGCCGGGATGGCGTGCGCTTCCGCGATGCCTCGGCCCTCTGGGGCGTGCAGAGCAGCTACACGGTGGGCTCGGTGCTGCGCGAGCGGGAGACGGGGAGCGGGTTGCGCTCGATCATGCGCATTGGGCGCGCCGGAGAGCGCCGTGTTCCCTATGCCTGCGTGATCACCGAGACGTACCGGCACTTTGGGCGGCTCGGCCTCGGGGCCGTGTGGGGCGCCAAGCGCCTGAAGGCCGTGGTGGTCGAGGGCAAGCTCAGCCTCCCCGCGGACGACAAGCGCGCCTATCGCCAGGTCTATGATGGCATCTTTCACGCGGCCACGCGCTCGTCCACGATGAAAAAGTACCACGATCTGGGGACGGCCATGAACGTGGCGCCGCTCAGCGAAATGGGCGGATTGCCCACGCGCAACCTGCAATCGGCGTCGTTCGAGGGCGTGGAGGGCGTGTCCGGTGAGCATCTGGCGGAACGCTACCTCGGGCGCCGGGTGGCCTGCGCCCATTGCCCGGTGGCGTGCATCCACCTGGCCACGCTTCGGACGCCCTATGAGAATGAGCCCTACTTTTTCAAGACCGGACTCGTCGGCTATGACTATGAGCTGATGTACTCGTGCGGCTCGATGCTGGGGCTATCCAGCGCCGAAGACATGTTGCGGCTGGTGGACGATATCGAGATCCTTGGCCTGGACGCCATGAGCGCGGGCGTGGCCCTCGCCTGGGCCACCGAGGCTCTGGAGCGTGGCCTGATCACCACCGCCGACACCGACGGCATCTCGCTGGCCTTTGGTGAGGCGGACGGCTATCTGGAGGCGCTGGAGCGTATCGTGAGCCAGCCGACCGACTTTTACCGGGCTCTGGCGCTGGGCGTGGAGCGGGCTTCGGCCATCTACGGCGGCCAGGATGCCGCCCTGGCCTTTGGCGGGAACGAGATGCCCGGCTATCACACGGGCCCGGGTGCCCATGTGGGCTGGTTGGCGGGCGCGCGCCACAGCCACCTCGATAACGCCGGTTACAGCGTCGATCAGAAGCAGATCCCAAAGGGCACATTGCTTACCCCGGAGGAGTTGGCCGATTCGCTCCTCACGGAGGAGCGCTGGCGGCAGGTGCTCACCAGCCTGGTCGTGTGCCTCTTTGCCCGGAACGTCTATGATGCCGACACGGTGATAAAGTCGCTCGGGGCGCTGGGGCGTGAGTACACCCTGGAGGATCTGAATCGCATCGGTGCGGACACCCTGAGGCGCAAGAACCTCTTCAAGGAGCGCGAGGGTTTCGACATGACTCAGCTTCGCATCCCGGAGCGTATCGCGCAGACCGCGTCGCCCTTTGGCCCCGTGGATCTGGCCTATGTGCGTGAGGCGTTGGCGGCCTTCCGAAAGAACCTCTAGAGAGGATGCGAACGCCGCCCCGCGTGGCTATCTGGCCACGCGGGGCGGCGTCTTGTTGCACAGAGAGAGCCAGGCCGGAGCCCGGCCGATGCGTCGAATGCCTAGGCGCCGCTGGAGCCCCGGACGACCAGGCGGGTAGGCAGTATCTCTTCACGAACCGGCTCATCGCGGTTCTCGATTCGCGAGAGCAGCAGGCGCACGGCAGCCCGGCCGATATCCTCGATGGGCTGGATCACGGTGGAGAGCGGAGGCGTCATGTACTCGCCGGCCTCCACACCGTCAAAGCCGACCACGGCGATATCCTCGGGCACGTGTAGCCCGCTCTGCTCGATGGCCTGCATGGCACCCATCGCCATCATGTCGTTGGCGCAGTGGACGGCGTCCGGGCGCTCCGGCCCCGCCAGCAACTCCTTCATCGCTCGCGCTCCGCCAACAAAGGTATAGTCGCCCTCTCGTAACCACTCCGGCCGCGATTCGAGGCCGTGCTCCGCCAGAGTCGCCAGGAAGGCTTCCCGCCGCTCTGCGGCGTTACCAGAGATCTCCGGCCCAGTGACGAGGGCCAGGCGCCGGCGGCCGCTGGCGATGAGATGCTCGGTCGCCAAGCGCGTTCCTCCGGCGAAATCTGCCACGACGCCGTCCATCTTGAGGTCCTCGCGGGCATGCCCGAGGATGACCGTGGGCGTCCCGCCCTTGGCGAGCGCCTGCAGGAAGGTCTCGTGCGCCATGTTCCCGGAGACGACCACACCATCGGCGCGCCCGGGCATCCGAATCAGGTCGTCCCAATCCCGCCCGTGGATCTGGTAGGCGAGCAGGGCATAGCCGCTGGCCGCCGCCTGCGATTCGGCCCCCGAGATCACCTGCATCGGGTAGTAACCCTGGAAGGTCTCGTAAAAGAGCGCGAGAACGCTGGTGGAGCGCATCGCCAGACCGCGCGCTACCGGGCTCGGCCGGTACGAGAGCGACTCCACGGCCTCCATGACGCGCGCGCGCGTCTCCTCGGTTACCCTGGCGCGCCCATTCAGAACGCGTGAGACGGTGGCGATCGACACTCTGGCTAGGGCGGCGACGTCATAAATCGTTGGTTTCACGGCGGTTACTCCAGTGCTAGTGCTCTATCTTGCGACATGGTTAGTTGACTAATCCTACACCGCATGTCGCGAAAACGCAAGGAGAAGCGCAAACGCGCTTGCGTAAGTGCCTAGCCAAGGTTGGCCAGCGTCACCGCGGCCACGGCCAGGACGATCCCGCCCCTCTCCAGAGCGGCGATGCGCTCCCCAAAGAGGATCCGTGCCAGCACGGCCGAAAATACCAGCCCGACCGCGCTGAAAAAGGGGAACACCAGTACCGCGGGGAGCGAACCCAGCGCAGAGACAAGCCCCCAGTTCGCCAGCGCGTTGGTGGTCCCCAGGGCGATGCCCGGCAGGACGTCTCTCGCGCTGGTGCCGGCCCGGTGCCGGAGCCAGAACCCGCCGGCGACCAGGCAGGCTACACCGAACAGCGCGGCGAGGTAGAGAGCGTCCTGGCCGGGCAGGCTCGTGCGCTCGTAGGCCTTGGTGAACACCATGGAAAGGCCGTTTCCCAGCAGGAGGGCGAGCAACAACCCGGCCGATCGACCGGAGCGTCCATCCTTATCTCCGGGTGAGAGCGTCAACAAGGGCATCGCTGCGAGCGAAAGCAGCGCCCCCAGCCCCTGAAGGGCCGTCAGTCGCTCCCCCCAGATCAGCAACGAGGCGAGGATCGGAAAGACCACCGCCAACCGGGACATCGCCGAGGGGATCGAGACGCCGCGCTGGCCCAGGAGCGGCACGAACAGGGCAAAGTTGACGGCGTACAGTACGCCCGTGGCGCCGCCCAACAGGAGCGTCTGGCCGGAGGCTTCCCAGGGCTGGCCACTGGCGGCGTGGCGGCCGAGCTGGATGGCCGTGGCCATCAGATAGTTGACGAGCCCGACAGCCCAGGGGTTGCAGCGGCGCCCCAGCGCATCCCGCAGCACGAGGCCAAAGGCTGAAGAGAAAAACGTGGCGGCCAGCAGTGCGAGCATCCGTTCACCTCGGTCTGGAGTATACGTTGAGCGATTATAGGCGGCGGCAGGGGTGAGCCCAAACCGTCCGAGTGCCGCCTGGCCTGGGGCCTGTTCGGGACGGGTCTTTGGCGTATAATGGCCGTAACACGATGCTATCGAGGGAGGGCCCCATGGCGCGCCGGTTCGGCCCCTTTGGCTTGCGGAGCCAGATACTGCTCTGGTCGCTCCTTCCCACGCTGATCATCCTGGTGGCGGTGGGCTACTTTAGCTTTTGGGCCTACTCACGCGTGACCGAGGCGCTGTTGGAGGATCGCAACCGCGAGCTCACGCGCCTGCTCGCGGGCCAGATGTCCCTCGAGCTGGGCGAGTACGTCAACACACTGGGCGATCTTCGGGATGCCCGGTTTGGCGATTACGGGGCCCGCCGATCCTGGGAGCAGGTGCTCTTCGAGGCAGAGCCCGGGCTGCGGGATTTCGATGGCGGCGTCGTGGTTCTGGATGCCAAGGGGGTGGTGATCGCCGCCAACGAGCGCCGGCACTCTGCTCTGGGCGAGGACTGGTCCGGCCACGGTTACTATCGGCGGCTCCTCGCTTCGCCCGCGCCGCTGGCCCTTTCGGACGTGGTGCCCCACCTCCTCTCGGGCGACCGCATGGTGGGTGTGGCTATCGCCATTCTGGATCGCCGCGGCGGCCTCTCCGAGGCCGTCATCGGGCTGTTCTCCGTGAGCGCCCATGCCAGCTCGCCCTTTTACCGGGGCCTGTTGCGACTGAGCCTGCGCGAGAGCGCGTTGATGCTGGTGGATAGCACGGGGGTCACCATCTACCACCCCTCTTCGGAGCTGATCGGGCGCTCGATGCTGCAGGAGCCCGCCGTCCAGGCGGCACTGAGTGGAGAGGTGGGCGCCTCTCTCATTACAAACATCGAGGGCGAGCCCGTCATCGCGAGCTATGCACCGATCCCGGGGACTACCTGCTACGTGATCGAGCAGGAGGACTGGCTGGCTCTCGCGGCCGTGGCCTTGCGCTATGGCCGCTGGCTCCTGCTCATCCTCGGGCTGGCGCTGCTGGTGCCCGCCATCGTGGTGCGGACCGCCCTGGGGCGCATCACCCAGCCCCTGCGCAGCCTGACGGCGGCCGCAAACGCCATGTCCCGCGGGGAGATGCACCAGATCGTGGATAGACCCTCCGCCCGAGAGCTGAACGATCTGGCGACTGCCTTTAACCGTATGGCTTCCCAAGTTCAGGGCCTGTATGCCAACCTGGAGTCGCGGGTGCGGGCCCGTACCCGGGAGCTCGTAGCGATGAACGCCATCGCGAACGTCGTCAGCGCCTCGCTGGACCTGCATGAGATCCTGGACGCGGCGCTGCAAAAGGTGCTCGAGCTCCTGGTGATGGATGGGGGCAGCGCCTTCCGCCTTTCCTCCAGCGGCGAAATGTTGGTCCTGATGGCCCGCCGCGGTCGCGCCGCCGAAGGCTTGCCCAATGTACGGCACGTCCCATTGGCGACGCTGACTACGCGTGAGGCGCTGGCGAGAGGCGCGGTGGTCATCGCTGTGGAGGACCTGCCCAATTCGGAGCTTGGTCGGCACGCGAGGGACGAGGGCTGGCGCCAGATCGTCCTCATTCCCCTCGTATCCAAGGACGAGTTGCTCGGCCTGATCACCCTGCTGTCGTACACGCCGCGGCGCATCGCACACAGTGAGCTGGCGCTGCTCACCGCAATCGGCAACCAGATCGGCGTGGCGGTGGAAAACGGCCGGCTGTACCAGGAGGCCGGCCGCCTGGCGGCGATGGCCGAGCGCAACCGGCTCGCCCAGGATCTGCACGATTCGGTGACGCAGACGATCTTTACCACCAGCCTGCTGGCCGGCGTGATCCCGCTGCTCTGGGATAAGGACCCCGAGGACGCGCGCCGGCAACTGGACGAGGTGGCGCGCCTCACCCGCGGCGCTCTGGAGGAGATGCGCGCGCTGCTGCTAGAGCTCAGGCCTGCGGCCATGGCGCAAGTGCCGCTGGACGAGTTGTTGCGGCGGCTGGCTAACTCCACGGAGAGCAACGCCCGGATCCCGGTCCATTTGGACGTGGAGGCGGGGCAGGCCCTCCCTGCCCGCGTGCGGGTGGCCCTGTACCGCATCGCTCAGGAGGCCCTCAACAATGTGGTCAAGCATGCCTCTGCGAGCCAGGTCTGGCTGGCCCTGCAGCCCCTGTGCGAGGAAGGGCAGGCGGCGACGGAGGATGGCCCGGAGCCCTGCGGTGTAGTACTCGCCATTCGCGACGATGGGCTCGGGTTTGACGTGAGCGCCGTGCGCGCCGGGCACCTCGGCCTGGCCATCATGCAGGAGCGGGCGCAGGATATCGGCGCGCGCCTGGAGCTGACGAGTACCCCGGGGGAGGGCACGCAGGTGCGCGTGGCTTGGATGCGCACCGTTGCCGGCGTCCTGCACGGTGCGGGGCTCGGAGAGGGTGGTCTGGACGAGGAGAGCGATCTCGCGGCGCTGCCGATGCGGGGGCCCTGGAGGATCACGGAGGAGGAGGGCGAGGGCGCCCTGGATGGCGATGCCGAGGGTATTTATGGGGAGGGCTACTATGGCTGAGGAGAGAACCATTCGCGTGCTGGTCGCCGACGATCACGCGATCCTGCGGGGAGGGCTGGCCGCCTTTCTCCGCGCCGTGGGCGGCATGGAGTTGGTGGGGGAGGCGGCCAACGGCGAGGAGGCGGTGCGCATGGCCCGTGAGTTGCGCCCGGACGTGGTGCTGATGGACTTGAAGATGCCGGTGATGGATGGCGTGGCCGCCACCCGCGCGATCCGCGCCTGCTGCCCCGACACACAGGTGGTGGCGCTCACCAGCTTTGTGGAGGATGAACTGGTGCCCCGTGCCCTGCAGGCGGGCGCCGTCGGGTATCTGCTCAAGAATGTGTCCCATCAGGAGCTGGCGGCCGCCCTGCGCCGTGCCGCTGAGGGGCAATCGGTGCTCTCCCCGGAGGCGACCCAGGCGCTGGTGGAGGCCGCCGCACGGGTGAGCCCCGTCCTCGAGGCCCTCACCCCCCGCGAGTCACAGGTGCTCGCCCTCATGGTGGATGGGTTCACCAATCTCCAGATCGGCCAGCAGCTGGGCATCACCGAATCCACCACGAAATCGCACGTGAGCACGATCATCGCCAAGCTCGGCGTGGCCAGCCGCACCGAGGCGGTGGCCGTGGCTCTGCGCCACGGCCTGGTGGACTAGGCTGTCCTTTCGGTTCTGGCTTTCTCATACGAAAGTAGGAGACGCTTCTCCCTCGCGGGGCCGATGCCCGCGGCGCGCGGACTCGGGATAATGCAGGTACAGGCTCAGCATACGGCCACGCCATTTGGCCCGCCGCCTGTGCGCCAACACCGGAGGATGAGCCCACGTCCTCTGTCGCTTCCGAGGCGGTCCCCCGATCGAGCGCCCTCCCGATCGGGGGACTTGCCTTGCCGGAGCGTCCTGCCACCGTCCTCCTACCTTCGGAGGATGTCCCTATCCCCTCAACTGCCGATGCCCCGCCTCAGCTCCCGCCGTACACTGCAGATGTAGATCAGGCCGAGCGCATACGGGCCTTTGGGCCTCAAGGAGGAGGTTCATATGGATAGCGACATTCAGACCGTGCGAAAGTGGGCCAGGCGGGGCAACCTCAAGCAGTTCTATACCGACATGGCGTCACGCCTGGGGCCGCTTGGCTACCGCGCCGAGCTGGATATGGATAGGATTCGCTGTTACCGGGTTACGGTGGAAAAGGGCTTCATGGGGTTGCGCAGCCGCGAGGTCAAGGAAGAGGTCGCGGTGATCAAGCGTCAGAACGGCAGCATCGACTTTGTCGAGGCACAGGATGCCTTTGTGCAGGTGCTCGCGAGTATCGCACCGGTAAGCTAGCGCACGCGCGCCCGCAAGGGTGGGCGCGAGCCAATAGAGGGCTCAAGGACGAGCCCGACCGGCTGTGTAAGGATCGGGGGACGCACCGCATGGGGCGTCCCCCGATTCCTTTCTGTGGCCGGCCGCGGCCGGGCAGCAAAAAGAGCGCGGAGCAATCGCTCCGCGCCCTGTGTGGTTACCGGTCCTCGCCTAGTAGCGACGCCCGCCGCCCATGCCGCCGCTGTTGCGCGGACGGTCACTGCCGCCGCCGCTGCCGCCGCGAGCGCCGTACCCGCCGCCCCGGTCCGGGCGGGGATTGGCCTCGGCCACGCGGATCGTGCGGCCGTCCAGGTCGGTGTTGTCGAGTTGCTGGATCGCCGCCTGGGCGTCCGCGTCGGAGGCCATCTCGACAAAGCCAAAGCCCCGGCTGCGGCCGGTCTCGCGGTCCGTGATGACGGTGGCTGATTCGACGTTCCCGATCGCGCTAAAGGCGTCGTACAGGGTCTCGTCTGTGGTCCGGTAGTTCAGGTTGCCGACAAAGAGCTTGTTGGACATGGGTTCTTCCCCTTACACATGGGCGCAAACGCGCCAGCGAATGATTGGATCGAGTTTGCTCATGCGGCGTACCGGAATCAGCTTGAGGGTCACAGACCTTGCAGCGGCCTCGGACGATCAGGGCTTCTCAATCCGCGAAAAGTATGGCATGAGGTTCTGCGAAATGCAAATCGGGGCTGCTCATTTGCATCCGAAAGCATAACAAAACGTATACTTCTCAGGGGGCCGGCCGAAGGATGTGCAGCGGCAGGATCTTGGCCGCGCCGGTGATATACGGCGTGCGCCGCTCCACCCGCAGCGTTCCCGTCGAACGCCAGGTTTCCGCCTGCATACGCCCTCCGCGGGTACGCCGCGCCAACTCCTCCAGCGTGAACGCGACCACCTGCTCCTCGTCCAGCGGGCCTACCGAGGGCGCGATCACCAGTTGGACCACCGTGCGCCCGTCGACCTCCTGCTCGGCGAACTGGTAGTCCGTCGGGCCGCCACCGAACTGCCGGGGAAGGGCGGAATCCAGCACGTCCAGCAGCGCCGTCCCCAGAAAGTGCATCCCCGCCGAGGTGAGCTTTTCGTACGAGCGTATCGTGTGGAGCCGCTGATGCAGGCCGGCGGCCTCGAACGGGCAACCGCAGGTGCGCTCCACGGCGGTGCCATAATCGCCCGTCTCGACGTTGAGCATCACCTTGGGCGAGTACGGGCTCAGTACCGTCAGGTAGATCGCATCGATATCTGCTTCCAGCCCCGGGAAGGATCGCCGCACCGGCAGACAGGCCATCCGGTTGGTGAGCACGTGCATCTCGTCCACATATTCCGGCGCGCCACAGGAGAGCCCCAGCGAGCCGCCATCGTTCATGCCGTAGCCGGAGGAATAGCTCAGCCCGGATTCGGCAAAGAGCGCGGCCTTGCCCTCTGTGACGGGCTCCGAGGAGAGCCTCAGCCCGTTGCCGCTGATGTCCAGCCCGGCCTCACGAGCCGCGCGGCACAGAATCACACCGAGGTTGACGGTAAGGTTCATTTGCACGTAGCGTCCCGCTGCGGTGCGCTCGGCCATCCACCGGGCGATGGTGACGGCTTCCGCGGGGGGGACGTGCTCGGGCCAGGGGATGTGGTGCCCCATGGCCCACGACGTGAGCACCGTGGCGGCTGTGAGGGCCGCGCCTTTGCCTTCGCCCCCACGAGGCCCTGGATCCGTGGGGCAGAACCACTTGACAAAGGGCTGCCCGCCCTTGGCCAGCACCATGGCCAGGCGCAGCAGCGCCATGGAGGGTGGCGCGGATCGCCACAGGGCCAGCGGGAACTCGCCCATGCCGGCGGCCTGGCGGTGTACGGCACGCGACGGGACCTCGGCCAGCATCTCCCGCAGGTCCATCAACACCGTGGAGCCGCTGGAGCGGCTGCCCCCCGTGGTGCCCATCAGGTCGTGCCGGGCAAGCGGGTTGTCGAAAGAGGCGGCGCCCGCCTCGAAGCTGAGCCCGCCGCGGCGGATAGGTGCGTCCCCCTTGAATTCGGCCAGCGTCACGTGAACGCCGGCTTCGTAAAGCCGGGCGAGCGTGCCCTCTATGCCCTTATCGCGCACCAGGCCCTGGATGTCACCCATGTCCACCCGTGCCGCGCTCAGCAGAGGCCGGTAGGGGCTGGCCGGATGCCCGAACACCTCCTGTTCCATCATGTGGAGGAAGCGGGCCTCGCGGTTGGTCTGCTCACGGCGCACCGCGGCCACCATATCGCGACCGTCCACCGGCGCACGCCAAAAGCGCGCCACCGCCCCGGCATAGTGCACTCCGTTCACCAGGTCCCGGTGTAGCGTCATCCCGGAGCTCCCTTTCGTCTGCGGGGGCTTTTGAGCCCCGTTTCAAGCTTGTGCAATGTTTCGCGCCGGGCGCGGGCCGCCAAGTGCCCGCGCTGCTCAGCCAGAAAGGCACGTACCGATGCCGGATCGCGTTCTGCGAGGCTGCGCAGCGCCCAGGACATGGCCTTTATCACCATATCCTCCCGGTCCGCCACCAGCATCCGGCAGATGGCCAGCGTGCGCGCGGCGTCCCCATCGGGCCCCAGCGCGCGCTCGTTAAGCGCGACGGTGCTCACCAGGGCGGCCCGGCGCCACCAAAGGTCCGGCGAGCGCGCCCAGCGAACAATCTCACCGTCCGTCACCTGTCCGCGAGCCCAGGCCGGGCCGGAGAGCGTTCGGGCAAAGGTGTCCACCTCGCCCCAGGAGCCCATCCCTCGGCCGAGCGCCACCAGCTCTGCGGCGCCCAGGCCGGCGAAGGCGGCGGGATGCGCCGCGAGCAACTCGTAGGCGCACCAGCGCAGCCCATGGTTATCCAGCAGCGCGTCGGCGATCGCGCCGATCCTCTGCGGCGCTTCGCCGGCCAGCTGGCGTGACCAACTCCGGCGTACGGCGCGCACGCTGGGCGTGTTGCGCAGCGGCAGCGCCGCGATCTCGGCTGCCATTGCCGCCGCCGTTTCAGCCGCCATTGTAGGCGCTTTATCAGTGGTGGCCCTGACGGGGCTCTTCACTGTGGCTCTCCTCTCTCGGGGGCTCCACATGCAACGCCTGGATCTTGGCGCCGCTGGTCCGGTAGGGCTCGGCGCGTTCCACCCCCAGGGTGTTGCTGGTGCGCCACATCTCGGCCTGCATGCGTCCGCCGCGTGTGCGCCGCGCGAGTTGCTCCAGCGTGTAGGCTACCACGGCGTCGGCATCCAGATCGCCCAGCCGGGGGTGGATCACCAGCCGCACCCGGGTCAGCCCGTCCTCCTCTCCCTCCACCATCTGATAGTCCCCCGGGCCCCCGCCAAAGCGCGCGGGCAGGGCTTCCTCCAGGACCTCCAGCAGTGGCCCTCCTAGAAAGTTCATGCCCGCGGAGGTGAGCTTTTCATAGCTGCGGACGGTATGAACCCGCCGCGTCAGTCCGGCGGCCTCCAGCGCGCAGCCGCAGGACCGCTGGACGAAGGTGGCATAGTCGCCCGTCTCGACGTTCAACATCATCCGGGGGGACTGCCGGCTAAAGACGCTTGCCCAGAGCGCCTGGACGGGCTCCCCATGTCCGGGAAAAGCCCGCGGTATCGGCAACAGGGCCGAACGGTAATCCAGGAGGTGCATCTCGTCGCACACCGTCGGGTTCCCGCAGGATAGCCCCAGGCCCCCCGCCTCGGTCATGCCATAGGCGGAGGAGTACGTCAGGCCGGCGCGGGTGTACAGCGCGGCCTTGGCGGCGGTGAGGGGCTCGGCCGTGGTGCGCAGGTGGTGCCCGTGAATATCCGCGCCGCTCGCGAGGGCGGCCGTGCACAGGATGGCCCCGGTATTGGCCATGGCGTAGAGCACCACGGATTCTCCCGCCGCTGTGCGCTCGGCCAGCCACTGTACCACCCGTGCCGGGGCGTGGAGGGGCACATACTCGGGTGGAACCAGCCCGTGCCCCATCAGTCGGGAGAGCGCCAGCGTGGCCCAGCTGAAGACCATCCCGGAGCCGCCGCCGGCTCCCCCGATGCCAGCCTCCGTGGGGCTGAACCAGCCGGCCATGGGGCACCCCAGCTTGACCTGGGTGAGGATCATCCGCAGCGTGGCCAGCGAAGAGGCGGGCCGGTAAAAGGCAAACGGCCAGCGCTCGATCCCGTGCGCGGTGAGATGCAGATACCGAGCGGGCAACTCGTCATAGGCGTCGCCCAGATCCAGGTGCAGCACGGTCCCGCGCGAGCGCGATCCCCCGGAGCGGCCCTCCAGATGCCCACTGCTCAACGGGTTGTCCCAGTCCGCCGGAGCGATGGCGCGGCTCTGGCTCCCCCGCCGCAGCAGGCCCGTGTGGCCCTTGAACTCGGCCAACGTGACATAGACGCCCGCCCGGTGCAGCGCCTGCAGGGCGCCCTCGATGCCCTCCGCCTGCACCAACTGGGTGAGATCGCCCTCTTCGATCCCGGCGGTGCGCAAAAGCCACAGGTAGGGGCTGCCCGCGCGCGTATAGATCGCGTCGTGCATCACGGCCAGGAAACGGGCTTCCCGGGCGGCATGGGCCGCTTGCAGCGCGGCCAGCGAGCGCGCCGGATCATACGGGTTGCGCCAGAACTCGGCGAGCCCGCGCGTATAGCGCCAGAGCTTGCCGGCGCCGGCGATCAAAGCCATCTTGTGCCTCTCACAGTCTCCACCTCCACAGTCCCGCCCGCCACCTGCGGTTCGCCGGCACGCTGCGGGCACCGGAGAGCGCCTGCCAGTCCCGTCCGGCCCAGGGCGATACCGGAGTCCTTTCATCAATGCCCGCGCCACGCCACGGCGCGCCCACTCCCCGGCCGTGCCCCGGTCGCCCGGAGGGCAGCCGTGAGCGCGCCAGGCTACGCGCATGCCGCAGAGCTTGAGCGCTGTGCACAGTCAGCGCGGGGATGCGTCTGTCGGGATATCGGCCGGCTCCCAGGTGCGTTGCCATCTCTCGCAGAGATGGTACCGGGTGAACCCCACCGAGGCGTAGGTCGCGTGGGCGGCGGCACCGTACGAGGCCACGTGCGCCCGGGTGGCGCCCATCCACTGAGCTCGCCGCAAACCCTCTTCCATCAGGGCTCTGCCCAGCCCCCGGCGCCGGTGTTCCGGCGCCACTCCGACGGGCTCAAAGGCCGCCGCGCGCGTTACATCGTCGTACCAGATGGTGGCAAACCCGGCCAGCGAGCCATCGGGTGCCACCGCCACCAGGTCCAGATCGCGACGGTAGAGGGGCGCCCGCTGGATCCGCTCCGGGTACCAGGAGGGATCGTCGTCCCCGTACGGGTCGCCGGGATGAAAGGCCAGCCAGGAGGCACGTACCCGGGCCGGCAGGTCCTCCGGGCCCCCGAGCGAGCGTAGGGCGTAGCCGGCGGGCGGCCCCGGCGCCGGCCGGGCCACCGGCAGGTCCTGCCAGCGTTGATGCTCGGGCCCCGGCCAGGGCTCATATCCCCGCTCCTGCAGGATGCCGCGGCGCAGCGGGTCATCGGCATGGGCCCACAGGGTCAGCGCGCGGCCCTCGCCCCTGGGCGCCGAAAGGTGCTCCTCTGCCGCCAGGATCATCTCGCGCTCCAGCGCCTCGCAGCGCCAGGCGGGGTGTACCTGCGGCGTGACGTCGCCCCAGGCCTCGGAGAGCAGGGCCGCGATGGGCTCGCCCGCCGGGCTTTCCCAGATCAGGACGGCGTCCTCCGCCGGCTGCTCGATCACCGTGGGATAGACGTGCCAGTGGCAGTAATCCCAGCGGTATACCTGCCAGCTGCGCTCCAACCGCCCGTTGAGCCGATAGGACTCACGGAGCAGAGGCCGCAACAGCCAATAGTCACGCTCGCTGGCGAACGGCCGCATGTGCCAGCGGGTGCGCACTAGCGCCCCTCTCCGCCGCTCCCGGTGGCCAGGGCATACAGCTGATCGGCCAGATCCTCAATCAGGTCGCGACGGGCGAGGATCGTCCGCCATTCCTCCGGGATCCCCTCCTCGCCATAGATCGCCCCGGCCAGCTGGCCATAGATCGCCGCGATGGTATCGGAATCCTGCCCCAGGTTTGCGGCCAGCAGCGCGCCCGTGGCGAAATCCTCGCTGCTGCAGAGCGCCCAGAGGGCGGCCTCCAGGCTGTGCACCACGTAGGAGCCCGCCTGGATCAGCGGCGGCTCCTTTTCCCTGAAGGAGCCGCCGGCTACCACGGCGATGGCCGGCGTCAACGGCTCCGCCTCCCACAGCCCCGCGATCGGCGCGTACGCCGGCGCCAGGAGCTCCTCACGGCTGGCGCCGTGGAGCGCGCCCCAGATCATCCCACCATAGTAGCGGCAGGCGTCCACTGTCTCCGGAGCCGCGTGGGTGGTGAGCGAGCTCTCCGCCGAGCGCCGAATCGCCTCGGCGGCATCGCTGTAGTAGAAGAGGGGGATGGGAGCGAGCCGCATCAGGGAGCCGTTCCCGGCGCGCCCGGGGCCCGGTGTCCCGGCGTACGGGTTGCCGGTGCGCTCATAGTAGCGCAGCGCGCCACCGGTGGTGATCCCCACGTCGAAACAACGCCCGTTGGAGGAGAGGTATCCCTCCCGCATCCAGCGCACGTAGCGGTCCATCTGGTCGGTGGCGTCGAATCCCAGGCACGTCACCAGGCTCTCTGCCAGGCAGAGCGCCATGGACGTGTCGTCCGTCCACTCTCCCGCGTTCAGATTGTGCGTCCCATGCCCGACCATGCCCGTGAGGTGCTGGGGCCAGGGCTCGAACTCGACCGGCGCCCCGAGGGCGTCTCCCGCGGCCAGCCCGATGAGTGCCCCGCGGAACCGACTGTGGAGATCCACCATATGCTGTCCTCCCGTTATCGCCAGGCGTCCACCGATACCGTCTTCCCATAGTTGCAGCCCATGATGCGCCAGTATCCGTTGGTCTCGCCCCCGACGACTATCAGATGCACGTCCTCGCGCCGGAACATGGGCACGAGTTCCCCGGGCGCCGCGTGCAGGTAGGCGGCCCAGGGCATCTCGCCATTCTCGGCGCGCGGATAGATATAGTTCTGGATGAGCTGATCATCCCAGTACTGGCCGGCGGGCAGGGTCGCGTGCTGCCAGATCCAGTCCTCCAGCGCCTCCGGATCGGCAAAGCCGCCTCGCTCGACGAACAGCCGCGCCGTGATCGGATCCATGATCAGCGCCGGCGGCGTGTGCGGACTCAGCCCTCGCAGCAGGTTCTGCACGTGCTCGCGCCAGTGCCGCTCGCGGAGCCCCAGCAGGTAGGCCGTAGCCCGGCAGCCGCCGAAAACCGATACGGTCGAGTCGTAAGGCCGGTACCCGTGGCGCACGTGGAAGGGCGCCCAGGGGCTGGCCTCTTCGTTCTCGGCATAGGTGAGCGAGTTGTAGGCATAGTTGTTGCCCATGGAGCCGAGATACGTCTCCCCGGGGACCGAGCCGCCCTGCAGGTTCTGGCTCAGCAGGCCATAGGCGCGCCCGATGGTGGCGTTGGCGTGGTTGTAGGGGCCCAGCGCGCCGATGCCCCAGTTCATCCCGATGGCGTGGCGGATCGGTCCGTTGACCACCGCCATCGAGGCGGCCGAACTGGTGGTGCTGCCGCGGGCCGAGTGCTGGCTCGCGGCCAGCGCCAGGATGACGGGCAGGTATTCCGGCCGCGCCCCCGCCATGACGGCGTTGATGGCGACCTTTTCCACGTCGTACTGCCAGGCCTCGCGGGTGGAGGTGGGGCGCATGCGCCCGACAACCTCCTCCGGCCGGTGGCTGGTGCCCGCCAGCATCGCCTGAACCCGCTCCTCTGTGGGCAGCACGATCGGCAGGTAGTCGGTCCAGTGGTTGTCCATGTAGAGCCGCGCGAGCGCCTCCTCACTCTCCGCCTCGGCGTATTGCGGCGTTGAGCGATCAAAGCGCACGGCCGCCCGCTCCTGTTCCGTGAGGGGCTGCGTCAGCGCCTCGATGACCTCCTGCATCACCGGGCGCCCGGAGACGGGGTCGTCGCCATCGATGTACTGCCGCAGGCGCTCGGCCGTCTGGCCCATTACCGGCTGGGGCACATAGACGAACCGCTCGTTCGGCATCCCCTCGGCCCAGGCCGTCTGCCGGACCGCCTCGCGAAAGACCTCCGTCTGCAGCGAGGCGGTGGGCACGCCGTACGTTACTTCCAGTTCGATGCATAGCTCGGCGACCGCCGGAGCGCAGGTGCTTCAATGCCCCACGCCCACGACGGCGGCGGCGCCCTCGTCCCGAATCCGCGCAAAGAGCGCCGCATCGGGCTGGGTATAGATCCCCTTTTTGGCGACATAACGAGCGTCGATATCGGGCCGGTGTTCGCGGAACCAGGCCTCCATTTGCCGCATAAAGACGTCGCTATCGTCGAACCGGGCGTCCACCAGGTACACCCGGCGCCCGCTGAGCGAGTCGAAGCGCTCGGCCATATGCACCTGGGTGATCTCGGGCGGGTAGCCCATTGGGTTGAGCGCGCGTACGGCCATGGCGTGCCTCCGGTTGTGAGCGCAGCAGGATAGAGCCAAGTATACCGCGGAGCCGCGTCACGCGCGAGCCTTTGTGGAGCCCGGGCGGCTGCGCGCGCAAGCGCAGCCGCCCGGGGCGTTGGCGCCTTGACACGCAGCGACACCTCAGCCACAATCCGCAGTGTGCCCCCCGGGTTCTCCCGCACCGCGAAGGGAGGTCCGATCTGCCTCTCGATGAACGCGACCCCCGCTGGCCAGAGTACGCCTCCCTTGAGGAGGGCCTGAGTCGCCTTGCGCCGTCGATGACCCCCGGCGAGGAGGCGCTCTGGCAGGCCCTCCGGCATCGCCAACTCGGCGCCTACCGCTTCAGGCGCCGGCAGGTGATCCGCGGTTTCGCCGTGCCCTTTTTCTGCGAGGAGCGCCGCCTGGCGGTGCTGCTGGCGCCGGCTGGCGCGCCGCATGATCTGGAGTTGGAGTTGGCCCGCGTGGGGATCCGCGCGATACGCCTCTCGGAAGAGGAGGTGCTGGCCTCGCTCCATGAGGTGTTGCAGCGCATCCTGGCCGCCGCTGAGGCCCCGCTGGATCCCTGATTCGCGCCCCGCCGCCGGCCGCAGGCGCTCGCCGCGGGCAGCGCCCGCGGCAGCAGCGTCTCACGCCCGGATCGGCCGGCAGCATCGATAGAGTGCGATCCCCACCTCGTCGCGCAGCGTCTCGTCGAGCAGGCCGGCCGCCGCGGGTATCCAAAGAGCGCTTGCGGCGCCTGTACGCTTCCGCGGCGGCCAGAGCGCCTCCTCCGCGCTGCCCAGTTCAACCGCCTCTCTGGACAGGGGTCCCTCTCCTCCGGTGTGCCCGGGGCCTCGGGCTCGCTCAGCCCTGGGCCGCGTGCCGCATCCCCGTATGGGCCAGCGAGCGTTGCAGCGCGTTCGGATCTGCGAGCACCAGGAGCCGGTCACCGGCCTGGAGTTGTGAGCCGCCGGAGGGAATCAGGAACTCGTCTCCCCGGGCAATCAGGATCACCAGCAATTCGGCGGGCAGATCCAGTTCCACGATCTGGCTGCCGTCGGCCAGCGATTCCGGCGGCACTTCTAGCTCGACAAAGGCATCGCTCAGGCCGCGGCCCCCCATGTACTCGATGGGGTAAGCGGGCCGGTTGGGCAGGGGCGCGTCCACCCGCAGCAGCCGCGCCGCCAGCGGGATCGTGGTCCCCTGGAAGACCACCGATACGAGGACGACAAAGAACACGACGTTGAACACCACCTCCGAGAGGGGGGCCCCGGCGACGAGAGGGTAGGTGGCCAGCAGGATCGGCGCGGCGCCGCGCAGCCCCACCCAGGAGATGAACGCCTTCTCCCTCAGGCGCAGGCTCCGTATGGGGAGCAGCGTCAGGAACACGGCCGCCGGGCGCGCCACGAGCATCAGCCAGAGCGCGATCATGGCGCTGTACTTGGCCAGCGGGATCAGCTCCGAGGGGAACACCAGGAGGCCCAGCGTCAGAAAGAGCGTGATCTGCATCAGCCAGGAAACGCCGCTGTGGAAGCGTTCCAGGCTGCGACGATGGACGAAATCGTGCCGCGCCAGCGCCACACCGGCGACATACACGGCGAGAAAGCCGCTGCCCCCCAGCGCGGCGGTGACGGCATAGATCAAGAGCGCGGAGGCCAGGGTAAAGACCGAATAGAGCCCGTCGTATCCCAGGTGGAGGCGATTGAGGATACGCGCCAGCAGCGTGCCCGCGGCGATGCCGATGAGTGCGCCCAAACCCATCTGCCGCACCAGCATCAGGAGGATCTCCCCGGCCGATCCGGCCTCGCCCATCACGAGATGTAGCGCCGCCAGAGTCAGGAACACGGCCATCGGATCGTTGCTGCCCGATTCCAGCTCCAGCAGAGGCCTGAGCCTGCCCTGCAGGCTGACGCCCCTGGAGCGCAGGATGGAGAACACCGCCGCCGCATCCGTGGAGGAGACGATGGCGCCCATCAGGAGCGCTCCCTGCCAGGGCAGGCCAAAGATCCTCCCCGCCAGGAGGCCCACCAGCACCGCAGTGATCAGCACGCCGACGGTGGCCAGGGTGAGGCTGGGCGCCAGCACGGGGCGCACGCTGGCCCAGCTCGTGTCCAGGCCACCCGAGAACAGGATCAGCGCCAGGCAGACGATCCCGATGGCGTTCGCGATCTGCGGATTGTCGAAATAGATGCCGCCCGGACCCTCGGAGCCCGCCAGCATGCCCAGGCCCAGGAAGAGCAACAGGGCCGGGATGCCCCACCGATCAGAGATCTTGCTGACGAGCACGCTGGCCAACACCAGCGCCGATGCGGCGATCATCGTCCACTCTAGCGAATAGGCCATCCCGCACGCCTCCCTTTGCCAGGCTGTCCGCTGCCCGGCGGTGCCGCCCGGGCGCCGCACGTGGCTGGCAGGACTATAGCCGCCGGCGCTGGTTCGCGCCAGCGCGGGCACCGGCCGTGTGCGGGCCCGCTACAAGCTTAGGTTGTTCAGAGCGTGCACCAGAAAGGAGGGGAGGAGCGAGCGCGTCTTGGCCGCCATGGCGCCCAGGAGCATCCCAAAGGCGGCCAGATAGACGAGGGAGAGGATCTGCTCCGGGGTGGGGGGCCTCCCTGGCACGAAGTGGTTGACGTAATAGTGGTAGGCGCCAAAGAGGGTGCCGCTGCAGAGCCAGGCCCGAGCCGTGCCCATCAGGGCCTCCAGCCGGGTCTGCAGCAATCCGCGAAACAACACCTCCTCCACCAGCGGGAACACCAAGATGGTGGACCAGGACCAGGTGATGACCCCATAGGGCCCCGCGGCGACGCTCAGCGGATCAACGATCTTGGAGAGGAGAAACAGTCCGCAGATGTAGCCCACGACCTGGAGCTTGGGCAGATTCAGGGGCTTGGCGACGCCGATGAGCGTCAGGCTCCGCCCACGCAGCAGGATCTCCATCAGGTACGGTGCCCAGAGGCCGAGCATGAGGTATGGGCCGAGCCAGTCCGTGTACCAGAGCATGCTCAGCCGCAGGTGCGGGAGCAGCAGCAGGGCGGCGACGATCGCCAGGGCTTCGACAAGCTCTCGCCGGGAGGCGCCCGGGCGGATGTGCGGGCGCGGATAGGCGCCCCGGTGCATCCAGAGGATGAACCAGCCACAACAGAGGATCCCGACCGCCCTCCATTCCACGGTGTTCCTCGCCACAAGCGCGGTGCGGCGAGCGGCACCGGAGGGCACGGGGGAGAGATGGATGCGTGCCCGCCCGCCTCATGATCGTATTCTCATTATGTGCTCCAGGAGGGGCCCTCGTCAAGCCCCGGCCGGGCTGCGCCGGAGATCACGAAACGCTTACGGTATCTATATACAGAGTTTATGTCCAGCGTGTCGATTTCAGGCGGCGCGTGTGTACACTGGGCCTGTAACACGATACAGCCGTTCGCACAGTGGGTGGCACGAACCCGGCCTTCTGAGGGATGCACATGCTCAAGATCGTTGGTCGCCGGCATGCGAGCCGGGAGGGACGCTTCCTCCTCGTGATTGTGGTGTTCGCTTGTTTGGCTGCGCTGGCCCCCGCCCCGGCTCTGGCCGCGGGCCCCGTAGCCCAGCCGGTACTGAACCCGCCACCGCCGGCCACCCTCGGCCCCTACCGGATGATCCCCTTCCCGGAAGACCCTCGCCGGGCTGACTTTACCCCTGTGACGAGCGTTCCGGGGCCCACCGGTGACATCCTCTTTAGCCGCACCGGCTATCACGATCGGGTGGGAGATGACTGGCCGCTGTGGGGCCACGAATACCGCGGTGACGTCTATCACTTTCGCGGCAATGCGGTGCCCTACGGTGGCACCTTTGAAACCTCGGTTACCATCACGCTGCCCGCGGGGACCATGGCCTTTTACATGAACGTGAATACCGAGCTCGCCAGGCCCGGCGCCGTGGCGCACGTGACCACTGGCGCGAGCGCTGCCGCCGCAGAGGTTCGTCCGCTAAAGGGCATGGACTCTGTCCTGGTCACGATCTACAGCCTGGACGAGCCGCTGGATTCGGTGACGGTGACCGTCTCCGGCCCGAGCTTGGCGATCGGCGAGTTTGGGATCTGTGGCGCGCCTACGGGCAATCCGCGGGCGGACGTGGCCGTGGTGATCTATGGTGGCTGGTCCGGCATGCCGGTGCAGGCCTGGGTGGGTGGCACGCCGCAGCCCGTGCAATACACCGCGCCGGACGCCTCCGGCGAGGCCGCTACGCTGTTCACGTTCTGGCCTGCGCCCGGCGAGGCCTGGCCTCTGACCATCGCGCCGCAGTTGCCCGCTGAACTGGACCCGACGCGCTGGGAGATCCGTCCCGTGGGGATCTCCAGACGGGGCGTCTGGCGCGAGGCCTCCGACTGGACCGGCCTGACGGTCACGGGAGGCGCGGAGATCGTTCTGTATTTCCAGCTAATCGACAGGGGCATCCAGCCTTCTGTATACACCACATGCACTGGAGGGGAACGATGATCGTACCGAACCGTATCCGCACCGGAATCGCACGGGCTGCCACGCTGCTGCTGCTCTGTGGAGCGATGCTCCTGGTGGGCCCGGCCACTGCCCTCGCCGAGGGACGCGTCGAGGCGAGTTACTCAGATCCGGCGCCCACCATCCTTGGCCCCTATCTGATGACGCCCTTCGGCCCCGATCCGCGCCCGGCCGGTGGCACGTGGGTCTCGAGCGTGCCCGGTCCGACGGGGAACATCCTGTTCAGCCAACCCGCCCGGCATCTGATGGTCTCTGACCTCGGCGTCTGGGGCCACGAGTATACGGGCGACGTGTACGCCTTTTTCGCCAACGGAACGGGCGCAACGGGGGCTGCGACGGTGCCCAACAGGCTCACCATCACCCTGCCCCCCAACACGATGGCCTTCTACCTGTATCGCCTGTCGGGCTCTGCGCTGCCGTACGGCATCCAGGCCCTGTCGGCCTCTGGAGAGGAGATACCCTGCACCGTTCAGGCGATCGACGCCTCCTTCTACGGTGTTTACAGCCTGGGCCAGCCGATCGAGCGCCTGGTGCTCTGGCTTGAGGCTGCTGGCGGTGCCCTGCCGCAGGATGCCCCCGCCCTGATCATCGGTCAGTTCGCCATCAACGGCATTCCCAGCGCGAACGCGAGCCCCCGGGCGGACGTGGCGGCGGTGATCTATGGCGGCTGGTCCGGCATGCCGGTGCAGGCCTCGGTGGGCGGGACGGCGCAGCCCGTGCAGTATACCGCGCCGGACGCCTCCGGTGAGGCAGCCACGCTCTTTACCTTCTGGCCCGGCGAGACGGACGCCTGGCAGGTGGCGGTGACGCCGCAGTTGCCCGCCGAACTGGATCCTGAGGAGTGGGAGATCGTGCTCGTGGGTGTTCGCCAGGGTGGCATCTGGAGTGAGGCCTCCGGTGCCAGCAGCATCACCATTCAGCGCGGCTCTCAGATCGTGTTCTACTACCAGCTGATTCACAAGTCCGCGGGCTGACGCTCTCATCCCGTACAGCCCCGGCCACTGCGCGGCGGGCCCTCCTCCCCCTTGGAGTGGCCCGCCCATTCTTTGCCCCGCCTCCGTGCAAACTGGCACCGGCTCTGCGGGCAGTCGCTAGGGCGCTGGCAGCAACACGGTGCCCAGGTCCGCCTCCTCCTGCCCGTCCGACGTACGCACCCGTTGGCCCGCCGCGTTGAGCCATCCGATGCGGAGTGCATAGGCGCCAGCGGGCGCGCCAGCAGGGATTACCACCGCTCGCCTCTCGAGCACCTCCTCGCCCGGCGCCCAGGAGGGCGTGAGGGCGCCGCCATAGTGCGGCGCGCCATCCCGGGCGGCCAGCACGGCCCCCTGTTCGGGGACGAGGTGGACATAGAGCGACAGATCCTCCAGCGGGCGGTCCGTCACGAACTGCAGGTCCACCCGCAGGGCCTCTCCTGGGCGGGCATCCTGGCCGGTGGCCGCTCCGAGCAGCCTCAGGCCGTTCTCCCAGCTGGCCGCCGTCTCCAGGGGAGCCATGTCCGCCTGCGGCGCGTACGCCAGGACCTCGAAACCGCCGATCCAGCGCCCCTCGAGTTCATAGGCTTCGGCGGCCAGGGCATGCCGCGCTGCGTTCGGATCCACGTCGGATTGGGCATGTACGCGGTCCACCACCAGCCAGATCCGGTCCGCTCCCGACTCTGCCGCAGCGCGCGCCGTTGCGGCGATCGCTGCTTCGTCATGGGGCGACTGCCAGTGCACCAGCACCCGGCCCTTGACGAGCCCCAGCCAGTGATAGGTGAAAAAGTCGTTCCCGACGTACAGCAGGGCGTGTTCGGCGCCCGCGGGCGCGGAGACGGCCGCGGCGAGCGCGGCGGCCTCCGCGCGGCCCAGCCCGGCATACTCGCCGCAATTGCGCCCGCTGCGGGCCAGGATCAATCCCCCGCCTGCCAGGGCCGCGATCAGGGCGCAGGCCGTCAGCGCCTGCCGGATGCCGGCGCGCCGCGGTGGCCGGAACAGCAGCACGCCCAACGCTCCCCCCGCGACGGCCGCTGCGACGATCAGCGCCCCCCCCAGGAGCGCATCCCGTGCCAGCGTCCCATCGGAGAGGGTGCGCAGCCAGAGGATATCCAGCTGGCGCGGCGCCCAATTCTGCAGCTGCACGAGCGCCGGGGAGCGCGGCAGGAGCCGCCAGCTCCACCAGGGGATCCCGTCCAGCCCCACGAGCGTTTCGTTCTGGTAGGCCGGGACCAGCTGCCACACCGCGTCGCTCCAGGAGACCGTCCCCGCGGCGGCCTGCACCGGCAGGCTCACAGCGCACCAGAGGGCGCACCAGAGCCTCGTCCACCAGCCGCCCTGGCTCAGGGCCACCGCCATGGGCAGCATCAGGAGGGGCAGGAGCGGCACCACAAAGCGCGGCCCCCAAACGACGCTCCCACCATGCCACTGCGGGTGGTTGCCATAGGTGTACAGGAGTGCGGCGGTCAGTCCCAGCACCAGCGCCAGCGTGGCGCCGTGCCGCCGGGCCATCCGCGGCCAGCCGGGCAGGGCCGCCAGCAACACCGGTGAGAACACGAGGATCCCCTTGACGGGGCTGAGGATGAGGCCGTAGGCCACCTGCAGCGCCCGTCCCCAGGGGTAGCCCCAGGTGTAGTTCGCCAGCGGCAGGGCGGAGCCGTAGCGCAGGCGCCAGAGCAGCGCGGCCGCCCCCAGCGCCAGGGCGCCGCCGGCCACCCCCCACCAGAGCGTACGCCGGCTCAGTCGCAGCCGCCGGCTGCCCGGGTCCCACAGCAGCGCCAGCGCAAACACCGGCAGCGCCGTCACGGACGCGATCTTGACGGCCACGCCCGCGGCTGCGGCGATCCCGCAGGCCAGGGCGTGGGTCCAGGCCCCCGTGCGCTGCCAGCGCAGGCAGGCGAGAGCCGCCACGCTCCAGAGGAGGCCGAGGAGCGGCTCCCGGAAAAAGCTCCGGGCATAGGGCCACGCCGTGGTGCCAACGCTGCAGGCGAGCGCCGTCAGCGCCGCGCTGCGCTCGCCGCAGCCCAGCTCACGCGCCAGCCGGTAGAGGACGCCCCCCGTGGCCGCCGTGGCGACAACGCTCAGGAGCATCACGGCGATGGTGGTGCTGGCTCCCGGCATGGCTTTGCTCAACAGATAGAACGGCACGGCCAGCAGAGGCTGTCCGGGCTCCAGTGCCCCCACCGGGTGGTGCCGCGCGCTAAAGGCCAGCTGCGGCGTCTCCGGGCCGAGGCCCAGAGCCCAGCTCTCCGTCCGGGCGTACATGGCGTACTCGTCGATCGAGCGGTACTGGCCGCTGAACGTCAGGGCATACAGGGCGCTCAGGCAGGCGATGACCAGGAGCATGACCTGGCGATCGCGTAACGCGCGCTCGTCCGCTTGGGGCATGTGGGCACCTCACGCTGGGGGGCTCTGGGCCGGCGCGAGCCGGCCGGCTCCGACCTCTGCCGGTGGTTCATCGCCGAGATTACGCCCGGCGGCGGGCCCTGTCAAAGCTCCCGGCGGAGGACGCGCTTTTGCGAGGGTTTATGTCTTTTGCCATGTATTCATAGCTATTATGGATTCACGCATAGAGTCCGGCCCAATTCGATCTTTTGTGGCGGGTTTTGGCCAACTGCCGTCATTTGACATCCGTACGCTTTGTGTCATAATGGATGAGTTCGCAGGCCACGGCAGGAACGCCGAATCCCCTCTGAATGCAGCTTCTGGACTCCGGTTCTCTGTAGAGAGCGTTGGGCGCCACAGGCGACGGCACAGGATCGGGACTCTGGTGGCAGGGCGTGCAGCGCGGCCCTCAGCTCGCTGCGCGCTGGCCCGCTATAACGTGCAGGCCACGGCCCAACACCATTTCAGGAGCAGAGGATCATGATCAAGAAGTTGTACGTAGGAAATCTGTCGTTCGATACCGACACGGAGGGCCTCCGGTCGCTCTTTAGCGAGGCCGGATCGGTCTCCGACGCGGTGGTCATCATGGACCGCGAGACGGGGCGATCCAAGGGTTTCGGGTTCGTGGAGATGGCCGACGAGCAGGGCGCGCGCAGCGCTGTCGAGCGCTTTGACGGCAGCGAGCTGGACGGCCGCACCATCAAGGTGGCCGAGGCCAAGCCCCGGGAGGATCGCGATAGCCGCGGTGGCGGTGGGCGCTCCTCATACGGGAATCGCCGCAACAGCTGGTAATCCGGGCCCCGTCGTCGCCGGCCGGAGGCACTGAGGGTTAGGCTGCGGTTACGCCGCAGCGCACTCCGAACGGCAGCGAGGCAATGGAAAACAGCCCGCGAACAGGCACACGCCTGTTCGCGGGCCTTTTTTTTGCTCCTCTGCCGCACCGCTCGACCGGTTGCTCCGGCCCGTTACGGCGCCCGCGGGGAGGGGCCGTCTGGCTGCGCCTCCCCGGGCCCTCGCCGCGCTCGCCGGGCTAGGGGCTCTGATTCGAAGGCGCGTCGCCTTCCGCGGTGCCGGCATCCGCCGTTTCCACCGCCGACTCGGAAAGCGCCGAGGGGGCGATGCGCCGCACTGGAATCACCGTCACCTGCAGGGTGGTCGGCTGCCCGAGTTCGGATGCCAGGGCCAGTTGAAGGTTCAGCGCCTCTGCGGCCGTGACGTCGTCCGTGGTCTCCACCGACACGCTCACCGTGAGGCCATCCTGCGTGGTCACATCCCACTCGGCCAGTTCCGCATCGATCCCCAGCAGCGCACGGTGTCTATCCAGGGCCAGGCCCACCTGCCGCCTCAGGCTCGCCACCTGGAGCGCACGGACGGAGAGGATGCCGAGCACGGCCACCACCAGGGCGCCGATGACGGCGGTGGCGGCCACGCCCCCTCGGAAGGCCCGTGCCCGGTCCTTTTCCGCGGTGTTGGGCCGGAAACCCATCCACAGATACACGCTGGAGGCAGCCGCCACGATCCCCACCAGGTTCGTCAAAAAGAGCAGCAAAGCGCCGCCGGCCAGGGCCGGTTGGCCGGACACCGCCAGCAGACCAAAGGTCGTGAGGGGGGGCACCAGCGCCACCGCGATGGCCACCCCGGGCAGGGCCGCGGAGGCGTCCTCACGGGCGCTGGCATAGGCCGCCGCGGCGCCGGAGATCAGCGCCACGCCCAGATCCAGCAGGGTGGGCGAGGTGCGCGCCAGCATCTCCGCCGTCGGGTTGTATGCCGGGGCCAGCAGTTCGATCAGGCCGGCGATGGCCACGCCGATGAGCGCGCCGATGGCCAGCGTGCGCGCGGCCAGGCGCAGCAGGCGCGCGTCCCCCTGCACGATTCCCATGCCCAAACCGAGCAAGGCCGACATCAGCGGCGCCACCAGCATCGCCCCGATGAGGACGGCCGTGCTGTTCAGCAGCAGCCCCAGGCCGGCGATGCCCGTGGCGAGCATCATCATCATGATATAGTCGTGGTCCGCCCGGGCGGCCCGGCGCACCTGGCGATAGACCCGAATCCGTTCGGATTCCGAGAGTTGGGTCATCAGGTTGATAACCCGCCAGCGCAGGCGCCTCCAGGCCTCTGCCGGGAGCGCGCCGCGGCGGCGCACGATCAGGAGCGGCGCATCGATGGTGCGGGCCAGCGCGACTGGGGTGTTGCCAAAGATCATCCGGTCCACAAAGCTTTCGCCGGTGGCCCCCACCAGCACCAGGTCGTGGCCTTCGCTCGCTGCCTGCGTGATGCCCTGGACGACCGAGTGCGCCTGAACCACCTGCAGGTCCAGCCGGGAGGCCTCGGGGATGTCCGCGGTCAACGCGCGCAGGGTGTCCCACTCGGCGGAGGCCGCCGTGGGGCCCAGGTTACGGCTGGCGACCCGCAGGGCCGTCACCTTTCGGTCCGGCGAGAGATCCAGGGCCAACTCCGCGGCCAGTCCGGCGTTCGGGCCCCCGCCAAAGGGCACCAGAATCCGCGAGGGCGAGCGCATGCGCTCCGCAAAGCGTTCCGGAGGCTCTTTGATGCGCAGCACGGCAACGTCACAAGGGGCGTACTGCAGCAGGGGATCCAGCGTGCTTCCCAGCAGGTGCTGCCCGCGGGAGGCTTCGCCACGCCAGTGCAACAGCAGGAGCGCAGGTTCGACCTCGTTGATGTACTCCAGCAACGCCTGCCCCGAGCGCGTCGAGGCGAGGATGACGGGGTCATCGACGACGTCTCCGACGTCCTCCGGGACGATCAACCAGTCCGGCGGGTCGCTCGAGGGGTTGACGTAGACGGGGGTCACCCGGCCGCCGCGGCGCCGCGCCAGCGGCACGGCCAAAGCCAGCAACTCGGCCAGGTGGGCCGGCTCGCCGACGCCGATCAGGATGCGGTAGCGGGATCCCTGAGGAGGGTTGCTCATGGCGTGATTCTAGGCATCTCGCCTGCGGGGCGCAATAGAGCGCGACCCGAGGGGGCCGCGCTCGTGCTGCCGAGTGCTCGGCGCTAGCGGCGCACCAGCGCCACGATCCAGCCCACCAGGCCGAGGGCCAGGATGCCTGCCAGGAAGGCCGCCAGTGGCAGATTCGTTGGCCAGTTCAGGCCATAGTGGAGTGCTGGGGCCGCTCTGTAGCGCAGTGAGGGATCCGTCGGAGCAGACAGGTTGGCCTCGATGCCGGGCGGTACCACCCCCTCGCCCCCTTTGGCGATCGTATGGTTGCCTTCGGCGTCAAACCGACTGAAGGTGATTGTGAATTCTTGCGGCTCGATCATCTCGGCCCAGGCCGGGTTGGCTTCCAGGTACTGGCGCGTCTTTTCCGCGCTCACGGCATACCGCACCGCCGTCCCCTCGGGCACATAGATCCACTCGTCGTCGCCCTGCAGATCTCCCGAAGCGACGGCGCCAGGGATCTGGTTCTCGTACTCCCATGTGGAGTAGTTGATCCCCACATGATGCCCCTGGTCGTCCCAGGCGTGCAGGTCTATATCGGGCACGGGGCCGTCGCGGCTGATCGGCGCCACGGGCGGGGGACTGGCGGGAGGCGCCGCACGCACAGGCGCGACCACGGCACCCACCAGCCTGGTCGGCGTATACACGGACGCCCCCACCACGGCGGAGTATCCGTCCGCCGTGCTCTCACTGTACAGCGAGAATCGGATCTTCCAGAAAGGCATCAGATGCTCGGTCGCACCGTCGGGATCTCCCGCGTGATGCAGTGTTGGGAGAGTGTACCGCTGGCCGCTGGCGGTCCTCGCCCGGGTCATGCCTCTGGACGGGTTGATGATGTTGACGACGTGGTGTTGGTGGCTGCTCCAGGTCACCCGGTACATGGCGACGCCGCTCTCGGGCGCTCCATAGGCGCCCCCGCTCTGTCGGGCCTCCAGCAGCATATAGTCCTGCGGATTGGCTGAGGTGGGATCATCGAACTTGAGCGCGCTCCCTGTGCCCGTCGTCTCAAGCGGGCTGAGCGTATAACGCTCCCCCACCGTCACCTCCGTGTATTCCATCCACTCGGCGGTCTCCTTGGAAAAGGCCGACATGTGTACCGGGTTACTGGCTCGCGGATCTCCCCACGCGTTACCGCTGCCCATCAGGCCCCAGTAGTTGATGAACCCGTACAGCATGGCGGGATTATTATAGTTGTAGCGATCCCAGATCCGCGTGTACAGGCCATGGACCTTGTACTGCCCGTAGAGCGAATGGCCAATCTCGTGCGCCCAGTCCCCCAGGCCATCGTTCTCGGCGACCACGATCAGGCTGCCGGCGTATACCGTGCTCCGGTTGCCGGCAGGACCTACCTGAATCTCGTGCCACTGATACTGAGGACTCACGGCGCACATGGTGCTCAGGACCGCGGTCTCGCCCGCCGAGGCATCTTGCACCGCGCTGCCCGGATAGACCACGATCACCTGCGATAGCTCCAGTTCTTCCTGCGGCGCGCCGCCCTCAAAGGCCTTTTGTATAGCAGCGATGCCGAAATCAGTCTCCTTCCCGCGATAGTCGGCCATGTTGGCGTCCACCGTGAACCAGTCCTCGGTGCCGCCAGCGCCATCGGCGTCCAGATAGGTGTATCCCAGCACCACGTTCCCATAGGCGTTCTGGCCATAGTAGCTATTGACCTGCTGGCCCAGCTCGACAAACTCGTTGATCTCCTTCGTGCCGGACAGGTCGTTGGTCTGCGCCAGGATCACGAGCGTATCGGCCAGACCGCACAGCTTCTGATGCTCGGCGGCGGCGTAGAGCGCCGCGGCGATCGCCTCCTCGCCACCCTGGCCCGTATCGTCCCGCGCCACAAAGGCGTACGAGCCGCACGTCCAGGCGATGTATCCCGCCGAGGCGTAGGGGCAGGATTTGTCCATGGCGCTGCCAAAGATGCCGCTAAGCATCCTTTTGACATAGTCGGCCAGGTAGCCTACCAGGCCGCCTGCGTTGCACATCTTTTGTCCCGTCTGGACGATCGCGGCCGGCCGGCCCTGGTAGCTGCTACGGGAAAAGCCGTTCTCGACCAGCTTGTCCAGATAAAGCTTGCCACCCGCTTCGCCCAGCGAGAGTATCCGCGCGTACTGGATGGTCTCCTCGTCATAGGAGCCGCCGTTGGTGGCCGAGGTCTTGGTGCTGGCCACGAACTGGAGGGCATCGCCAGGAGGCCAGAAGAGGTACATCGTGTCGTCGTCCTCGCTCAGATCGTACATCCGTTGCGTGGTGACGGCGTTCGGCCAACCCAGCGTCCTGACGGTCTCGCGCATCACCTGTTCCTCCACAGGCACATCGTCTCCGTCCGCCGCGATGGGTGGCGCGCCGGGAAGCATGAGGCTGAGGAGAATCAGTGTGGCGAGCAGTAACGTGAATGGGCGTATCTTGGTCATGCGGCCCCCTCCATGCCGGATCTGCCGAAACGTCGTAGATAGAGCACCATGGTGAGCACGGCGAGCAGCGCTACCGGGATGAGCACCTTGGGGTAACGCTGGCCCAGCGTCTCGTAAGCGAGCCAGCCCGCGGCGCCCCAGACGATCTCCCACTTGAGGATGCTCCAGATGATTTTGAGGCAGCCCGGACGGTAGCTCCCGCCATAGCGCCGGGCCTCCCGGCGCGCGGCCCGGCGGCCGGCCTCACCGCCCACCGGTTGCACCGGCGGCGGTGCAACCGGCGCCACAGCCACAGGCCCAGCGGGGGGCGGAGGCGGAACGGATGGGATGGCGGGCGCCGGTGCCGTGGTTAGGGGCGGTGGCGGCTGCATGCTGGCCGGGGCCGGCGGGGGCGGGGCGAGAGGCCCCGGGCCGCCGGCGGGCGCCGGTGCCGTGGTTAGGGGCGGTGACGGCGGCATGCTGGCCGGGGCCGGCGGGGGCGGGGCGCTGGGCCCCGGGCCGCCTGCGGGTGCCGGTGCCGTGGTTAGCGGCGATGGCGGTGGCACGCTGGCCGGGGCCGGCGGGGGCGGGGCGATGGGCCCCGGGCCGCCTGCGGGTGCCGGTGCCATGGAAAGTGGCTGCGCGGGCGGCAGGGCGCTCGCATCGGGGCCGGCGATGGCCGGGGGCGGGGCGGCGCTCTCTGCGACCTCCTCCGGCGCCAGCGCCTGGGGCTCGGGCCCGTCGATGACGGGCGATGGCGGCTCGGGCGCCCCTGACGGGACGCGCTCCCACGGCTCAGCGGGCGGAGAGGGCGGCGCCGCAGGTTCAGCCACCCAGCCCGGCGGGGTGCCGGCCTCCCAGGCCCCGTGCCGCCAGACGTGCCAACGCCCGGTACGCTCCTGGAGCATCCAGGTGTGCCCCTCGTCGTCCTTGAAACGCAGGGCGTTCAGCCCGTCGCGGTAGGCCTGTGCGTCGATCTCGCCGGCCTGGCGTCGTTTTTCCAGCGCGGCAAAGGCGCGCTCCATCTCGGCGTAATCCGGCCTCAAGCTATCCATCCGCTCCTCCCCCTGTGGCATGGCGATGGTCTATTGTTCAGGGAATTGGCCGCGGCGTCAAGAGCGCGGTGGCGGGGTGTGCCCACGCCGCACGGCCGGCTTCCACGCCGGCGGTTGCCGGGTACGCGCTGCGCCGCCGGGTTGCGCCTGCCCGGCCGCCGTGGCATGATGCGGCGCAAGGCGATGAGGAGGGCCCTGATGCCCACGAGCGACCCGTTCAGGTATCTAGAGAGTGGCACCGCGCTTACCGGCGACCTGCCGCGCGATGTGGTGGCTTACCTGGGGGCGCACGGCTGCCCGCGCACCGCTGCGCACTCGGCCGCCGTGGCCGCGGAGGCACGCCGGCTGGCGCTCTCCTTTGGGGTGGAGGCGCCCGCCGCAGAGGCCGCCGGCTGGCTGCATGACGTCAGCGCCGTGATTCCGGTGGCCGAACGGCTGCCGGCTGCCCGCGCCTGGCGTGTGCCGGTCCTCCCGGAGGAACGTGCCGCGCCCATGCTCCTGCACCAAAAGCTGTCCGCCGTCCTGGCCCGCCGCCTGTTCGGGGTGGCCGATGCCGCCATGCTGCAGGCCATCGGCTGCCACACCACCTTGCGCTCCGGGGCCACGATGCTGGATCAGGTCCTCTTTGTGGCTGACAAAGTCGCCTGGGATCAGCCCGGTGAGCCGCCCTACCTCGCCGCCGTCCGGGCCGGGCTGGAGCGTTCGCTTGCGGCGGCGGCGCGGGCCTATCTACGCTACCTGTGGGAACAGCGCGACACGCTGCCCGCCGTTCACCCCTGGATGGCCGAGGCGTACCGGGCTTTGAGCGCGGCGGAGGACCGCCGCTGAGGGCCCGCGGGCTCCCCGGCGCCGGGCGCTTGCCCCGGCCCGCCTTTGCGGCTACCATCCCCGCACCAGCGCTGCACGCTCACGGAGGTCTCACCGGTGGCTCTCTTTGGTCTCTTTCGCCCGCCCGACGTACCCCGCCTTGAGGCGGCGCGCGATCTGCCGGCCCTGGCCAAAGTAGCTCGCTCCAACCATGAGTGGATCCAACGGCGTGACGCGCTGCTGGCCCTGGGCCGCCTGGCGCCGCCCGATCTCCCCGCGATCCTGGTCCAGGCCCTGGCGGAGGACGACTACTGGAAAAACCGGGAGATCGCCGCCGGCCTGCTGGCCGATCTGAGCGTGGAGGAGGGGATCGCGCCGTTGACGGCCGCCACGGCCGATGCCTATATCGACGTGCGCTGGGAGGCGATCAAGTCCCTCAGCCGGCTCCTTGCGGCGGTGCGCCCGGGCCCTCCGGAGGAGCCTGTGGTGCGCGCCCTGGCGCGCCGGCTGGACGACCATGCCTGGTGGGTGCGGCAGGCGGCCGCGCAGGCCCTGGAGGGGCTGGCGGCCCCGGACCACCTGGCGGAGATGCAGTTGGCCATCCGGCCCCTGCACCGCGCCCTGCAGGATGAGGTGCGGGCCGTGCGCCAGGCGGCGCTGGACGTGCTGATCCGCCTCAACGCGCCGCCGACCATCGAGTCCCTGGTGGCTGCGCTTGCGGATGAGGCCTGGAGCGTGCGCCTCTCCGCGGCGGAGGCGCTGGAGACGCTGGGCTGGGCGCCCGCACGGGAGCAGGAGATCGCCTACTGGATCGCCCGCGGCGAGCCCGGGCGCTGCGTCAGCCGGGGGGAGGAGGCTGTGCCCGCCCTCACCTGGCTGCTGGGCGAGCAATACCCACCCCTGGCGGCCGATGCCGTGGACGCGCTGGTGCGTCTGGGGCCCATCGCCGTGCCCGCTCTGCTGGAAGGGCTGCATCATCGTGACTGGTGGGCCCGCGAGGCCGCCGCCCGGGCCCTGGGCCGCATCGGCGCCGCCGGCGCGGGGATGCCCCTCATCGAAGCCCTGAGCGATCGCTCCTACAACGTGCGCGAGAGCGCCATCCGGGCCCTGGGCGCCCTCCGGGAGCCCCGGGCGACGGCTTACGTGGCCGCGCTGGCCCGCCGCGATCCCCATCGGCTGGTGCGTGAGGCCGCCGCCGAGGTGCTGCCGCTCCTTCCAGAGGCGGATCGCGGGTCTCGCTTCATCAGCCCTCGCCGCCGCTAGGTGCGCCCTGCAGTCGCACCGTCCGGGTCGGGTAGGGCACGTCGATCCCCTCCCGCACGATGGCGGCGTTCGCCGCCAGGACCGCGTCCGAGTGCACGTCCAAAAGTCCCCGGACGGTGGTATCCACCCAAAAGCGCAGCGCCAGGATCATCCCGTTATCTCCCAGGCCCTCGGCGCGCACCGACGGGCCCGGCTCCGCCGCCACGCCTTCCACGGCCGTCACCGCCTCCCGGATGGTCGCGATCGTGCGCTCCAGCGGCTGCAGGCGGTTCACCTCCAGTCGCACCGTCCGCTGGCGCAGCGTCGCCCGAGAGTAGTTGGTGATCACGCTGGTGAATATGGTGCTGTTGGGCACGATCGCCTGCTCGCCATCCCAGCGGCGGATGGTCGTATCCCGCGTGTTCATGTCCACCACAGCGCCGTCGATCCCCGCGATCGAGACCGCTTCCCCAGTGCAGTAGGGGCGCCGGAGCAGCAGGATCACGCCCGCCACAAAGTTGCGGGCGATATCCTGCAGCGCCAGGCCCACGACGACCCCGGTGATCCCCAGACCCGCCACAAAACTGGTGACGTCAAAGTTCACCATGCTCAGGGCCGAGAGCGCCCCGGCTACGATCACGCCCCAGTGGACGATGTGCTCGAACATGGAGGCCAGTTCGGCCCGGTCCGTGCGCCGCTCCAGCGCACGGCGCGCGGCGCGGCCTGAGCGCCCGGCGACGAACAGCGCCACCAGGAACACGATGATGGCCCCCACGAGTTTCGGGATGAATACGATCGCGTCATGCAGCAGTTGCTGCAACGGGACTTCCAGGCCCATGGCTCCTCCCCCGGTATGGTTATCGGATCGGACTCCCCCGCAGGATACCGGTTTGCGCCGCGGTGTCCAGCCGGGGCCCCGGTGCACGCCGCCGGCGGCCTGCTGGCCGCTGAGCCGTTTTTGCAGCTGGCTCGCCACAGCCTATGCTTGCGGCCATTCTGTGGCGGAGCGTGCCCAATGCTGGAACACTGGCCTACCCTGGGGATCGTCGGGCTCACCTATGCCGGGATCGCGGCGGGCCGCGTGCCCGGGCTGCGCATGAACCGGGCGACCATCGCCGTGGTAGGCGTCGCCCTTCTCCTGGCGGCGCGCGAGTTGCCCTTGGGCGCGCTCCCGGGCCTGGTGGATGCCGATACCCTGATCCTCCTCTTTAGCATGATGGTGCTGAACGCCAACCTGCGCCTGGCGGGGTTTTACGAGCGCGCCGGCGCGCTGCTTCTGGGCGCCACGGATACCCCGCGGGCCCTTCTGGCCGTGGTCATCGCCGCCAGCGGACTGCTCAGCGCTCTCCTGCTCAACGACACGGTCTGCCTGATGTTCACCCCGCTGGTGCTCGCCCTCACGGCTCGGGCGGGCCGCCCTCCGGCGCCCTACCTGATCGCACTCGCCACCGCGGCGAACGTCGGCTCCACCGCCACGATCACCGGCAACCCCCAGAACATGATCATCGGCGTGGCCTCGGGGATCCCCTACCTGCGCTTTGCGGCGGCGCTGGCTCCCGTGGCTCTGCTGGGCCTGATCGTGATCTGGGCCGTGCTCGTCCTGCTCTACCCGACAGAGTTCGCGCCCGGCCAGCGCCTGGCCGCGGCGGAGTCCCCGGGCGGGCCCCTCGCGCCGGTCGATCGTCCGCTCCTGGCCAAGTCCCTGCTGGTGACGCTGTTGCTCCTGGTGGCCTTTTTGGCGGGCGTTCCGGTGGCCCTCGCCGCCCTCCTGGCGGCCGCGGCCCTCTTTGTTTCCCGCCGGGTTGACCCGGAGCAGGTGCTCGGTTCCTGTGATTGGGGCCTGCTGCTCTTTTTCTGCGGGCTCTTTGTCATCAGCGGCGCGCTGGAATCGAACGGGCTCACCGCCCGGCTCTTTGACGCGCTTCATCTGGACGGCCAGTGTGGCATCGTCCGCCTGACGGCCGTCACCGCCGCGCTGAGCAACCTGGTCTCCAACGTCCCTGCGGTGCTGCTGCTCAAGCCGGTGGCGGCGGGGTTGGCGGGCCCGGAGGCCGGCTGGCTGGTTCTGGCGATGGCATCTACGCTGGCGGGCAACTTGACGTTGCTCGGTTCGGTGGCGAACTTGATCGTCGCGGAGAGCGCCCGCGCCCGTGGCGTATCCCTGGGTTTTTGGGAGTACACCCGGGTCGGGTTCCTGATCACCCTCCTGACGCTGCTTCTGGGTGCGGCCTGGCTCTGGCTCACGCTCTGGTAGCGAATGCACAGAGGCCGCTCCCGAGAGGGAGCGGCCTCTGTGATCGACGATCGACAAGGGCCCTGGCGCCAGAGCGCCTGGCTAGCCCTTGTCCACCAGCTGGTAGTAAAGCACGATCTGGGAGCCCTGGGTGATTGTTACGTCACCCACCGTGGGAGAGGCGACCCATTTGCCGCCGGTGGTCATGCCGACGAGTTTGATCTCCCAGCGCGACGCATCGAGGCCGGCCGCAAGGGCTGGCGAGACGCCTACCTTCCAGGCGGCGCCTTCAGGCGGCCAGAAGGTGAAGAGCACAGCGGCGTGGCCCTCGTGGTTGGGTGCCGTATAGAGAGTTGGCTGGGCGGTGCCGCCGA